>Ga0209427_10003333_pt1 | contig 18879 bp, 18 predicted proteins | sample DeeMarSWOR136_30_FD_187465 | JGI IMG/M metagenome (GOLD analysis project Ga0209427, IMG submission 187465) | Marine sediment microbial communities from White Oak River estuary, North Carolina - WOR-1-36_30 (SPAdes) (version 2) | ecosystem: Environmental > Aquatic > Marine > Intertidal zone >...
CCAAGCGGAATTCTTCCACACCTTCAACTCTCTCTATGAAGCACGGAAACAAATCGTGGTCACCAGCGACAAGTTCCCCAAGGATATCCCAAATTTTGAAGAGAGACTCCGATCTCGATTTGAATGGGGTTTGATCGCTGATATTCAATCTCCCGATATCGAAACGAAGGTCGCCATTCTGAGAAAGAAGGCGGAAATTGAAAACATCTCTCTTCCCAATGATGTCGCTTTCTTTCTTGCATCACAAATCGATTCGAATATTCGAATGCTAGAAGGCTCCTTAATCCGAATCGGAGCCTTCGCCTCTCTCACCAAGACTCCTATTGATGTCCAACTGGCTAAAGAAGTTTTGAAAAATATCATTAAGCCGAAAGAAGAGTTCGTCTCCATCGACTTAGTGCAAAAGATAGTCTCTAATTTTTTTAATATTAAGCTCTCCGATCTAAAGGTGAAACGAAAATATAAAGGTTATGTGATCCCGCGCCAGATTGCCATGTACCTCTCTCGAAAATTAACCAATGCCTCCCTCATTGAAATTGGAGAAAAATTTGGAGGAAAAGATCATTCAACCGTTCTTCATTCTATTAAAAAAGTGGAAGGGAGAATTTTAAAGGAACCTTCGTTTAAAGACATGATTGAGAATCTGTGTAATAGAATCAAATCATAAATGGAGTTGAAATATTGTGGATCCATGAAGAAATGAGAGGGGATAAAACGGCAGTTTTAAGAAAAATAAGGGTATCCTCTCTTTCCTTTAATGAAATTCAACATTCAAATATTCTTCCATTCACATAAGTTAGCATCCTTTTCTTCATTTCCACAAGATCGGTTATGACGGCGGTAAATATTTTAAAGAGTATTATTAGGAGGAAACAATCATGAATTTTGAAATCGATAAGAGGGAATTCCTAAAAGGCTTAAGTTTAATGCAAAGCGTAGCAGGAAGAAGAACAACCCTTCCGATTTTATCCCATATCCTAATTGAAGGAGAAAAAGACTCACTTTATCTTACAGGAACAGACTTAGAAACAGGGATCCGAGAAGAGTTAATGGCCACCATTCATCAAGGAGGGAAGGCCTCCGTTTCTGCGAAAAAATTATATGAAATTGTAAGGGAATTATCTGAAGAAAGTATTCACATTAATAAGAGGGAGAACCATTGGATTAATCTTCATTGTGGAAAATCTATGTTTAATCTAGCCGGGTTAGATGCAGAGGAATTTCCTTCTCTTCCGAGCTTTGAAGACGCGGCTTTTTCACGGGTTTCAACCCAACTCCTGAAGGAGATGATTGAAAAAACTGTTTTTGCAGCTTCAAATGAAGAGTCTCGATACCATCTGAATGGGGTTCTGCTTTTGCAGAACAAAGAAGGGGAAAGGACAATCACAAGAATGGTTGCCACTGATGGGCACCGACTTTCTCTTATTGATCGTGAGAGCCGAACGATCCAGGGTATTGAAAAAGGAATTATCATTCCTAAGAAAGGAGTTTTGGAAATAAAGAAGATCATTGCAGATCGGGATGGGGAGGAGGAGATGGAGGTCTATTTTAATCAAACGCATGGTTTTTTTAAAATCGGTAAATCCGTCATGGTGATCCGACTTATTGATGGTGAATTTCCAGAATATGAGCAAGTGATTCCAAAAGGAAATGATAAAAGAGTTGTTCTGCAAAAACAGAAAATGTATGGTTCCTTAAGGCGTGTTTCGACAATGGCCAGTGAACGGGTGGAGGGGATTAAACTCTCCATTAAGAAGAATTCGATTGAACTCTCCTCTTATCATCAAGATTATGGTGATGCAAAAGAGGAAGTAGAGGTTGCTTATGAAGGACCTCCACTGGAGATTGGATTTAATGCAAGATACGTCATGGAGGCTCTCAATGTCATGGACATGGAAGAGGTCATTATGGAATTGAAGGATGAAGGGAGCCCAGGGATTCTGAAGCCCCTGTCTACGACAGAGCCCACCAATCAATTATGTATTATCATGCCTATGAGGATTTGAATTTCCCGTATCACTGAAGCGGATCTGTGAGTAAGAGCCGTCACTTGACGATGAACCCATCACGAATACACACTTCCACATTAAAGGAGATCCGACGAAGAGTATGACAGAAGAATACACAGCGGAACAGATCAAGATACTGGACGGATTAGCTGCGGTTCGGAAAAGGCCAGCGATGTACATCGGGAATACGGGAATCGAAGGCCTTCATCATCTGGTGCAGGAGTTAGTGGATAATAGTATTGACGAGGCGTTAGGCGGGTATTGTCAGCGAATTGAAGTGATCATTCATATCGACAGTAGTGTAACGGTCCGTGATGATGGCAGGGGCATTCCCGTCGATATCCACGAGAAAGAGAATCGTCCTGCCGTAGAAGTTGTCATGACCAAACTCCATTCCGGAGGCAAATTCGATAACCGTAGCTATAAAATCTCTGGGGGACTTCACGGAGTAGGGCTCTCTGTGGTGAATGCCCTATCCGAATATATTGAGTTGGAAATACGGAGAGACGGTAAGGTCTATCATCAGATTTATGAAAGGGGAGACGCCAAGACAAAGCTGAAGGTAATCGGAAAGACCCGACACACTGGGACTCAAGTTCATTTCAAACCAGACAGTGAGATCTTTGAAACGGTCAATTTCAGTTTTGACATCCTCTCCCAGCGTTTGAGAGAATTGGCCTTCTTAAACAAGGGGCTGTCGATTAGCATTGAGGATGAACGATCGGAGAAAAAGCACGAGTTCTTTTACAAAGGAGGGATCCTTTCCTTCATCGAGTACTTAAATAAGAATAAGAATTGTATTCATTCGAAACCGATTTACGTTCAAGGAGTGAAGAACGGGATCGACGTGGAGATCGCCTTCCAGTATAATGACGGGTATAGTGAAATCCTCTTCTCCTTCGCCAATAACATCAATACCCATGAAGGGGGGACCCATCTCATCGGGTTCAAGACCGCCCTAACCCGGACCATCAATCAATATGCAACGAATACGAACCTCCTGAAAGGGGTCAAGGAGAATCTCACTGGAGAAGATATCCGTGAGGGGTTGGTCGGGGTGATCAGTGTCAAAATTCCAGAACCCCAATTTGAAGGGCAGACCAAGACGAAACTGGGAAACAGTGAGGTCAAGGGATTGGTCGAGGCCCTTGTCAATGAGAAGCTGGGGAATTATTTTGAAGAGAACCCACAGATTGCCAGGAAGATCATCTCCAAAGTCATCGATGCTGCTAGGGCAAGGGAAGCTGCTCGGAAGGCGCGGGAATTGAGCCGACGCAAGGGGGCCCTGGAAGGAGACTCCCTGCCGGGAAAGCTTGCCGATTGCCAGGAGAGAGACCCTCAGTTGAGTGAGATCTTCATTGTGGAAGGCGATTCCGCAGGGGGGTCGGCCAAACAGGGGAGGGATCGGACATTTCAAGCTATCCTTCCCATGAAAGGGAAGATCCTCAATGTGGAAAAGGCCCGGTTTGATAAGATGTTGGCGAATGAAGAGATCCGAATACTGATCTCTGCCCTCGGCGCGGGGATTGGGAAACAGGACTATGACATCCATCGACTTCGTTACCATCGCATTATCATTATGACCGATGCAGACGTGGATGGATCCCATATCCGAACCCTGCTCCTTACCTTTTTCTATCGCCATATGCCCGAGGTGATCGAAAGGGGGCATCTCTATATTGCTCAGCCTCCTCTCTTCAAGGTAACGGAGGGGAAGAGTGAGCTATATATTAAGAACGAAGAAGCGTTCAACCGATATTTAATGGACCGGGCTATTGCAAAGAGTGAGGTGATCGTCCAGAACACGGGAAAGAAGTTAACCGACAGGAAACTGGGTTCCCTCCTGGAAAAGATGGTTCATTATCAAGATTTAATTAAACGGATTCAAAACAAAGGGTATCCCCGATCGCTGGTCACAACCCTGCTTGAAAATGGAATTCGAAACAAATCCATTTTTGAGGAGAAGGCAAAGGTGGTGGATCTGCAGAAGCGCTTAAGAAAGAGTGGGTTTGAGGTCTTCGATCTCTATTGGGACGAGGAGCACAACCTTTATGGGTTTGAGGTTCAGGAATCGAATGGGGGAAGGGATCAGCAGGGCAAGGTTCATTGGGATCTTATCGCCTCCGTCGAATATCGGAACCTCTATCAACTCGATCATGAGATTAAAGAGATGGCAATCCCCCCGTATACCCTGATGGAGAAAGGAAAGCAGATCACCTTCGATCAGGCGGAGGGTCTGATTCAATCGCTCAACCAATTAGGAAGGGAAGGGCTTTCCATCCAAAGGTATAAAGGTCTAGGAGAAATGAACCCCGACCAACTCTGGGAGACCACCATGAATCCAGAGAAACGAACGCTCCTCAAGGTGAAGATAGAGGATGCCATCGAGGCCGATGAAATCTTCAGCATCTTAATGGGCGATGAGGTGGAGCAACGGCGCCAGTTCATTGAAGAGAATGCCCTCTTTGTACAGCGCCTCGATATTTAGGAGATCCCCGGCAGAATGCTCATCGTCGGATTGACGGGAGGGGTGGCGAGTGGGAAGTCCATCGTCTCCCAGATATTGAAAGAAGAGGGTGCATACCTCGTCGATGCAGATCGGATCGCCAGGGAATTGGTTCAGCCCCGCGGGTCCACCTGCAAGAAGCTGATCAAGGCCTTTGGGAAAGAAATCCTCCAAAAGGACGGTTCTATTGATCGAAAGAAACTGGCAGTGAAGGTGTTCTCCGATCCCAAGCAGAGGGGTCTCCTGAATCATATTCTCCACCCCCGGATCAAGAAGGAAATTAGGCGCCAGCTAAAAGCGATCGGCCAAAAAGATCCCAAAGCCATCGTCGTGATCGATGCCCCTTTGCTCATTGAAACCGGGGATCATCGAGAGATGGACAAGGTCATTGTCGTCACATCGACGGTGGCGCAGCAGATGGAGAGGCTAAAGAAACGGGCAGGGATGGATCAGAAGGAAGCGAGAAAGATCATTGCCTCTCAGATCCCTACCGAGGAGAAGTTAAAGGCAGCTGATTTTGTTATTCGAAATGAGGGATCCCTAGACGAGACAGCGAGGAGGACGAGGCGGGTTTTTCAAGAGCTAAAGAGATTCGCTCTACATAAAAAAGGACGCTAGGCGCTTAGTGGTTTTTAAAGGAATCAGAGGATAAAAGGGGAGCACTATGAATATCAAAGAGTTGAAACAAAAGAAGATCAGTGAATTGACGAAAATCGCAAAGGAGCTCAATGTCGAAGGGGCGAGTGGGATGAGGAAGCAGGAGTTGATCTTTGCTATCCTTCAAGCCCAGACAGAGAAGAACGGCCTTATTTTTGGGGAAGGAGTCCTGGAGATCTTGCCCGATGGGTTCGGATTTCTGAGGGCACCTGATTATAATTACCTCCCTGGGCCAGATGACATTTACATCTCCCCATCCCAGATTCGGCGATTTAACCTTCGTACTGGCGATACGGTCTCCGGCCAGATTCGACCGCCCAAGGACACGGAGCGATATTTCGCCATGCTGAAGGTTGAACTGGTCAATTACGAAGATCCGGAGGTGGCGCGAGATAAGATTCTCTTCGACAACTTAACGCCGCTTTATCCTCAGAAAAGAATTCGTCTGGAAGTGGATAATGATTCAAATAACTTCTCTGCCAGGGTGATGGACCTTCTCACCCCCATCGGGAAAGGTCAGCGAGGTCTCATCGTGGCCGCACCGAGAACAGGTAAAACGATGCTTCTCCAGACAATCGCCCATAGCATTACGGCCAACCACAAGGAGATCGCGCTCATCGTTCTCCTCATCGACGAGCGGCCTGAGGAAGTCACCGACATGGAGCGGTCTGTCGATGCAGAGGTAATCAGCTCCACCTTCGATGAGCCAGCTCAGCGACATGTCCAGGTGGCAGAGATGGTGATCGAGAAGGCAAAGCGATTGGCAGAGCATCAAAAAGATGTGGTCATTCTTCTCGATAGCATTACCCGTCTTGCCAGGGCATACAATACGGTTGTTCCGCCCAGCGGGAAGGTCCTGTCCGGAGGAATCGATGCGAACGCCCTCCAGAGGCCGAAGCGGTTTTTTGGGGCTGCTAGGAATATCGAGGAGGGCGGGAGCCTTACGATCATCGGCACGGCTCTCATCGACACGGGGAGCCGGATGGACGAGGTGATCTTCGAAGAGTTCAAAGGGACTGGAAATATGGAGATCCACCTGGACCGCCGATTGGTTGATCGAAGAGTCTATCCCTCCATCGATATCCAACGCTCCGGCACCCGTAAAGAGGAGTTGCTGTTAGACCCGAACGATCTGAATCGTATCTGGCTCCTGAGAAAGGTGCTTCAACCCATGAACACGGTCGAGAGCATGGAGTTTCTCTTGGAGAAGATGCATGCCACGAAGAGTAATCGAGTATTCCTCGATTCCATGAATCAATAAGTCTATCCTCGAGATGAATCGCCCACTCGGTTTGGACGGAATAAAAAGTGTTGAAAATTGCTGAGAAATCGGTAAAATAGAAATTGGAGGCTTTGAGATGAAAAATGATATTCATCCAAAAATCTATGATGCCGTGATCAAATGTGCCTGTGGAGCCACCTTCGATACGAAAAGCACTCAGAAGGAGATTCGTGTCGAGATCTGTTCCAGCTGTCATCCTTTCTTCACCGGGAAGCAGAAATTTTTGGATACGGCAGGAAGGATCGAAAGATTTAAGAAAAAGTATGGCGAAAAGACCGACCAAAAGGAGTGATTCCATTTCCTCCGATCACTTTCCCCGTTCCTCATCAAGCGATGGGCCACGAAACGTGTGGCTTACGCTTACCGTCTTAGCTCACCTTCTCTTAAAGGCAGATAGTCACCATTAGTTCAAACGGAGGGTTTTTATGTTTTTGGGGAGGAAGGATCCCGATCAGGGCCATTCTCTACATAATGATTCTGTGTCTGGAAAAAAGGATGGGCGCCTTCGAGTCGGGGGGCAAGCCGTTATCGAAGGGGTGATGATAAGGTCTCCTAGGTCGATGGCCATTGCGGTGAGAAGGCCAAATGGTGAGATTGTGATGAAACGAGAAGGTCTGTCCTTCTTTTCTGAGCAGACCTTCTTCTTTAAACTTCCCTTGGTCAGGGGAGTCATCGCCTTGATCTCCGCCCTCATCTTAGGTATTCAGGCCCTTAACTATTCTGCTAATCAGGCTCTCCCCGAAGAAAAGAAGGCCCTAGATTCGCGGGCGATGGGCTTTACCTTGGCGGCAGCCCTATGTTTTGGCATCTTTCTCTTCTTTCTGCTTCCCCTCTATTTGACGAAGTGGTTACGGTTTGCCATCCCCATGGTCTCTGAAAGTGGACTCCTCTTCAATCTGGTGGATGGAACCATTCGGCTGCTCATATTTCTAGTTTATCTCTGGGGGATCTCTTTTTTCAAAGAGATCCGAAGGGTTTTTCAATATCATGGTGCGGAGCACAAGTCGATCTTTGCCTTCGAAGCGGGGGAAGCATTAATCATCGATCGGGTGAAAGGCTTCAGTTACCTCCATCCCAGGTGTGGGACGAGCTTCCTGCTCATCGTTATGGGGGTGAGTATCCTGGTCTTTGCTCTGATTCCCCATCATCTTCCATTTGGATATAAGGTCGCTTCCCGGGTGGTCTTCATTCCCCTTATCGCAGGGCTTTCCTATGAGCTCATTCGATTCGCCGATGAGAAGAGGGAGAGTAGAGGAGTCCAGTGTTTCATCAAACCCGGGCTTTGGCTCCAACGCTTGACGGCTCGAGAGCCTTCGGAGGCCCAGATCGAGGTCGCCTTATACGCTCTCAAGGGAGTTTTAGAATTAGAGGGACATAAAAATAAAGAAATGTCTAAATCTCCTGAACTATGTAAAGTTCAGGGCTAACTACAAATCTCTAGGGTAAAAAAATGTTTGAGAAATTAGAGGATGTAGAGCGTCGATATGAGACCCTCTCTCATCTCCTCAGCCAACCCGAGGTGATCAACAAACAAGACGAGTTTCAGAAGGTTGCCAAGGAATATGCTGAGTTGGGAAAGGTGGTTGAGCTTTACAGACGGGTTAAGAAGTTAGATGAAGAGATTAAGGAGAGCCAGCACCTGCTGATCAACGAGGCAGATGAAGAGATGAAGCGGTTGGCTAAGGAGGAACTCAGTCGGCTCACCGAGGAAAAGGAGAAGATGGAGCAGGATCTGAGGATGGCCCTCCTTCCGAAGGACCCTAATGATGAAAAGAATATCTTACTGGAGATCAGAGCCGGAACCGGTGGAGACGAAGCTGGCCTCTTTGCAGCCGACCTTTTCCGCATGTATTCTAAGTTTGCAGAAAAACAAGGCTGGCGAATGGAGGTGTTGAATCGCCATTACACCGGCGTGGGTGGGTTCAAAGAAATGATTGTCCTCATAGAAGGAAAAAGGGTTTACAGTCGACTAAAATATGAGAGCGGGGTCCACCGAGTCCAGAGGGTACCCACTACAGAGTCCCAGGGGCGTATTCATACATCCACTGTCACCGTGGCTATTCTTCCGGAGGCAGAAGACGTGGATATCCAGATTGATCCGAATGACTTAAGGATCGATATCTTTCGATCCTCAGGACCAGGAGGTCAGAGCGTGAATACGACGGACTCTGCGGTCCGGATTACGCATCTTCCTACCGGGATGGTCGTTTCCTGTCAGGATGAAAAATCCCAGCATAAGAATAAGGCGAAGGCACTTAAAATCCTCCGAGCAAGATTGTTGGATAAAGCAAAACAAGAAAAGCAGACAGAGATCTCAGAGAAGAGGAGAACTCAGGTGGGGACGGGAGAGCGAAGCGAACGCATCCGGACCTATAACTTCCCTCAGGGTAGAGTGACGGATCACCGGATTGGGTTGACGCTTTACCGGTTGGATGGAGTACTCGAGGGGGATCTGGAAGAAGTGATAAATGCGTTGGCGGCCCATTATCAGACAGAGGCACTCAAAGGACAGGAAGGAAATTTCAAAGTTCAAAGTGCAAATGCCAAATGATCACTCCCTCCCAACCCTCCCCCTCGAGGGGGAGAGAGAGCCCTGCACCACCTAGGATGCAGGACAAGGCCCTGAAGCTCACATGGTTCTGGGGGTCGGGGGCGCTTTAGCGTTTTGGTATAAAGATGACGATAGTTGAAATCTTGAATTGGTCGACCCATTATTTGGAGGAACATCAGATCGAAAATCCCCGGCTGAATGCGGAACTTCTGTTGGCCCGGTCTCTGAACCTCAGCAGGGAAGGGCTCTATGTTTACCTAAATCGGCCATTGAAAGAGGAGGATAGGGAAAAGTTGGAGAGAGTGATCAAAAGGAGAATTTCAGGAGAGCCTCTTCAATACCTATTAGGCCACCAGGAATTCTGGTCGATCGATTTTAAGGTGGACCCTCGCGTCCTGATTCCAAGACCAGAAACAGAATTGTTGGTGGAACAAGCGCTTTTGATCCTCTGCGAATCTTCTCTGGAGAAGCCCCTTTGTGCCCTGGAGATTGGAACAGGAAGCGGCGCTATAGCGATCTCTCTGGCCAAAGAGTTGAGGAATATCCTTGTTGTGGCGACCGATATCTCCAGAGAAGCTCTCCTATTGGCAAAGGAGAATGCGATGTCTGCAGCCGTCCTCCATCAAATCGAATTCATCCATGGCGATCTCTTTGAGCCTTTTCAACCCTTGGAGGAGAAAGGACCTTTTGGTCTAGTTCTTTCCAATCCTCCGTATGTTGCTCGTTCAGAAATCCAGAGGTTGGCCAGAGAGGTAAAGGATTATGAGCCGATGGTGGCTTTGGATGGGGGGGAGGATGGGATGGAGTTTTATCGGAGGATCACCTCACAAGCCCCTTCTTATCTGCGGAAGGGAGGGTGGCTCTTGCTGGAGGTTGGGAAAGGGCAGGGAGAAATCATCTCTGAGATGCTAGAGAGGGAAGGGCATTTTGATAGGGTGAATCGGATCAAAGACCTTTCAGGCATTGAAAGAGTCATAAGAGCACAAAAGAGGTAAAAATTCGAAGCGTGAAATCCCTGCCTACCGGTAGGCAGGCTAATATTCGTGAAAGCGCGAGGCGCAAGTCACCAGTAGTTTATTGTTGTACTGCTGTTATGCTGTTTTGCCGTGTTGCCGTTAACTCCAAAACCGCAGCACTGCAACACTGCGATACTGCAGCACAAAGAATGACCCCTGAGGCCTTCTCGCTTACGGATGAAGATTTCGATATTCGCCCGTTCTCCGCAGAAGCTCTGCTTCGGAGGATGGAGATCTCGAATTTGAGGTTCTAAGATGGATAAGATTGTTATCAAAGGAGGAGAAAGACTCATCGGAGAAGTGGAAGTGAGCGGTTCAAAGAATGCTGCTCTTCCCATCTTCGCCGCTAGCCTACTGGCTGAGGGAAGCAATCTCTTCACCAATGTCCCCCACCTGATGGATGTCCGGACCATCGTCAAAGTCCTAAAGAATCTCGGTATTAAGATCAGTGAAGACGGGGGGACTTATCGAATTGATGCCACAGAGGCTTTAGGCTATGAGGCACCCTACGATTTGGTGAAAACCATGAGGGCCTCTATCCTTGTCCTGGGGCCCCTGGTTGCTCGAATGAGGAGAGCAGCCGTCTCCCTTCCAGGAGGGTGTGCGATCGGTGCGCGACCGATTAACCTGCATCTCAGGGGCCTTGAGGCAATGGGAGCGAAGATCGAACTCCGCCATGGGTATATTGAGGCAAAAGCGGATCGGTTGAAAGGAGCCCAGATCTCCTTCGACACACCGACAGTGACAGGCACGGAGAATCTGATGATGGCTGCAACGCTTGCCGAGGGGAAGACCATTTTGCAGAATGCAGCCATGGAGCCTGAAGTGGTCGACTTGGCGGATGTCCTGAATAAAATGGGGGCGAAGATCACGGGAGCGGGGACAAAATTGATTGAGATTGAAGGAGTGGAATCGCTTGAGGCTGTCGAGCACTCGATCATCCCTGATCGGATCGAGGCAGGGACGCTGATGGTGGCCGCAGGATTGACACGAGGCAATATAAGAATGCTAAACTGCCCTCTTTTCCATATGGAGGCGGTCGTCCACAAATTGAAAGAGGCAGGAATGGAGATCGAATCTGATGGAGAGGGAGTGAGAGCTGTTGGGAATAAGAGAATCCGGAGTGTGGACGTAAAGACACAGCCTTATCCCGGGTTCCCAACGGATATGCAGGCACAGTTCATGGTCCTCATGTCCTTGGCGAAAGGGTTAAGCGTCATTTCTGAAACCATCTTTGAAAACCGGTTCATCCATGTCAGTGAACTGAAGAGAATGGGAGCGGATATCGGGATCCAGGGGAACACGGCGGTCATTCAAGGTGTAGGGAATCTTAGCGGAGCCCCAGTGATGGCAACCGATCTGAGGGCGAGCGCATCACTCGTTCTCGCTGGTTTGGCTGCTGCGGGCATGACAGAAGTTTCGAGGGTCTATCATTTAGATCGAGGGTATGAGGCGCTGGATAAGAAATTGGCAAAACTCGGAGCGGATATCAAAAGGGTGAGAGAGCCGGACTAAGAAGCATTTCAGATTTCAAATCGAAGATTGCAGCTTGAAAAAGGAGGGGAATTGAGGGTTCTTAGAGTAGGTGAGAAAGGATTTGAAAATTACCTCGCCAGAATGGAGCAGAGGGTTACCGAGGATAGTCTTCGTCTCGAAAAAGAGGTTCGTTCCATTATCAGAGAGGTGAGGTGCAGAGGTGACGAGGCGCTCGTCCATTACACTCAACTCTTCGATCGTGTGAGCATTCCGATTCGCCAACTCCGAGTAGAGACAAAAGAGGTGAGGGAGGCCTATCAGAAGACCCCTCAGGATTTTTTGAAGACCTTAGAGAGGGCTGCACAACGGATTCGGAGGTTTCACAGACTTCGGATCAAAAGATCAATCACCCAACTTGAAAAAGGGATTCGACTCGGACAGATGATCAGGCCGCTGGAGAGAGTGGGAGTCTATGTGCCTGGTGGAAAGGCGTCTTATCCTTCAACCGTCCTCATGGCAGCCATCCCCGCGAAGGTGGCAGGAGTTCGAGAAATCCTCATGACCACGCCACCCCATAAAGATGGAATCAGTCCTGCTGTCTTAGTGGCCGCCGATTTGGCAGGTGTTGATCACATCTATCGCGTTGGAGGAGCTCAGGCCATCGCTGCACTCGCCCATGGAACGGCATCCATTCCGAGGGTAGACAAGATTGTTGGACCGGGAAATCGGTACGTGGCCACAGCCAAGCGATTGGTCTATGGAACCGTCGATGTGGACATGGTGGCCGGGCCGAGTGAGATACTGATCATCTCTGACGGGAAAACTTCACCCTCCTTTGTGGCTGCAGACCTGATCTCCCAGGCGGAGCATGATGAGATGGCTCTGGCCATTCTCATCACCACCTCCGAAACATTCGGAAGAGAGGTGAGGAGAGAATTAGAGAGGCAACTCTTTCTCTTGAAACGGGGAAAGATTGCGCGAACGAGCCTCAGGAGAAGAGGTGCCATCTTGGTCGTCAAGGACCTCAGCCAGGCGATGGATTTGGCCAATCGGATTGCACCAGAACATCTCGAAATCTGTGTCTTAAAGCCCCTCGCTCTCTTGAAAGGCATAAGACATGCAGGTGCTGTCTTTCTCGGTCCCCATACCCCTGAGGCCATCGGAGATTATCTGGCTGGGCCTAATCATATTCTTCCAACAGCGGGAACAGCACGATTTTCATCGCCCTTGGACGTGGAAGACTTTATGAAGAGGATAAACTTAATAAGTTTTACGAAAGATGCTTTGAGACGCTTTGAGAAGGATTTGAAACGATTCGCGGAATGGGAAGGATTGGAAGGCCATTATCAATCCGTTCAGAAGCGATTAGAGAAAGCTTGATGTCAGAGTAAGGGAGCAGGGATGAGGACGCATCGGAAGGCAGAAGTAAGGCGAAAGACAAAGGAGACAGAGATCTCTCTGAAACTTGATCTGGATGGGACGGGCAGGCACTCGGTCCGCACCGGAATACCGTTCTTCGATCACATGCTCAGCCTTCTGGCTTATCATGGCAGCATCGACCTCTCTCTCAGGGCAAAGGGTGATATCGGTGTGGATTCTCACCATACGGTGGAGGATGTGGGCATCTGCCTGGGAGAAGGAATCAGGAAGGCCTTGGGAGAAGCCAAAGGAATCCAGAGGTACGGGATGGCCATGATCCCGATGGATGAGACACTAGGCTCTGTTGTTTTGGATCTTTCCATGAGACCCTTTCTAGTTTTTAATATGAAGCTAAGGAGATTGAAAATCGGGACCTTTGACCTCGAATTGGTGGAGGAATTCTTCAAGGCTCTCTGCAATCACGGCAGGATCAGTCTTCATATTAATCTCCTTTATGGAAAGAACAGTCATCATATGGTAGAAGCCGTGTTCAAAGGTTTTGGAAGGGCTCTGAGAGGAGCCGCTTCACGCGATGACCGGACGTTCCGTGTCCCCTCGACGAAGGGAATCCTCTAATTTGAGATTTCAAATTGCAGATTGCACCTGCCTGCCGGTCGGCAGGATGGGCAGGTGCAGGCAGCGGTTTTTCAATCTGAAATAAAAGAAATAATGAATCCAAGGATCGTCATCATTGATTATGGCATGGGCAATCTCAGAAATGTTCAGAAGGGTTTTGAGAGGGTCGGCTTTGAAGCCAAGTTGACTCGGAGCAAGAGAGGGATCGAAAATGCTCCGGCGCTTGTTCTTCCAGGAGTGGGCGCCTTTAAGGACTGTATGGAAAATTTACAAAAGTTTGGGCTGATCGAACCTCTGCTCCGATCTATCGAAAAAGGGACTCCTTACCTAGGCATCTGCCTTGGCTTACAAATTCTCTTTACTCAAAGTGAAGAATTTGGACCCCAAAGAGGGTTAGATCTGATTAGAGGGAAGGTCGTGAAATTCAGACCCGATCCGGATCATAAGGTTCCCCACATGGGTTGGAATACGATCGAGAAGGAAAGGGAGGCCCCATACCTTCGGGATGTCGAAAGTGGAGACTTCTTTTACTTTGTCCATTCATACTATGTTATCCCGGAGGAAGCTCAGTGGATAGCGACTCTCACCCGCTACGGGAAACCTTTCGTTTCTGGCATCTGGAAAGGAAATCTCTTTGCAACACAATTCCATCCGGAAAAGAGTCAGCAGAAAGGGCTGAGGATATTGGAGAAGTTTGCAAAATCGATTTAATTGCTGAGAGCGTTTTACTTTGAGCCTTGACCTTTGAGCTCAATATGAATAAAGGCGAAGGAGTAGCCCATGGAAGAAGTAAGGGTTGGAGAGATCCGGATTGGAGAGGGGAACCCTTTGGTATTGATTGCAGGCCCCTGCGTGATCGAGAATGAAGACATTACTTTTACAACAGCCAAGGGGCTGAAAGAGATATGTGATGACCTAAAGATTCCGCTTATTTTCAAGAGTTCATTTGACAAGGCAAACAGGACCTCCTTGTCCTCTTTTAGAGGTCCGGGGATGGATAAAGGATTGAGAGTCTTAAATGATATCAAGAGAAAGTTCTCCGTGCCGGTTCTCTCCGATATCCATTCGGTTGATCAGGTAAAGCCTGCCTCCGAAGTTCTTGATGTCCTGCAGATTCCAGCCTTTTTATCGAGGCAGACAGACCTAATCCTCTCTTCATCGAACACTGGGAAACCAGTCAATGTGAAGAAGGGGCAGTTTCTCTCACCATGGGATGTGAGGAACATCGTCGAAAAGTTTATCTCCACCGGAAATTCGAAGTTGATGATTACAGAACGAGGGACCTCGTTCGGGTATCATAACCTCGTTGTCGATTTCAGAGGATTACCCATTATCCGCTCCCTCGGATATCCCGTGATCTTTGATGTGACCCATAGTCTCCAACTGCCTGCCAGTGAGGGAAGCAGTTCAGGTGGCCAGAGGGAATTCACTGCCCCCTTGATGAGGGCAGCGGTCGGGGCAGGCATAGATGGGCTGTTCATAGAGGTTCATCCAGAACCGGGGCGTGCCCTCTGTGACGGCCCTAACATGGTCTCGCTGAATGAAGTGGAGGGATTTCTTAAACAGGCCAAAACTCTTCATGATATGGTCAGAACATGGGGGGCTGTTTGAGATGAAAGCCATAGGGATGGGGATCCGAAAGATCAAGATGCTCCTCTTGGATGTGGATGGAGTCATGACAGACGGGGGTATCTTCTTAGGGCCTGAAGCTATAGAGCTGAAGAAGTTTCATGTCCAAGATGGCATGGGAATCGCCTTGGCCAAGGCCGCTGGGTTGTTGGTTGGCATCATTACGGCTAGGGACTCTGAAGCGGTGAGAAGGAGGGCGAAAGAACTCGGGATCGATGAAGTTCAACAAGGAGTATTTCGTAAAGAAGAGGGCTATGAGGCGATCCTCAAAAAGTATGGTCTGCGAGATGAGGAGATGGCCTATATGGGGGACGATCTCTTAGATATTCCCATTCTCAAGAGAGTTGGATTGTCGATCTGTGTGGCCAACGGAGCCGAAGAGGTGAGGAGAGTTTCAAAATACATCACCAAGAGGAAAGGTGGCGAGGGTGCCGTAAGAGAGGTTGTTGAGATGATCCTTAAAGGGACGGGGAAAAAGAAACAAGTGATATCCTCCGTTCTCAACAGGCACAAAGCGTTAGGAGGGTGAGGATTTTTTCGAGAGGTAGATGAAGCATATTTTGAAATGTTGGCCCATGAGATTTTGTCTGTTGCTCCTCTTCATTTTTGGGGTTTCTCTTAGCTGGAGATCGGAAGGGAAGGCGGAGGAGAACCCCGCTCTGGCTATCCTTCCTTTTTTCATTGAAAAGGCGGAGGATCCGGAAAGAGGGACTGTCTGCCCAATTTGTAAAGGGGTCTATAGGAGAGGTAAGATCTTACCCGGCTCTCAAAATACTTTGACCCGACTCCTTTATCGGAAGGTTGGGGCCATGGGGAAGTTCACCGTCCTTCCCATAGAAAAAGTCGAAGAAGCCCTCTCCCAAGGCGAGAAGAGATGCTTTGAAGAGAGCCCCATCTCCTCATCGATTCGGTTCGGAAGAGATCTAAGGATGGATTTTGTATTCGTGGGATTTCTATTCCGTTTCGAGGAGAGAATCGGTTCTTCCATCGGCGTGGAGAAACCCGCCTCTGTAGGCTGCGATCTCCACCTTTTTCGGTTAAGAGATGGGAAGATGGTATGGCTAGGAAAATTCGACGAAACCCAGAGGCCCCTTAGCGAGAACCTTCTTAAGATTGGGTCTTTTGTTAGGAGAAAGGCCCAATGGCTCACCGCCGAAGAATTGGCGAGCGTAGGAATGGATGAGATGCTGAGAAAGCTTCCTGATCCTAAGGAACTGGAGGAGGGGCAGTGATCATCATCCCAGCCGTGGACCTGAAAGATGGGATGTGTGTGAGGCTCTCTCAGGGCAGGATGGATCAGGAAACAGTCTATTCAGAAGATCCTGTTCAAATGGCTAAGCATTGGGTGTCGAAAGGAGCAGAGAGGCTCCATGTAGTTGATCTCAATGGAGCAGTGAAGGGAACGCCGGTTCACAAATCTTTGATTGAAGAGATAACTAAATCCATCCATATTCCCGTAGAGGTAGGGGGAGGGATTCGGGATTTGGAGACGATCGAGAGTTATCTGTTTTCGGGAGTAGAATGGGTCATCCTTGGCACAGCAGCCCTTCTGAATCAACCCTTGATTGAGGAGGCCAGTTCTCGTTTTCCTGGGAGAGTGATTCTTGGGATCGATGCCAAGGGAGGAAGGGTGGCTATCCAGGGATGGAAGGAAGAGGTTTCTTTGGGAGCGATTGATCTGGCAAGAAAGTCTGAAGGGATAGGTGTATCAGCGATTATTTTTACAGACATTGAGAGAGATGGAATGGGCACAGGCTTAAATTCGGAGATGATCAGGATGTTAGCCCGGTCAACTTCAACCCCTGTGATTGCTTCAGGAGGGGTGTCTCGAAGAGAGGATATTGAACATCTAATAGAATTAGAACCAGATGGGGTCATTGGCGTGATCGTGGGCCGCGCCCTCTATTCGGGTCGGCTCGATCTGGAAGAAGCCATACGAATTACAAAATCCGCCTTGGAAGGCACCAAATCCCAAGCACCAAATTCCAAATAAGCTCCAATGGACAAAATTCGAAATTCTAAATAAAATCGTTTTGATCATTTACGTTTGAAAATTGCAATTTCCTATCCTAACTCCAGGAAGGGTTAAAAGGGTTAAATAGGAATAAATAGCGCACTTGAGGTGGATATATATAAGAGATGCTGGCAAAACGTATTATCCCTTGCCTCGATGTAAAGGATGGAAGGGTGGTGAAGGGTACCCAGTTCGTTGACCTGAAGGATGCAGGAGATCCGGTTGCGAATGTAAAGGTCTATGACCAGCAGGGTGCGGATGAAATCGCTTTTTTGGATATCACGGCATCCTATGAGAATAGAGATATCCTCATCGATATCGTTCGGAGGACAGCTGAGGAGATCTTCATTCCGCTCACGGTCGGCGGTGGGATCACGCGGCTAGAAGATATTCGGAGACTTCTGAAAGCTGGTGCCGATAAGGTTTCGATTAACACGGCTGCCGTGAAGGATCCTAGCTTCGTGGAGCGGGCTTCAAAGCGGTTCGGGAGCCAGTGCATTGTCATTGCCATCGATGCAAAAAGGAAAGGAGAGGGTTGGGAGGTTTATACGCATGGAGGGAGGGTTCCAACAGAGATCGATGCTGTTCTTTGGGCAAAAAAGATGGAGGAGATGGGAGCAGGTGAGATCCTCCTGACGAGCATGGACCGGGATGGAACAAAGGACGGCTATGATATTGAATTGACTCGAACCATTTCAGAACGGGTGGGTATTCCCGTTATTGCCTCAGGAGGCGTCGGTACGTTAGAACATCTCTATGAAGGGCTTGTTCTCGGAAAGGCCGATGCAGTGCTTGCCGCATCTATTTTTCATTATCGAGAATATACCATCTCACAGGTCAAATCCTACCTCAAGGAGAGAGGAGTCGTTGTCCGAACTTAGCCCCCTCACCCCACCCTCTCCCCTTGGGGGAGAAGGCAAGGGTGAGGGGAAGATGAATTACTTTATCCTCTTTTTTGCTGCTGGCTTTGGTGCCGGGTACGTTCCCATCGCTCCAGGGACCGCCGGGACCCTTATGGCCATACCGGTTTTTTTTGCACTGTCTCCAATTCCTTTCCCTCTTTATGAATTAACAATCCTCACTTTTTTCTTCTTGGCCAGCTGGATTTCAGGTGAAGCTCAGAGATGCTGGAGAAGAAAAGACCACCCAAGGATCGTTATTGATGAGATCATCGGCTTTCTTGTCACCATGCTCTGGGTACCCAAAACGACCTTCTTCATCATTCTTGGTTTTTTTCTTTTTCGTTTTTTTGATATTGTCAAACCTCCTCCTGTCCGGCTTTTGGAAAAAGCAAGAGAGGGCTATGGGGTTGTCCTGGATGACGTCATGGCAGGAGTCTACGCCAACACCATTCTGCAAATTGTGCGCCTATTCATCAAATCCCCCCTTTACTAAAGGGGGGAGGGAGGATTATCCCTGAGGCGAAAGAAGGGGACGTGACTATGGAATTAGAAAGAGCGGTCGGTAATCTTTTGAGGCAGAAAGGCTGGACGCTAGCCATTGCAGAATCGTGCACCGGAGGACTGATAGGTGATCGTATTACCAATATTTCAGGGAGTTCGGATTATTTTATGGGCGGAATGGTCGCTTACAGCAATGAGTCAAAGGCAGAGCATTTAGGGATTCCATTAGACTATACAAAGAAATATGGAGCTGTGAGTTCACAGGTGGCGAGGAAGATGGCTCAAGGGGTTCGGAAAGCCTTTCACACGAATTTCGGGTTATCTACGACAGGTGTGGCAGG
>Ga0209427_10003334_pt1 | contig 18873 bp, 15 predicted proteins | sample DeeMarSWOR136_30_FD_187465 | JGI IMG/M metagenome (GOLD analysis project Ga0209427, IMG submission 187465) | Marine sediment microbial communities from White Oak River estuary, North Carolina - WOR-1-36_30 (SPAdes) (version 2) | ecosystem: Environmental > Aquatic > Marine > Intertidal zone >...
GTTTCCACGGGGACAAGCTTCCGCGGGAATGACAGTCTTTAGTTGTTACTCTTGGTTATTTGCCAGGAACCAACTCGCTAAATCTAAGGGTGGAGTGAAGTCCCTTGAACCCTATGTTTTCACGATTCCCGATCCCCGGCAATCGTTAATCGATAAAATCAAATGATTGAGTTTTTTTGCCTTAGGTTTTCACGATCAACGATTACCGATAACCGATCACCGGCTTTCAATACCCTACAAAATCCAGAGGCGGTCCCTCATATGGCTTGTGAATGGTGGTACGCAGGGTTTTTCCCTCATTCTTGCGCACTTCGCCCACGATCCTGGCCCTGTTTTCGCCTCTCTGGCGAAGGATTTCCACAACGCCCTCGGCCATTTCCAGGGAGGGGACCAGGTAGGCGAAGCCCATGCCCATGTTCTGCTTCCCATACGCCTCCTGGGGGCTCCATCCCGATTCCTGGATGAGCAGCTTGTGTATAGGCAGGGGCTCCAAAGGCTCGGTGATCTCAAAGGAAACTCCCTGGCCGGCGCGATTGAAATTGGCCAATCCGTTGCCCGTGATGTTGACACCATAGAGGTCTCGGTCGTCGAATGCCTCTCCGATGGCGGCCGCGTCGGCCAGATAAATGGCCGTGGGCACTTGGAGGGCCTCCATCACGGTGAGACCCTCTAACACGGCGGGCCGGTCATCAAATTGGAACCTGCCCCGATATTGGCTTTTCCATTCCTCCCGATATTCCACATCTGGCCCAAAGAGAACATGCCTGGCACTGGTATACCCATTGCTGTGCGCCCCGCTTGACGCCACACCAACGATGAAATGGCCCGGTTGGGGATCCAGTTTGGGAACCTTCTCTTTGGGGATATAACCGGTGACCACGACGCCCACATCCCAGCCTTTGCCGGGCACGCCCAGGGAGACCATCTCGTCGTGAGAGGCGGTTTCTATTTTTCCCATATTGGGACCGAAGGGAGCGCCTGGAATGCGAATCTTCTCCAGCGCATCGACGAACCCTCCCATGATCTCTTCCATATGATGCTCTTCAACGCCATGTTGAACGGCGAAGTACAGATCCACGGTGTCCGGCAGGGCGTGAATCGCCGTGGCCAGATCGTTGGCGCTCATGGCGATGGCGTCGATGGGCTGCAGGGAATAGTTGCTGGACCAGGCGCTGAGGAACAATTTCGTTCCCACACCATCCACACAATGCACGGCGTAATAGCCCGGATGAACGGCGTCGTTTTCTTTGAGCTGGAAGAAAAAGTTCTTTGAACGGGCTGGGGTTCTGTTAAACAGCCATGGCGCCTTGGAGAGAGCCCGCTTCCCGTTGTGGATGGCCTTCTGTTCTCTTTTTTCGTAATCCCCTGAGTTGTGCCTTCTAGTTGGACTGCTCATGTTTCCTCTCTTAGCCTAATCGATTCATAAAGTTGCTTTGTGCCCATCAGGGATAAATGACTCGTCAATCGTTTGGCGGTTTCGAAGCTCGTTACGTCCGTCGTTTATCGCATAGCGAATGTCGTAGTCGCCTTGTTCATGATTATTTTCATTCGATTGACGATAGACGACACACGAATGCCGTTACGAGCCTCGATACCGTTAACCGACTTCCGTAGAGGATATATTGTGGACGACATCAGCTTCTGCTAAAGGCTCGGGCGCCTTCCACAAACAATTCGGGTCAGAGAATGCCTTGCGGCTCATATTTTGACTGAGCTTCGTACTTCCCGATCAACTCGCGACCCTTTTTGACGACGGCTGCAATTTGCCGCTGCGCATTGCCCACGAAATGCTTTTTGTCCTGGAGCAGGGATTCTATTTTCTCCTCGGTGATGCCCGCCTTTTTAAAAACTGGGGCTTGGGCAAGTTTCTCTGCCAGACGGGGCGGTTTCCCCTCTCGTCTCATTCGCAGAGCCTCCGAAATCGCGTGCTGCCTGATGATCTCGTGGGCCGCCTCCCGACCCATTCCCGCTACTACCGCAGCGTTGAGGATCTCTGTTGTGGCCAGAAAGGGCAGATATCTGTCCACCTCTGCCTCCAGCATAACTGGATAAGGACCCATCTCGTTCAGGACGGTCAAGGTCGTCTCGCACAATCCATCCGATACGTAAAAGGCATCGGGAATGATGGCCCTTCTGACCACGGAACAGGACACATCCCCTTCCTCCCATTGGTCGCCAGCCAGCCGTGATGCGCCATCGGCGTACATCTTCAGCAGCTCGGCGAATCCACAGATTCTCTCGCAATTCCTGGTGTTCATCTTGTGGGGCATGGCACTGGAGCCCACCTGCCCTTCCCCAAAACCCTCCGTCACCAACTCGAATCCCGACATCAACCGCATGCCCTTGGCGAAATTCTCACATGCCGAGCCCAAAGCGGCCAGGCTGACCAGGAGAGCATAATCCATGGATCTGGGGTATACCTGGCCGGGCGCTTCGAGAACACGCCCAAAGCCGAGCTGCTTGGCCACCATATCCTCTAACCTGATGACTTTGTCTCCACTTCCCAAAAGGGCCAACATATCCAGCTGGGTTCCCACCGGGCCTTTCACACCCCGCAGGGGATAGCTCTCTATGAAGGCTTCGTAGGTTTCCAGATGGTGATACAGCTCTTCCGCCCACATGGCTATCCTTCTGCCCAAAAGAGTGGGTTGGGCCGGCTGATGATGTGTTCTCCCAGCCAGAATGATGTCCCGATACTGGTGGGCTTTGTCCAGAAAATGCCTCAAGACCGAAACATACTTTCCAAAGACGATCTTCGATGCCCGAAGAATCTGCATCTGCTCCACATTGTCTGTCAGATCTCTGCTGGTCATGCCCTTGTGAATGTGCTCTCCCGTGTCTGCGGCCTGTATAAAAGCCTCAATCCTGGCCTTGATATCGTGTTTCGTTTTTCTCTCGATGGAGGCGATCAGCCCCATATTCACGTTTAATCTGGCGGCCTCATATTTCTCGATAACCTCTGCCGGAATATCGACGCCCAGCTCCCGTTGCGCCTTCATCACCGCGATCCAGAGATCTCTTTCTGCCACTATCTTGCCCTGAGGCGAGAAGATCTCGTTAATCTCCGGGGTGGCGTATCTTGCCGACAGGATATTCGGATTGGCCATGTCATTCCCATTCGATGGTGCTGGGCGGCTTTTGGCTGACATCGTAAACGACCCGATTGACACCGTTGACCTCATTGATCATTCGATTGGCGATGTGGGTCATCTGTTCTTTTGGAAAGTCATACCAATCAGAGGTCATGAAGTCGCTGGTGGTCACCGCACGCAGCGCAATGACGCCCTGATAGGTCTGTTCATCCCCCATAACCCCCACGGAGCTGACATTGGTCAGTACGGCAAACGCCTGACTTAATTTATAATAGATGCCCATTTTCTTTAGCTCTTCGATAAATATGGCATCGGCCTTTCTGAGAATAGACAATTTCTGCTCCGTGACTTCTCCAACGATCCGCACGGCCAGCCCCGGGCCCGGAAATGGATGCCGCCAGACGATTTCCTTTGGCAAACCCAACTTGCTTTCCGCTATGGCCCTGACCTCGTCCTTAAACAGGCGCCGAAAGGGTTCCACGACCTCCAGTTTCATGTCCTCTGGGAGACCGCCCACATTGTGGTGTCTTTTGATTTTGGACGAAGCTCCATACACGGGAACGCTTTCGATGACGTCCGGGTAAAGGGTTCCTTGGGCCAGGTATTTCGTCTGAGGAATATCTCGGGCCTGTTCCTCAAAAACACGGATGAACTCGTGGCCGATGATCTTTCTCTTTTCATCGGGATCGGCGACACCCCTTAATTTTGAAAGAAACCTCGCCTGAGCATCGATATATGTGACGCCCAAATCAAAGGGTTCCAGGCTGGCCTTGACCTGTTCAACCTCGTTGAGCCTCAGCAGGCCATTATCGACGAATATGGGATGATACCGCCTTCCCGCGATCTTTCGCAACAGAACCGAGAGGGTTGATGAATCTACCCCGCCGCTTATACCACCAACTCCTGCCTTTGCGCCTATCTTTTCTGTCGTCTCAGACACGATGCGGTCATATTCTCTCTCCGGCTCCCAATCCCTACGGGCATTACAAACTTTCAGAAAATTGTCTAACATGCTCCTTCCGTACTCGGTATGATCAACCTCTGGATGAAATTGTACCGCGTAGATATGGTCTTTCTGGATGGCAGCGATATGGTTGTTTTTCGATTTTGCGATGACCCGAAAACCCTCGGGGACTCCCTGGACCACATCTCCGTGACTCATCCAAACTCGAAACTCCGCCCGGGGTATTCCCTCAAAAAGTCGACTCTCCTTGTGAATGTGAATCTGAGTCTCCCCGTACTCCCGATTTTCCGCGGACACCACTTTCCCGTCCAAAAGATGGGCCAGCGATTGTTGTCCGTAGCAGATGCCCAGGACGGGAAGCCCGGCGGTCAAGATCTGTCTCTCATACATGGGAGCGCCTTCGTCATGGACACTGAAGGGTCCGCCGGAGATGATGACCCCCTCCAAGCCATCCTTCAAGATCTCTCTTGTGCTGGTATGAAAGGGCACGATCTCCGCAAAAACTCCCAGCTCACGAACTCTTCTGGCGATGTTCTGGGTCAATTGGCTGCCACAATCGACAATTTTGATCATGTGTTCTGTCCTTATGGACGGGAGGCGTCCGTTGCGGTGATGCCGTTGCCATCAGGAACATCGACCTTAAAGTCAAACTCATGCCTGGTCAGCCGTTCGTACAGCTCGATGTATCTGGCGGAGGTCTCAACGACATCTTCATCGCGCAGGGTAACGCTGCCTCCTGAATTCGGGTCATAGCCACGCTCGATGAGCAGGTCTCTGACCAGCTGTTTCGATAACTCCTGGACCTTGAACTCTGGGTGATCCTGCAGCAATTGGGTCACATTGGGCCACTTTCCGCTTTCCATAGTTGTCTGGATGCCAGACCACTTTTGTTTCCACTCAGAAAAGACCACGTATCGTGAGGAATCCGGCGTATGAATTTCGTCGATCAAATACAGGTTTCCCGAGCTGTCTAGGCCGAACTCGTATTTCGTATCCACCAGGGTCAATCCCACCTTGCGAGCCAGCTGTTCTCCTCGTCGATAGAGCAGATGGGAGATCTCCCTTACCTTTCGGGCCAGGATCCAACCATTCACAGCGGATCCCTGGGGGTTGAGAGTTTGCTGGAGGGAAACCGCCATTTCCTCAAAAGTCACATCGCGATCATGTCCCCTCCGGGCTTTCGTGGTCGGCGTGAACAGGGGCGGTGCCAGTTTTTGATATCTTAACAGCCCTTCCATCAAAGGGAGGCCGCACTTTTCTCTCATTCCCTTTTCATAATCTGTGGCCAAGCTGCCCCACATGTATCCGCGCATCACGCACTCAAATCCTATGTTCACCAGCTCCTTTTGTATCATGATGTGCGAACAGGGCATTCGGAGCAAAGCGTTGGGGATGATGTCTTGTGTCTGATCGAATGACCATTTGGCAATGGCATTGAGAATAGCCCCTTTGTAGGGGATGGCTCGATCTAGAACAACGTCAAAGGCGGAGACCCGATCAGATGTCGAGATGATCAATATGTCCTCGCCATGAGCATCTGCAGCGCTGTAGACATGCCGCACCTTCCCTCTCTTTCCACCACCCAATTCAGGGATTTCGGCATCCTTCATCGCGTGCTGTAAATTCTCCGAAACCTTTTTTCGGATGAACTCGCCTCTGGTCATCTTCCCGCCTCACCTGTCACAATGGTTTGATCGGGCTGGGGGCCCACCGAGACAATAGCGACCGAAGATCCTGTGAATTTCTCGAAATCCCCGATAGCACCTCGCAGGCTCTGGGGCAGGTTGGCCTCGTCCCTGAGGGAATTGATGTCTCCATATCCCTCATACTGGGAATAAGATGGGCGCACACTTCTCAAGAACTGTGGGGCTCTGCGAAAGGTGGTTAATGTAGATGGACCCTGCTTATACCCGTAACAGACACGAAAATGCTCGGCACCCGCGACAGCATCCGTTTTGGTCAAGATTATATTAAAGGTGGCATTCGCCTCGATGGCATACCTGGCGGCCACGGCGTCCGTCCAACCGATTCTTCGCGGTCTGCCAGTCACGGCGCCGTATTCAGAGGCCGCAAGTCTGATCCCAACGCCCTGTTCGAAGGGATCTTTTGAATTCATCAAATTTAGAATTGTCCGATGATGGCAATCGTAGTGAATCCCTCCATCCCTCTTCACATAAGGTATTCGATATTTCTTGAGCTCAAATAGCTTGGTGATCCCCTCCCCTCCGCAGTACTCTTCTGCCGTGGTCGAACCCAGTTCCGTGGGGAAGGGGCCACCACCGACCCGGGTCATGAAAGGGAATTTGATGGTGCCCAGAGGTAGATCGACGACCTTGGCCGAAAGGCCCACTCCTGCGGCTGTGCCGTTAAGCGAAGAGTCAGATGAGGTCACATACGGATACGTTCCGTGTTCTATGCTGAGCAACAAGCCTTGGGCACCTTCCAGAAGGATCTTTTTCCCCCGTTTCAGAAAGCCTTGCATGTGAACAACCGTATCCTTCACCAGAGGTCTTATTTTCTCCGCCAGAGGTAAGATACGACTCAAGACCTCCTCAAGGTCCAATTTGTGTTCTGGGTAAAAAGCCGATGCCCTTTTTATCTTATTTGCCAGGAGATCTTTGTCAAATAAGTCGCCTATCCTCACTCCGCGCCGGGCGATTTTGTCGGCATAACAAGGGCCGATTCCATTTCCCGTTGAACCGATGCCTCCGTCCTTCTGCGTCTGGTTCCAGGCCTTATCTCTGGAGATGTGATAGGGCATAACGACGTGCGCATCCTCGCTGATGAGAAGGTTGTTGTAGCTCATGCCCTCTTTTTGGAGCTCATCGAGTTCCTCAGATAACACCTGAAGGTCGAGAACCATGCCGTTTCCCAGAACATTTATTTTCCCCAGATGGTCATAAGCGATCCCAGCTGGCAGTGATCGAAAGACTTTTTCTTTTCCATCGTTCACAACGGTGTGACCAGCATTGTTTCCTCCAGTTCCTCGAGCGATGACATCCGCCCATTGGGATGCGAAGTAATCTGAGAACTTACCCTTCCCGGTATCTCCCCATTGATTGCAGAGAATGGCTATTGTCTGGACCCCGTCGAGAAGTCGACCCAAGGACACGCCAAACCTACCTTGTTTTGTAAAATGGGAAAAGGAATAAGCTGGTTGGCTCAAAAAGGGAAGAAATTCATCAGGAACTTTTTCTAAACCGAGCCTTGAAGAAGCTCCTTGGGCATTTGGGTTCTGGTGGGCACAATAACTTACATTACAACGAATTAAAGGACTTTCTGGTTTGAGATACGCCAAATGCCTTCGGTTATATTATAAGATGCTTTCACAAGAATCAACAGCTTTTTTTCGAGAGCAAAAAATTTTTTTCTTTTCGGGGAAAGCTCAACCTCGTATTCGCAAAAACGCCTTTGACTTCTGCAAATCCACCATTGTCGGCTCAACGGTCTTCTGCTCCTTGGCCCATAAAAAGTCTCCCAAACGAGCTTAAAAACACCACCAAAATTGAATTGGACTTGATTTCTGGTCACAAAATCACATATTTGTATATGTGAAGATGAAAGCGTCTGCAGAGATCAAAGGGCTGGGGAAGATGATCGAAGAAAAACAGTTGGATATCATACCCACTTCCCGCGTAGCCAGACAGTTTGCGCGCAGGCTCTTGGACTGGTATAAAGAACATGGACGAGATCTGCCCTGGCGACATACCCAGGATCCCTATCATATTTTGGTCTCAGAGATCATGCTGCAACAGACCCAGGTGGAGCGAGTCCTGCGTTATTATCCGTGCTTTCTGGAGACCTTTCCAAAGCTCAAGGTTCTGGCGGAGGCTCCCCTGGATCGAGTTCTGAAGCTATGGGAAGGTATGGGGTATTACGCTCGAGCTCGAAATCTTCACCGGGCCGCTCAGATCATTCTCACAGAACACGGGGGCCGGGTCCCGTCCGAGCTGTCAACCCTGCAAGCTCTGCCAGGCGTGGGCTACAACACAGCAGCTTCCGTAGCAAGCTTTGCCTACCAAGGGGCTTGGCCCGTCCTAGATGGCAACGCCATTCGGATTTTGTGTCGCGCCTTTCTGCTGCAGGGTGATCCACGAATCCGCGCTCAACACAAGCGCCTTCTAGACTTGGCGAAAACCTTGCAGCCAGCGAAATGGGCCGGCCCCTTCAATCAGGCCCTGATGGATCTCGGCGCCCTGATCTGTCGTTCCACAAATCCACAATGTGCCCGCTGTCCCCTCTCCGCTCTCTGTGCGGGGTATGCGTCTGGGGATCCTGAAAGCCTGCCACGCCTCACCCCCCGCCCACCCAGACCTCACTTTGATATCACCGCTGGGATCATCTGGAGGGGGAAGCACTTCCTCATCGCTCAGCGCCAACACGATAAACTGCTGGGTGGGCTGTGGGAATTCCCCGGCGGCAAGCAGGAAAAGGAAGAGACCCTAGAGCAATGTCTGCGTCGAGAGATCCGGGAGGAGCTGGGCATCCACATTCGGGTGGAGGAACCCTTCATGAGCTTAAAGCATGGCTATTCACATTTTCGGTTCACCCTGCATGCCTTTCACTGCACCTATCTGAAAGGGAGACCTCGGCCCCTGGGCTGTGCTGCCTTTAAGTGGATTCAGATCCCCGAGCTCCAACGTTATGCCCTCCCTCGGGCTGATCAGAAGTTGGCCGCGGCCTTGAGAGCTCAAGTTGGCTGCTAAGGATCTCTTCATCACAGAAGGAGGTGGTTCACCATGAGAGAGAAGAGAAACTGGGATGTCTTTCTCTCCGTTCTGTCCTTGTTGATCTTCGCTGCCCTATCCTGTTCACCGAAGCCTGCCAGCATCGTCAAATCTTACCAGGAGGCTTACAATAATCACGATCTGGATGGAGTGCTGGCCTTGTACGCAGAAGATGCAAGCTTTGAGATAATTGGACAAGTTTCGCTTCAGGGCAAAAAGCAAGTCCGAGAGTTGACAGAATATGATTTTGTCCTGAACATCCATATGTCTTGTGACCAATTCAGAACCAGGGGCGATTCGGTGATGTGTCAGTTGGAGGAGACAAACGATTGGCTCAAGGCTTCCGGCATTCAGAGAGCTCGCTACATGGCAACTTTTATGGTCCGAAACGGTCTGATACAGTCTGTGAGAGCAGAGCTGGCTCCCGAGACGGAGCAAGCCATTGGGAAAATACTCGACCCTCTTATTGAATGGGCCTCGCAGCATAGGCCGGAGCTGTTGGCGGAGATGATGCCAGAAAAAGCATTTATTTACAACGCGGACAATGCCAAAAAGTCCCTTTCTCTTTTACATGAGTGGAAAGAGATGGTCCGGAGAAAAGCACCAGCATTGCACTGGCAAAAGTTATCCAGGTGACCTGTTCTAGGTGCTTGGGCACATCAGCCACCTTTTGCCTTCAGAAGATGGTCACTGTCACCACGCGCTGCGAATGCGTTGGAGATGAAGTACCTACAGAAGGAACTCGGTGTGGAAATACGAAAAATACGGCGCGCAGAACTGAGCCGTTTCCGCGAGATTATCACCCAAGCCTTCGTGCTTGCTCCCAACCAAGTGAAGCATTATCTCGGAGATGACCTGGACCTGTCTGCCACCAGGGCTTTGTTCCGCGATGGTAAGATGAAGTCGGGCTTGCAGCTCCTTCCCGGGAAGGTTTGGTTCAACCAAAAAGCCATCCCCATGGGTAGGATCGCCTGGGTGGCCACCCCTCCGGAGGAACGACGTCGCGGGTATGTGCGTCATCTCATGGAACACTGTATCGAGGAGATGCGCCAGAGAGAATTTCCCATCTCCATTCTCTTCCCCTTCTCTTTCGAGTACTACCGCAGGTTTGGGTACGAACATGCTGGAGATTGGAAGATCTATACCCTTGACCTATCAGCCCTCTCCGGAATCCCGACGCCTCCGGGAGAAATGGTGCCCGCAGGCCCCGAAAAGATCGCCATCATCAATGAAATATACGAGACTTTTTCTAAAGGGCGAACCTGCTCCTTGGTCCGGGATGAGCAATACTGGCGGAAATGGGTAATGATGGGGGCTGAGCGGAAAAGGCACTCCTACCTGTGGCAATCCAGGGGGAACATCCGAGGATACATCATCTACGAAATCGTCGATCACGGGGAGTTCAAACGGACCGTCCAGGTGAGAGAACTGATTGCATTGGACCATGAGGCGCGTTGCGGGCTTCTCAACTTTCTTTTCAATCACCGCTCTCAAGCCCAGAAGGTTATTTTGACCGTCCCGATTGACGATCTGACCATCTGCTATCTGAACAATCCCCGCATGGAGGTCAGGATCAAGCCCTCCTTCATGGCTCGCATCGTGGACCTCAAATCGGCCTGGGAGAGTAAGGACTACTGGCCAGAGGCCCGGGGAGAGATGGTCTTCCAGCTCGAGGACTCTCTGGCGTCCTGGAACAAAGGGACTTTTCGCCTCAGCGTGTCCAATGGCCAAGGCAAGTTGGAAGAAACTCAGGATCCTGTTGACCTATCCTGTGACATCCTTACCCTTACCCAGATTTACTGCGGCTATTTAAATTTCGAAGAGGCGGTGGCCATTGGCCGGGTGCAGATTCACGATTCACGAGCTCTGGAGCTGGCCCATGAGATCTTCCGCGAATCCCGACCCTACATGAACGACATCTTCTGAGAAGGGAGAGTCGATGAACGCCAATTGGATCGACTGCCAGTGCGCCCCTCCGATATCGTCCCCAGGCAAGTGAATTTCTGTGAAACAAGAGAGTCCAAGTCTATTCGTTCGGTGAGGAGTCCCCTGTGGGAAAATTAATCATCAGAGAGGCCCGGCCCTCAGACCGAAAAGCCGTCGTCTCCTTCAGCGCCAAGATCTGGGAGGGTCACGACTATCTCCCCCGAGTCTGGGATCAGTGGCTGGAAGAGCCTTTCGGGGCTCTCTTGGTGGCCGAGTTAGATGGCCGAACTGTGGGAACGAATAAGGTCACGGTGCTGGCGCCCGGAGAGGTGTGGCTGGAGGGGTTGCGAGTAGACCCCCTCCAGCAGTCCAAGGGGATCGCCTGGGCTTTGAACCAGAGGGCTATGGAGATAGTGAAAAAACTGAAACCGGCCACCGTTCGGTTCTCCACCGTATTCGACAATCAAGCCAGCAGGCATATGGGAGAACAGGGCGGCTTTCGGTTTCTCTTTCCGTGCCGGCGGTTATTGGCCCAGTCCAAGAAGGGTGACCTCCCCCGCGAGGCTCAGGGTGGGATGGAAGACGTGGATAAAATCCTGGCTCTTCTCGAAAAATCATCAAATTTCCGTCAGATGAAGGGGCTTTTCGCCTGGGGCTGGATCTTCAAGACTCTAGATCGCCCATTTGTGGAGCGCGTGGTGGCCGAGGGAGGGGCTTTGGTGGCCCGCAGCCTGGGAAAGATCAGCGGGCTGGCCCTTTTCCTGAAGCAGCGCCATGGGCCCAAGGCCGCTCTGGGCGTTATAGACGGAGATGATCGGACTATAACGGCTTTGGCCGGACAGTTCAGAATCGCCGCCGAGCGTCTGGGATTCAGGGAACTCATCTCCATGGTGCCGGAGAGCTCGGCACCGCTCCTGCTGGCAGCGGGATTTCGGTTAGAGGAGCCGACCCGGGTGGTGGTCTATGAGCTCAGCGGCGAGACGTTGGAGAGGGCTGTTCGGGTGGGAGGGGATATAACCATTCCGGGATCTTGGGAATGAAAGAATCGGCACCTCGGATTCCCCCATATTTTGCTGTTGGGCTGGGTATCGCCGCCGTCTCCTTCGCGGCCATCTTCATCCGGCTGTGTCAAGCCCCTCCGCTGGCGGTGGCCTTTTACCGGATGGCCCTGGCCTCCCTGGTGCTTGTGCCCTTGATAGCATGGCGCGGATGGACCCAGTTGACCGGCTTGAGCAAGGCTCTTCTGATGCGAGCCGTGCTGGCCGGTCTTTTTCTCGGCATTCACATGGGCACCTGGGTGGCGTCCCTGTCCTACACCTCCGTGGCTAGCTCCATGATCCTGGTGTCCACTCAGTCGATCTTCGCCGTCCTGCTGTCCCACTTCGGCATCAAAGAGAGGGTCTCCAGGGTCGTTCTGCTTGCCGTGGTCATCGCTCTGCTGGGCAGCCTCATCATCGGTGGAGGCGACCTGCGGGTGGGGCGCGAGACCCTGACCGGCAACGGACTTGCCCTGGCCGGGGGGCTGCTGGCCGCCCTGTACATGGTCACCGGTCGCAAGGTGCGCCAGGAGCTGCCTTTATTGCCCTACATCTTCCTGGCCTACAGCACCGCGGCTGTTCTGCTGGGAGTCTGCTGTCTGGCTTTTCGAGTCAAGATGGCGGGATATCCCGGACAGACTTACCTGTGGCTAATCCTCCTGGCCCTGGTCCCCACTCACTTGGGACACACCATGTTCAACTGGGCCTTGAAATATTTACGGGCCTATATCATCAGCGTGAGCCTGCTGGGCGAGCCCATCGGGGCCTCGGTGCTGGCTTATTTCGTTTTTAGTGAAGTGCCGCCTGAGCTGACGCTGGTCGGCGGGGTCATGGTTCTGGGGGGCATCTACCTAGCGGTCAGGAGGGAGGAAGGGGTTTTGAAGGTGGCGAGGTAGGCCGGTGGAGAGAGGTAAATAACCACCGGTGAATGCTCTCTGGGGAGGAGAGAATCCTAGTTGACACTTAGTAGGATGAATTGCTCGACCAAGCTCGGACTTTCATCTAGAAACTTCCCTTGGGCAAAGCGAGTAAAATAAAGAACTTAGCCGGAGCTACATTTTCTTAAAGCCATAGAACTTAAGGCATCGGTTATTCAAAAAATGCTGAAACACCGAGGAATATATTATGGTAAGTAAAATCCCAGTCACCAGAGAATTGCTGAAACCGATATTCAAAACGGAGAGCAGCCTGTTTTGCCATGAAGAATTTGATACCCCCTCCCAAATTCACTACAGTCCAGGTCTCATCTTCTGAGCCGGGCCAGGCGAAATTAGGCAAATATATGATGGTATTGGAAAATCCGAAACCACCAAGGAAAAATGGCATTGTCTTAGACTCTGGATCTGAAAGAGTAATATTGTAAGCTAGATTCCCGGAGAGAACATAGCCGGCATCTTCTTCCTCATATTTCGTCAATAGTATTTCTGGCTCTACCTCCACATTTTTGGTTACAAAAAATCCTAAACGCACCGGGATATTAAATGCGGTCCAGGCTTCACTTTCACCCTCTTCTTTCCGTGACATGAATGAAGCTGCAATTGATAACTCTTTATCTCCTTTTTCAGTCTGAGCAAAAACGGTTTCAACCGCCATAAGAACGGTTAAAAGTCCTATGAGTACTCTCAAAAAGCTTTTCATGACCCGTCCCTCCTTTTTACGAAACCAAATAGGCGACGGCTTCAGCACTTTCGAAGCCGCAGAAATATTGTCCTATGGGCGGTGCGAACTTGTTTGCTTCTGGTCTTGGTACTTCTCATTTCCTCGCGATAGGTGAATATGTACTTTGAAACCGTTTATGGTTTTCAAAAGTCCTTGAATAACATCCTAAAGATTTTTTAGTAAGTAAAAAAATCCTTGGGCATTATAGTTATTTTAATCGCGTTTGTCAACAGAAATTTCTTTATTAGCTCCGAAATATCCGCTAAGCCTGATTTCGAATTCACTCTCTCTGCGCAGAATGGATATTCAATGCAAAACCCCCTTCTATTTATCCCCCCATAAGGGGCTTTTCTCCAGAACTGAATGCATCAGAGCTCTCTGCAGATCAATGGTGCTGCGCATCCAGATATAAAAAAAGCGACCAAATGAGAGGTCGCCTGAAGGTGGTACTGTCTTGCGTTGGATTTCGCCCTGACGTTCCCCTGCGTGAACGAGATGCCGACGGCAGGCTCAGTTTAGGGAGAAGAGATTAAAGATCCAGGGTTGCCGAGCCCTTGGGAATCGGCAACCCCGGATTTGAGCGAGCGCAACATCATGATTAGAAGGTATATCCAACCATGAATGAAATCACTCCGTTCTTTATGTCCTCTTCTTCCTCTCCTTCTTCGGCCTCATGAGTTGTTGCCAGTCCCAAAACATACCGGCCGTCAACCGTGATTGCCGAGTGAGGCATTCCGATATCGACACCGGCGCCGAAAACTAACCCGAAGTCAGTGCTCTTTGTCCAGTCTTTTACATCTAACTCCACCCCAGCTTCATAACCCCCTATATCCACATCCGCCTTCGCTTTAGCACTCAAATTAATAGCAAGCGCAGGACCGATAAACAAGTTGGGCGCAATATTACCCTCGGTTGGTATTGTGACCTTGGCCAAGACTGGTATTTCCAAGTAATCATATTTGAAGGTGACGTCTCCATCTTCCGCCTCGTATTTCGCTCCTTTCATCGTATAAAAAACTTCGGGCTGTAGAGCGAACATCTCGCTGATACTGTATGTGACAAAACCGCCAGCAGAAAAGCCAAGTCTCATTTTTTTATCAGCACCTTCAATGTCAACATCATCACCGCTGAAGTTAGCCATGTTCACCCCAGCCTTCAGGCCGTATCCTGTGAGCCCTGGCTCAAAGGCGAAAGAAGACATGGCGAACATGAGCACAAAGGCCACTGTGAGTATGATAAGCCTTTTCATTGTCATCCTCCCTTTTGTTAAATCGGGTAACCTCTTTTAGTACAACAAAAAAGTGGTTAGTTACTGCATACCAGCATAACAACCACCCCCTTTTCTTACCTCTGTGGCAATTTTTTATGACAGTTGCTGATCAACGATGTTGACGAACCAGGCACGTGGGTCCACAAATGCGGGATAAAAACGAAATGGTTCGCGCGGTTGCGACATAAAATTTATACGAGTACAGCGTCCGTATGTTTCCTCCCATATGGGTATATGGAGGAAATCTTCACCCAGCAGGAAAGCTTCTCAGCACCTATTCCCAAAATTGAAAAGCCATTATATATAATAAAATATGCGTTGTCAATAGAAAACTGACCAACAGCCTCACGAGGAACTCTTATCCTCCGGGCTAAACATCCGCTTTATAATTCGTTTTGGGCATTCACCGAAAGGTAAACCCCGTTTGTTTTTCGCACTTAAGGAGCCTTTATCAAGAGCCCAATGCTTCAGAGTGCTCCACCGATCAAAATCGCTATTCAATACATATAGGTTGACATAAATTTTACGGCGACCTAAATTAAAGGTCGCTGAGAGCTTGATTCAACCGACTGTGCTTTTGATCGACATCCTAAACATGAACCTGATTTCAGAGGGACCCACTCTAGGGAGAGAAGATGATGAAACTCATGGTCATGAATGCCTCGCCAAGGAAAAAGGGGAACTCGGATGTGCTCAGCGCCATCGCCATCAGGGAGGCGAACAAGGCTGGGGTGGAATTGACGGAAGTCATTCACCTTCGAGATTACCACCTGATCCAGTGCAATGGGTGCATGCGATGCGTGTTCAAAGATGAACCCTGCCCCCTGCCCGATGATTTCTATGCTTGGTGCGAAACCATCGACACAGCCGACGCCCTCTTTCTCGTCGCGCCCACTTACGTGACCACCATCCCCGGCATCCTCAAAGTGCTCTTCGATCGGTATCTGTTGATCCCGCCTCTCTATCGACGACTTTATGGGAGACCCGCGGTCAGCGTGGGAGTGGCCAGCCCCATCGACTGGGAGCATTTTCAGCTCCCCTTCATGAACATGTTTCTGCTGGGTCTGGGGTTCAGAATCGTGGACAGTTTCATGGTTTACGGCGCCGGGCCGGGCGAGGTGCTTTTAGACCGAGACCAGACTTCACGGGTCAAAGAAGCGTTGAAGGGGCTGTGGAGTCCTGGTGGTGGGAAGGCGGAGTTCTCAGAGGTAATCTCCGATTGGTGTCCGGTCTGTCGCTCGACAGTCTTCGAGAGGATCCAGGGCCGGAGATTCCGCTGTCCGGTGTGCCTGTCGGAGGGCCTGCTGGAAGAGGATGGATATCGCTTCGATCCCGCCAGTATGAATGAGCACCGCTGGACGCCCCGCCGGATGGAGGATCACTTTCAGAGCTGGATCCTGAAGACTAAGGGGATGTTTCGGGAGAAGCTCAAGGAGATCATGAGGCGTAAGAGAGAGGAGTTGGGGGCGGGCTGAGGGAGGAAAACTACTCCAGCCCATATGTATCCAGCTCACATTTAGAGAAGCCCGTAATCTTAGATTATTTTTCCGCCTTCTCCAACTGATCGCTTCGCCACTTGAAATACTCTTGGAGGGCAAATTTGGTCACATATCCTGGCTCAGAAAGGATACGGTGAACTATTTCAGATTTAGGCTTACCGCTGGCATTAAGATGCATGTCATAATAACCTGACACTTTTGCAAAGACAGTCCGTTCACTGTTCAGCTTCGGTGGGGGAACGGGAAACGTTAGATACGCCCGTTGACCAACTTCTGGCATGACATAGTAGTTTGCATCAGTGGATTCAAGAACGGAGCGTAGATCTACTCCATCGTGGCCAGTAGCGCTACTGGCAGAGATGTCGTGGAATTCAAATGGGACATCTTGAGAATAATCCACCGCGAAAGAATTGAGTTGCCAGAAACCGGTCGGCGGTGACACTCGGATCTTCAGCGTGTCACCTTCAATGTCTGCCAAATCTAGCGGCACAACCCGCTCTTCCGCTATAAAGGGTCCACCTCCCATGATCTCTCCGCGATGAGCCCAAGTATTGGCAGCCCAAACGTAGACCTGGAGTTTATAGATTTGCTCACGCTTATTCCAAGCGTTTAACATCTCCTTTTGTGCTGCGTTGTTGAGTCCCGCGTACCAATTCTCTAATTGATCCCCTCGAATTTCTGTCATCCTCCTGAGCATTTGTGAGCCCCATAGGGTGGTACAGCCATGCACGACCAACTTAGCCTTGTCAGCGTTGGCTGGTTTCGGGAAAGTCAAAAAGAGGGTATCTCGAAGATCCGCAGGATTAGCGGGGTCTTTGGAGAGAACGTCACTTTCCCAGAAAAGAAGATCCTTTTCGGAGAGCCATTGTTGCAAGTCCTCATTACGATGATCCACGGCTAGCAGAGGCTTTTGGAGAGCAGCCACGGTATATATGTTGCCGTCGGCGTCCTGTATCACATCCACTTCCTGGGGATGGTCCACTACCAAAAGCTTGAACTCATCCGTGTATTGTGTTTGGTTCACCTCATTGGTGAGCAGAAGGCGATACTCACCATCCACGGCGTTTAGATGTTCCAGCCGGCACAAATCCGTTCGCTGAAGACCTTCACAAATAGCACCCCCATAGGGTTCTCCATCGAAAATGAATTCATCTGCGTTGTAGGAATACACGAAGGGACATAGCCCCTTTTCGGTTAATGCATAGGACAAACCGCCCACAAACAGCAGCACTAAGACGCTTATTCCCAATATGCATGATCGGACTGCGTCAAACCTTTTAATGTACACCATCTTCACCTGCGAGAGTGGAATGCGTGTTAAGGTGCCATCTTTTAGGCGTCCTTCAATCATGTTCTCTCTGATATGGGCTCGAAGTCCTGGTGACGTCGTGAATTCAAAGATCTCCCCATCAACCGTGACCACTTTGGCGATAGAACAATCGGGATGTTGTTCCAGTTGCTCGCGGGAAATTTGACGTGGGGAGTAACATCCCTGCAAGTATGCGACAAAGCAGATCAAGGTGAATGCCACAATGGTTCTTTTAAACATCATGGGCCTCCCCTCTTGATAAGCCAGTAAGATTATTTTCCGAGTTGATTAATGAACTTGTTAAACTTTATTTAATAAAAAGCATTAAATTATGAGAAAAGTCAATTAAAATTTTCTTTTTCCCCAAGGCAACATTTGCCATTTGAGTTTACGATATTCATAAGTTCGTCCATTTCAACCTCGAGCTGCACTTTATAGTTCCCTGATATACAATACAAAAAAGGCGATCCTAAACCTTCGTCCCGCAGAGGCTCCCGCCTCTGCGGATATCGGGGTCAGGAGACCCCTCCTACGAAAATTTCGATTTTCGGCTTCCGGTTATCGGTTTCGATATCCGTTACGTTTGTCGCTTCCCGTATTTCGTTTGTCTTCAAACCCTAACCGTGTATTCATCTAGGCTGACAAAATACGACCAACGATTCTCGACGGCCGTAACGAGCTTCGAAACCGACAAACGAAGTTCGGTTTTCACGTGGCGTCGGGTGGCCTCACCCGACGCCGTAAACATACTATTCTTCTTCTTGTCATTCCGGCGAATGCCGAAATCTCGTTTTTACCAGATACTGCATGTTATGCTTTCAAACGAGATGCCTGCTCCCCGCTCCCCGCTTTCGCGAGGACAAGCTTCGCGGGGACAGGCTTCGCAGGCATGACAGGGTACTTAACAGCGAACTACTTGATGAGTTCCCGAATCTAAAACTTATATACAGTTATTTTGCGGGAGGGTTTTTTGCCTTTACGAACATGTTTTCGGTTAAAAAGTCGCCAGTAAAGGAAGTAATGGATCGCTCTGACCTAGGAATAGCCGAGAAGATACCCGGTTACCTGGAGCGGAATATTTACTTCGATATCACGCATGCCCCACTGTGGGGCAAAGCACAATTGGAGTGTGCTGTCAAAGTACTGGGAGCGGAACATATTCTCTTCGGAAGCTCTTGGGCTGTTAGACGTGAGTGGATGTTAAAGGGCGTGGAGTATGTGCAGAACTTGGACATAGGGGAGAGAGAGAAGTCGCTAATTCTGGGTGAAAACGCCATAAGACTCTTTAATATAAAGGCTTAGAGGCCAAGCTTAACACAAGCATCTAATGCTACGAATAGCTATCAAGGTTGAGTTTGGATGGGTAGTATTGTGCAGGCGATGTTAAAGG
>Ga0209427_10003336_pt1 | contig 18871 bp, 16 predicted proteins | sample DeeMarSWOR136_30_FD_187465 | JGI IMG/M metagenome (GOLD analysis project Ga0209427, IMG submission 187465) | Marine sediment microbial communities from White Oak River estuary, North Carolina - WOR-1-36_30 (SPAdes) (version 2) | ecosystem: Environmental > Aquatic > Marine > Intertidal zone >...
GGGTTTGGGTTTGGGACTAAATTTTAATCCCAAACCCAGTAACCACCATCCAGCTAGCTAGTAAGAGATAATTGGATTACTTTTCTAGATAGTTTGCTACCATACAAGAGAGATAAAACCGAAGAATCCGAGAACGAAGAGAAGAAAAAGCGAAAGAAACCCGACCATAAGTAAATGATTTGCCATGTTTTGATTCTCATCTTTCACTGTAAAATATCCTAATAGGCCGCCCAATATGTTAAACACAAAGGCTATGACGAACCAGCTCGCTAGTTCAAACGGAAACCCTTTGAGTTTCATGACGACGTTAGCTAACCCCTCTTTGGACCTCTCAACCACGTCAACGACCGATATGGGTTTCGTAACTATCCACGTCTTGTTAGCGTACGCAGAGGAATGCGCCGGTCTATCGTGATCCACCTGAAGTTTCTCTACTTGTTCCTCTAGAACAAGCTTATTTATTAGGTCGACAACAGTCTCCAAGGACGGTACGCTCTCCGGTACGTCCTTGGTTTCAGACCCTTTGGTAAGCATCCTAACGCACGCCCATGGTGTGATTAGCGTATTGAAGGATGTGAAAAGTTAGGATGGGAAAAACATATAGCTTATATGAATACTGGCTAGGTAGTACCAATCAGTATCGATAAGCGAGAAAAATACACTAGCAAGTGTGTACATAAGTTGGGTTGGGGATCAAAATTTATTAGTGGTTGCTTTAGGCATATTTGTGGGGAGACTCAGTGTCAATTGTAACCGTTAATGGAGTTAAATTGTTTTATGAGGTCACCGGCGATGGCTTTCCCTTAGTCTTCAGCCACGAATTCGCTGGAGACTATAGAAGTTGGGCGCCACAAATCAGTTTTTTCTCAAGGTTTTACCAGGTTATTGTTTATAACAATCGTGGTTACCCCCCATCAGACATTCCTACCAATCCGGAGGCTTATTCGCAAGACATTCTCATAGACGACCTTCACCAGTTGTTAACTCACTTAAACATCGCCAAGGCACACATAGTGGGGTTATCTATGGGCGGTAACGTCGCACTGAACTTCGGCATCAAATATCCTGAGATGTGTTCCTCACTCGTCGTAGCAGGCTGCGGATCTGGATCTACGAATCGCGAAGAGTTTGAGCAGAACATCAGGCTTGTTGTGGAACGATTAGAGAAAGAGGGCATGAAGAATGTCGCTGAATTCTACAGTGTGGGGCGTACACGCATTCAGTTTAAACGAAAAGATCCTCGAGGATGGGTAAACTTTAAGGATCAGCTAGCGGAGCATTCTGCTATCGGTTCCGCGTTGACTTTACGTGGGGTACAACTCAGCCGTCCATCGATTTTTAAACTGGAAGATCAGCTCAGGCGCCTTCTTGTTCCTACCCTCGTGCTGGTCGGCGACGAAGACGAGCCCTGCATTGAGCCCGCGATTTTCATGAAAAGCCACATCCCCTCTGCGGGATTAGCAGTCTTCCCTCAGAGTGGACATACAATTAATTTGGAGGAGCCCGTTCTCTTTAATCGTGTGGTGCTTGATTTTTTAACAGCTGTAGAACGGGAAAAATGGGCCAAACGCGACTAGCGCCCGCGCGCTCTTTAATCGAGTTGTCGAGGCGCGCGCTCGCGCACGCGTTTCTCATTCTCCTGTTTGTCAATGGCAATCTACATACAAAATTTTCCCTGTTTCAATTTTTATTCTTACAGGCAAACCCAATTCTTATTTATTATCCTGCCGCAGTGTTAATTCGGTATCCGTCATGAAAGAGTTATGGAATTGGGAAAGGTGTAGCGTCAAGATCAGGAGTCTAAAGGGGCGCCTCGGGTTCTCTGGGGAGCCGGTGTTACGTTTTTTGAGCCTCAGTTTGTCTCTTGAGGATGGATCCGTACACGATGATTTGAACAATTGTGCTTTACAGCAAGAATACCGCACGCTCTCGGACATCTACTGCATCCTCTCCTCCTATGCAGGTGCTGAATCGACGCCTGAAGCCTTGAGGTTGGTTACCGCTAAGCAGTTGCAGGGAGGGCGATATTGCAACGTTATGGTTCAGCGTGCCAAATCTTCAATTCAAGAGGTGTTTGGATCTCGGTCTCAGATGCTTGTGAAGTGTGCTAGGCTCTTAGGTGGTTCAGAGGTACGGTTTAGCTACGGAGATCGATCGGTTAGGATAGATTCGCTTCCCTTAGCACCAATCACCATCGTCTTGTCGGAGAAGGACCCAGAGTTACCAGCAGCAGCGCAAATTTTTTTCGATCAGTCCATCAGTCATTATTTGGCTCTAGAGCAGGTTGGGATGTTATCCGAGCTAACCGCGGAACGGTTAAACCAAGCCTATCATTTGCTGGATGAGAAACGCAACAGGTATCTCAGCCATAGGCGACGGAACGAGGGCGGCAAAGGCCATGGGTGCGTGTTAGCTAGCTCGCAAAAGCCACACCTTACTCCAATGTCTGGAAAGACGTAAAGGCGAAGCGAGCTATGGATGATACCATCGAGATTATGCTTATATTGCGTAAGAGACTGTATAACACCCTATTGTGATCAAGTGAGGCAATGAGTGATGAAGGGAATGGTGGTTGCACCCCAACCCCAAGCCGTTGAAGGCGGTGTACACGTCTTGAAGGCGGGCGGTAACGCCGTCGACGCCGCCGTAGTTACAGCGTTTCTACAGGGCGTGGTCAGCCCCCTCTCCTGTGGAATCGGTGGATTCGGTCAAATGCTTGTATACGTGGGTGGCGAGCAGAAGGTAATTGACTTCCACGCAAAGGCCGGTTCAAAGGTTGCGCCGGACATGTGGAAGGACATAGTCCAAGCTGAACGACGTGACGATTTAGTGTATCTGCTTGAGGGGGACGTAAATGAGATTGGATATCAGTCCATCATGGTGCCGGGAACCATTCTCGGACTTCACGAAGCATTAACGCGATATGGTACGCTGAGTTGGAAGGAAGCAATACAGCCCGCAATCCGTCTCGCCAGGGAAGGATGGATGGTGACAGAGGTACTGGGCAGACCAGCCATCCCACCAGCCAGGGTAGGTAGCTTAGACAAGCTTGCCTACTCTCCCGATGGCAGAAGAATCTACTTGAGAAATGGAACGCCCCACAAGGCCGGGGCGTTCATAGTCAACAAGGATCTAGCCGAGACCATGACAACGATCGCGAAAGGCGGACCTGACATCTTTTACCAGGGGGACCTCGCTGTGAAGATGATCGACGACATCGATCGACATGGGGGCTTCCTCACGTTGAAGGATCTTCAGACCTACCATGTCAACACATATGAGCCCTTTACCACTACGTATAGAGATCATACCGTGGCCTCCATCGACTTCCCAGGGGGAGGCCTCACCAATCTGGAGCTCCTTAACATCCTGGAAGGATACGCCCTCAACGAGTATGACTGGCCGGGTATGGGATCAGACATCGCTGAGTACATCCATCTCCTGGCCATGGCCATGAGGGCGGCTGAAGCTGATAGGGTCACGTACGGTGCGGATCCAGCCTTCGTCGAGATCCCACGAGAGCTGTTCATCTCCAAGGCTAACGCATCCAAATGGCGAAAGCGGATAGACTCTGGAGAGAAGATCGCTGTGCCGAAATGGCAGCCTGAAGAAAGCCCCTCCACGACCCATCTGACGGTTATGGACAGAGATGGCAACGCGGTGTCCTTGACCCACACCCTTGCGGCTGGATCAGGCGTCATAACGCCGGGACTGGGCTTCATATACAATAACTCCATGCAGAAGTGCACTCCATTCCCCAGACACCCGAACTCAATCGCTCCAGGGAAGAGCAGGCTGACCCAGATGTCTCCCACGATGGTCTTTGAGAACGATGAACCCTCCATCGTGCTCGGGGCACCGGGAGGAGGCAAGATCTGCAGCGCCATCGTCCAGACCATCATCAATGTGATCGACCACTCCATGAGCGCCTTTGAAGCCGTCGCCGCCCCGAGGATCCACTGCATCCACACCAACATAATCGACGTGTCAGCCAGGATCCCCAATTACATATGCCGAGAGCTGGAACAGATGGGAGAGGTGATAGTGAAACACCCAACCAGCTATGGCCCCTTTGCCACCGTCCACGCCATACTTGTGGACAAGATGCGAGACAGACTCTGTGGAGGATCCGATCCCCGGAGTGGTGGCTGCGTGCTATCGGAATAGGGCGGACGGGTTATTTTCAATTCGCTCCATTAGCTAGCTTCTCCATTTTACACTTTGTTAAAGGTTGAGAATGTAATTTGTCACATCTTCGTCACGTTTCACCCCTCTAAACACTTTCCGGAAGACACCGTTATCTTCATTTTTCTAAACACGTCGTCATCGGGTATGGATCGATGTATTGATGAACTAACTGCTGATTGAAAACATCAGGCGTATCTAACACACTAGCTAGGCTGGAGAAAAAATAGCTAGTCTTTGAGCTTTGGATAGGCTTGTTCCCGTTCACTAGTGGCTAGCTAATTCTCTATAGTCGCGGTAATGAACGAAAAAGAGTGGTTTACGTTTCCTTCTCAACTTCTTGGATTATTGGAATGCTCAACTCCGCAGATGAAACACCTGCATTAAATGCAAGGAGTGCTGCGGCTTGAATTTCTTTTTTTGTCGCACCAGCATTGAACGCCATCCTTGTGAAATGTCTAAGTGCAACAGGATCCCTTGTTGTAGAATAAATACCAATTAGTATGAGACACCTGGTTTTTTCGTCGAGGATATTATCTTTGTTGATTTCATTGGACAGTTGTATGTACGCTTCAGCTACATTAGGGCATTCTTCATTGAAGATCTCCCATACGTTCTTTTCACTCAAATCCAATCGCCAAAAATCTTAGATGGAGTCAGATATTTATTACTTTATGTAGCTAGCCTGAATTAATCTAAAGAAGAAACGCTTTAAAAGCTAGCTAGCACGTAATAGATGATACACAGCCTTCAAGGGGGTTGAGGTCTTCGCAGCGCCTTGAGTCAAGTCGCTCATGTTGTTACATGATTTACGCAGGATGGCTTTTCTCTAGCTAGCCCAGTGGGAGAGGCTTCAACAGATACGGCTTCATCATTCTCAACGAGGTGGTAGAGGGGAGCCGTGGCTTGGTGTTTTCACCGGCATTCCTCGGCGATTATTTCCAGGCCCGTTTGTATGCTTTCTTCGGGCATGGTGAGGGAGATTCGAAAGTGGCTTCGGTACTCTCCGAAGGCGGTGCCCGGGACGACGGCCACTCCCTTATCGATCAACTTCAACGCGAACGCTTCGGAGTCAACGTCACCTTTGGGAAACAGGTAGAACGGGGCGTCCGGCTGTGTAAATTGCAGGGGCGTCTTCGACAGGATGCGACACGCCAAGGCAGCGCGTCGCCGATACACCTCCCGCATCTCTCGGGAAATCGCGTCCTTCAGCTCCAAGGCCTTCACCGCGGCCTCTTGCGTAAAGAGGGGGACGTTGGATATTGATATTTGGTTTAACTTCACCATCTGCTCCGCCAGCTCTCGATCGAGGATCGCGAAGCCAATCCGCCACCCCGTCATGGCAAAGGTCTTCGAAAAGCTGTGGACGAGGAGGTGGGGTCCTTCCCAATCGAGGATGCTCCGTACTTTGACGAAGGAGATGTCCGCGTAGGTCTCGTCGGAGAGAATGGGGATCTGGTTCTCGTTAGCCAGCTCCACAATGGCTTCCAGATTGCGGCTGTCCATGACTTTGCTCGTCGGGTTGTCGGGATTGTTGAGGATGATCAACCTGGTTTTTGCGTCAATCAACCGCCGTAGCGTTTCGGGGGGTGTCTCCCACTCGGACTCTAGGTCTCTTTTCAGGAGTCTGAGTTCTGCTCCCACATGGTGGGCAATTAACGCGTACGAGGACCAGTGGGGGGAGGGGACGATGATGTTGCCCCCGTTCTTCAGCAAAAGGCTCACCATGGCGAAGATCGCCCACTTGGAGCCCGGCGTTATGACGACGTTGTCCGGGCGCACAGCATACATCTCGGCCAGCCATTGCCGCAGCTTCGCGTCGCCCGCCGACGACCCGTACTTCGTCTTCCCGTCCCGCATGGCTTTGACAGCTGCGTTGATGATGTCGGGTGACGTGGCTTGATCGGGGTCGCCCACGTTGAATTTGATGATCGCTTTGCCTTCGTTCTGGAGCCGGATGACTTTTTCACTGATTTCGTACAGCATACTCTTTCGCCCTCGGATACGAGCCCAGGATCTTCACAAACGTGGAGTGTTCTCTCAACGCTTGGAGGGCTTCCTGGATGTTTGGGTCCTCACGATGCCCCTCTAAGTCGAGGTAAAAATTGTATTCCCACGGTCGATTGATGATCGGTCGTGACTCGATCTTGGTCAAGTTGATGGTTCTCGTCGCAAACTGCTTGAGCGCGTTGACCAGGGCTCCAGGCTCATGTTTCGTGGAGAAGACGAGGGAGGTCTTATCGTCGCCCGTGGGCGCAGCGTCTGTTTCGCCGATGATGAAGAACCGGGTGAAGTTGTTGGGATTGGTTTGAATGCCTTTCGCCAAAATCGTCATTCCATACACGTGGGCTGCGTGTTCACTGGCGATGGCCGCAGACGCTGTGAGCTTCTTGTCCTTGAGCATCTTCACGCTTCCCGCGGTATCGTAGGTGGCCATGCTTTCGAGCTTGAACTGCTCCAGGAACGCCCGGCACTGAGCCAAGGCTTGGGGATGCGAGTACACGGTTTTCACCGCGTGGAGATCCGTCTGAGCGTCAGAGATGAGGCAGTGAACCACTTTCAGAATGGTCTCGCCCCCGATCTTCAGCGTGGAGTCTAAGAACAGGTCATAGGTTCGGACGATGCTTCCTCCCAACGAGTTTTCGACGGGGACTAACCCCCAATCAACCCGTCTCTCTTCAACCGCCCTAAATACATCGGATAAGCTCTTACAGGGGACTACAACAGAATCGCCGAAGAATTGGTACACGGCTTCTTCGCTGTACGCGCCTTCTTCGCCTTGAAACGCCACCCGCCTTCCTTTCCTCATTCTCTATTCCTTGCTGGGATTTCCTACGACCGACTCGGAAACACCCTTTCTTTTGACACATCCTGCCTATTTGTATATTTTGTTTCTTCTTTCCACCCTGGGTTCAATGGCGTGGTCCAGGATGAGGGTCCGATCCGTTGCATATGAGGGTAAAACAGTTAAGTGTCCGTCTATCCTTCTTTTGGTAAGTGTCGTGGGTTAACGCGTAGGGCGGAGGAAGTCGGGGTGTCCTTGATTGTCTTAGAAGGCATTGATAAGTCCGGGAAGGCGACTCAGGCCGAGATCCTTGCCGAGCGGTTGCGGAAGCTGGGGCGACGCGTGGAGGAGATTGCCTTTCCCGACTATCAGACGGCGGTTGGAGGGGTGATTGGGCGCTATCTTCAGGGGGACGTCGATCTCTGTCCGGAGCTCCGACAGTTACTGTACACGGCGAATAGGTGGGAACGCTGTGGAGACCTGAGGCGCTGGCTGCGCGAGGGCAAAATCGTGATCGCGGACCGGTATGTTCCCTCGGGCTTGGTCTATGGCTTGGCGAACGGGTTGGATTTGGGGTGGATGACCACGATGGAGCGCGGGCTTCCCCCGTCGGACTTGGTCATCATCGTGGATGTGTCGGTGGCAACGGCCTTCACGCGGGAAGAGACGAGGGACATCTATGAGGCGAACCGTGGCTTCCTCGAACGGGTTCGGCGCGCCTATCTGTCCTTGGCTGAGGACTTGGGCTGGGTCATCGTCGACGGCGAACGGGATCGCGTGGCCGTGGCGGAACAGGTTTGGGAGCACGTGTCCGGGCTCATTTAATCCCAGACATCACGCTGTCAAGCCGTGGAGGGGAAACACCACGTCCTTCAGTCGCTGCACCGTATCCTTCACCTCGTCAAGCACCCGCTCATCCCGAAATCGGACCTCGCTATCGAAGAGTTCCTCATATCTCTGCTGACTCGCTTCGGGGAGAGCGTGGGAAATGGTGGCGAACATGATGGTCCAACACTTCGCCACCGTCCGCTGATTGTAGCCGCCGCCTCCGACGACCAGCAGCCGCCCCTGAGCGTATCGGTGGGCCAAGTCGTGGAGGATCTGACTGACTTCGGCGTAAGTCGCGGTGGTCAGGGCCAAGCCGACGAGGGGGTCCAGGTAGTGGCCGTCGACCCCGAATTGGCTGATGATGAGCTCGGGGTCATACGCCTTCACCAGGGGCGGGACGACTTCCTGAAAGGCGTAGAGGTAGGCGTCGTGAAAGGTGGCCTCGGGCAGGGGGATGTTGACGGCGAACCCGTGGCCGGCGCCCTTCCCGACCTCGTCGATGTACCCGGTCCCGGGGAAGATGCCCCGTCGGTGGGTCGAGATGGTGAGGATGGGCTCCTCGTAGAAGATGTCCTGGGTTCCATCCCCATGATGGCCGTCGATGTCAATAACGGCAATCCTCTTGAGGCCGTAGCGTCGCTGCAGAAATCGGATGGCCACCGCGATGTCGTTGAAGACGCAGAAGCCGGATGCCCGGTCGGCCCGCGCGTGGTGGAGGCCGCCTCCAGGATTGAAGGCGTGGTCTACTTCGCCCTCCATGATCAGCTTGGCTCCGAGAAGCGAGCCTCCGACGACGGCGAGGGAGCCCTCATAGAGTCCGTGGGCCGCGGGCGTGTCCCCATAGTCAAGGTACCCTCTGCCCTCTGCGCACATCCGTTGCACGTATTCGACGTAGTCGCGGGTATGCACCGAGAGGAGGTCTTCCTTCGCTGCAGGGCGCGGCAGCCGGTGTTCGGCTTTCCCGTTGAAGACCCCGAGTTCGCGTAAGAGGTCGAGGGTGTCTTTTTCCCGGATGGGCTTGAAGGGGTGGCTTGGCCCAAACTGGTACTTTAAATAGTCGTCCTGATAGAGGAAGGCGGTGACTTCAGTCATACTGTAGAGAAAGAAGCTCCCCCTACATCAAAGTTGCCCTTTCTAGGACGCTCCCCGCTGCTACCGCGTCTCTTCAGCCCCGTTAACCGCGGAAGACGGGGGGTGGCAGGGTGTTAGAGGACGCTGCCGTCGGTCCACTGTCGGAGGGCCTCGGCGCACTGCTGCTTCACGTCCTCGCTCAGCCTCCTCTGTCCCAGCGCCTCGAGGAACGCAATGCTCTTCTTCACGGCCCGCCGCTCTCCTTTCTCGTAGTATTCTCGTCCCGCCAGGTAGTCCTTCATCTGCTCTGTCTTCTGCACCACGAAGCGGGCACCCTCCACGGGGTTTTCGACGAGGTAGGTGTTGAGCCAGATGGTGGCCTCCGTCTCGCGGAGCTGGCCCATGCCTTCCACTTCCTTGATGGAACGGATGTAGGTGCGGAGGTCGTCGTAGTAGTCGGTGAGGCGGAGGAGGCTCTTAATCCGCTGCACCTTCGCTTTGAAGGCGTTGCTTCCCTCCACGGTTAAGCGGTGCTTATGCCCGGCTTCCACGCACTCCCGGGCCTTCATGAACTCCTTGACCGTGTAGATTCTGCGGGGAAACTCCATGATCCTTACCCCTTGAGGGTCTTCAAGGTTTGCTCGTAGTAGCGGGGCCCATAGGATAAAGTTATCTGATGGACGGGACTCCTTAAAGAGGTTACCCTCTCCAAGTGGCCTGCCACGAACACGCGCTCCCCCGTCCGCACCTGCATCCGATACTCTTCCACGTAGGACACGATGCGGCTGACGTCGTCCGCGCGGGGATGCGACGAGTCATCCACCTCAAACCCGTAGACCGCGGGCATGAAGCCGCCGTCCGCGTCCTCGGTGATCCGTCCCTGCGCTTCAATCCAGCCCAGGGGATGGACTTGTGTGTTCGCGTCGTAGTCGTTGAGGCTGGGGCCGTCGGCCTTGACTGGCTCGAACTCGACGTTGATCCGTCGGGTCGACGCGGGGCCCACATACGTGCCGTAGAGGAGCTTCCGCCGCTGATGCCAGGCGTACTCGGATAGCGACAGGTTGGTAAACTTCCAGGCGTCCTTACTCCAGGTTTGGGGGGCCGCAAACTCGTTGATGAGCAGCCCCGATCGCTCGCTGTACAAGGTCGCCAAGACGTCACGCAGCTCCCGGACCCGCGCTTTTCCCATCACGGTGAAATCGATGTCAGAGTACCTTGGGTGGTAGAAGTCGTGCAGGAGGGATCCAAATACGCCGAAGTCCCTCGTGGTGAGGTGCGATATGGCGGTTATCTGGTGCAACGTTTGCTTCAGGGCGTGGATGAGCTCGTCCTTTCCTTCTCTGCGTACACGGCGCTGTAACACCTGCCCGGGGCGTCGGGCTTCATCGATGTCCCGGTGTGGCACGCCCACCAACCAGCGTCGCAGCGGACGATAGTAGACTTGGTAGTGCGGATACTTCCGCGCCACGAACGTCAAGCCCTTGTCCTCGAAAAACTTGAAGTACCGTCCCCTTCCGCCCTCTCTCAAGGCCTTGGCATCGGATGAACGGTAGATGGTGGCGGGCGCGTACTCCACGTCACAGACGTAGCCCGCGGGGGGATGGGCGTAGCCGTAGACGCGGAAGATGAGGCCCTCCCGGGTGACTATGCCGTCCCGATCCCTCAGCCCACGGGCCACAGATACTCCTCCCTCCCCGGGGCAGCGGACCCAACGACCACCCGGTATTCCACGGATCTGCCCTCCACCTCTCGAACTTGCTCGTAGGTTCCCACGACTTCGACCCCTTGCTGGTTCCTCGCGACGCCACGGTAACGGCTGTTCATTGAGACCAGTCGCGTGGGCTCCCGACCTCGCGGCAGTGAGGACGCCGCGTCTAAGGGCCGGTAGTCCGTTATGCCGTAGACGGCGGGTTTGAACGGGGCTTCACGGTCATCCACGATCTTCGCCGTGAAGTGCAGGGGTCGGAGGGCGTGGTAGCGGTGTTGCCCATAGTGTTCCCGTATCTCTTCCCGTTTGCGGAGAGCATTCACTACAAACTTCTTCCCCTGGAATACGCCCTTGTTACGCCGCAGCTCGTCCACCGCGTCCTCCACCAAATACGTGACCACGCCCTCTCCCACCAGTCTCCCGACGCTCTCCCGTACCCTCCGAAAATTGTGGCCGCCGTAGACGGAGAGGTCGATGTCGGAGAAGTGGGCGTGGGTGCCTAGGGCCAGGGACCCATGAAGCCCGAACTCCGTTAGGGAGACGTGGGATGAGCGCGATAGCAGTGTGACGAGGGTTCGGGCTACGCTTTGAAGCCTATCTAGGTGTGCGCTAGCTAACAGGGTCTTCAATGCCTCGCCAGGCCAGGAAATGCGGGCAATTTTGTGTGCAGGGACCGCGATCAGCGTCTTGCCGCAGTAGTGGTCGGCGTACACATAGTCGGGGAAGTGGCGGGTGAAGGTATCCAGGATCCGCTGATAGTTCTCGGGGGTGAACAAGGACGCGGGTCTGACCAGCGTCTGCTCCCCCATCACCCACTCCGTCGTCTGGAAGGTGATCGGAAACCGGGGCGCGAGGGCCTTTGGGACGTATTTGAGGTAGGCCATAGCCCGATCCTTCGGGTGGACGTCGCCAAAGGCATAGAAGATCATGCCCTCCTCCGTCACGAGGATGTCTCCGTCTCGAAAGGCCTTCACACCCAGTCTCCTTCCTTTTATCAGAGAAGGCTCCATGGAAACGGCTCTATAAAAAGGGACTGGGCTGAACCAGGGGCGTCCATGCTGTGCCCTCCACGCACGCAGGTCCCCTGTTCCCGGTGTCTTGGTTTTCCAGGGACACCGGCAAACAACGCGGCATACGTTGGACATATGGTGGCTACCGACTCGCCGGGAATTATCTCTTGTTGCAAGTTTATATCTTGGCCTCGAGACACTCTATCCTGATGACGATGGGTGGGCCGGCGAAGGAGGGGGCGGCGCGAGGCTTTGATTGCTCGCGATGCGGTGGGCGGCTAGGCCTCTGCGGAGAAGTCGTCTGCCCCATCATCCAAACCGTTAAGCGCCGTCTGGGTGACAACTTCGCGAGTCACAATCTTTTTGGGGCGTCGCCCCCAGCTGTCTTCGTGGGCACCTGGAATTATCCACGGGTGTATGCGGGCCCCCTGGTGCCCCACAGGATGTGGCGCGACACGCGGGTCATGGATGACCCGGTGCAGTGGCTGGATGAGGGCATGGATCGCATCATCAGCCACCGCCTGTCCTTAATTCGCTCCCATACCCCGGTCGATGTCCACGCCGCCGTCGACCCCGATCGGCGTTTAAGCTCCGTCCAAGAGCTCGCCATGGCCAGTCAGCCCGTGGACACAGAGGTCGAGCTCCGCACCCCGCCGCGGGGCGGGCTCTCCTTCTCGCGGCGGAGTGCGCCCATGGGCCCCACCGCGTCCCTGAAGGAGCTGCGGCTCGCGGAGAACCCCCAGGTGCATCCGCGCATCGACTATCTGACGAGTGACCGAGATTGCCGCGCCCAAGTCGCGGTCAAGGAGCTGTTTGAGGATGGGGTGTCCACCTACCAGCTCACCCGCCTGCTGAGCGTGGGCTTGCTGGGCCGCGCGAAGACGCGGCGGTTGGTGCCCACCAAGTGGAGTATCACCGCCATCGACGACATCGTCGGGAAGCGGCTGCACCGGCAAGTCCTACGCCATCCCCTGATCAATGAGTATTGGGTCTTTGGATACCACGCCGTGGGGAATAGTATCGGCCTCCTCTTTCTTCCCACTCCCTGGATGTTTGAGGTGCTGGAGTACTGGCTTCCCAGCACGCGCTTTTCTTCCCGGAGAGAGGTTGTCATCCCCTCCGACTACGAGCTCACGGCCGGACGGAAAACGTACGCCAAGACCATCGAAGGCGCCTACTACGCCGCCCGATTACCCGTGCTACACCACCTTCATACCCTCGGGAAACAGGCCGGAGCCCTCGTCTTCCTCGAGGTGCATCCGGAGTGGCTCCCCCTCGGGGTCTGGCGGGTCAGAGAAATCTGTGCACGCGCCCTCTCGACGGTGCCGGCGCGATTTAACAGCTTAAGTGAAGCCATCGACGATGTCTCCAAGCACCTAACCACCCCCATCTCCTACTGGACGCGACAGAGCAAGATCTTACGATACCGGCGGGTTCAGAAATCGCTCCTATCCTTCATCACGGGTACCTGATGGCCGTCAGGTGGGACGGGAGGAGGAGGCGTCGCCACGCCAACAACGGGGCGCGGAACGGTGGGTTGAACCAGGCATCGTCGTGCAGGAGCGGGGGCCTTCGCTATGATAGACTTATAACCACGGGCGGCCCCTCTCCTATCTTAGTACTAGTCAAGGGGAGAACATGATCGTCAGGAACCGGGAGACGCTGCTCTCCCACGGCCTCAAGGCGGGACGGCGGGTACTTTTAGACCTGATTGAGCACGCATTGGCGTCAGTGGATCCGTATACCGCGGCCAAGCGGCTGGTCCAACGCACCAACCACGTATTAGCCGTGGGCAGTCTCCGCTATGACCTCAGGGAGCTGGGCAGCCTCTACTTCCTCGGGGCGGGAAAGGCCTCCTTCCCCATCGCTCGGGCCCTGGAAGAGGTGTTGAACGACCGACTTGCCGGGGGCGTCGTCATCGTCAAACGCGGGCAGGGCGGGCGGTTACAGCGGATCCAGAAGCTGGAGGCAGGGCACCCCCTCCCCGACGCGGAGGGGCTTCGGGGTGCCCAAGCGGTCTTGGACGTCGCGGACGAAGCCGGCCCGGGGGATCTCGTCTTTACCGCCATCACGGGGGGCAGCAGCGCCTTACTGCCGTTTCCCGCTGACGGCATCAGCTTGGACGACAAGCGTGACGTGACCGCGCTCCTCCTGAACAGTGGCGCCGTCATCCAGGAGATCAACGCCGTCCGGAAACATCTCTCGCAGATCAAGGGCGGGCGCTTGGCCCTCCGCATCCACCCCGCTGAACTCATCAACTTGACGGTCTCCGACGTCATTGGCGACGGGACGATGCTGGACTGCATCACGGGCAACACGGTGCCCGACACCTCCACCTTCCACGACGCTATCCGCACGTTGAAGATGTATCACCTGTGGGAACGGGTCCCTGACAGCGTGCGACGACACCTCGCAGCCGCCCGCCCCGACGAGGAGACGCCGAAGGACTTCGGGGACATCCAGGTTCACACCTTCCTTCTCGCCACGAACGCGGACGCCTGCCTCGCCGCGAAGGATCGGGCGGAGGCCCTGGGCTTCAACGCGATGATTCTGTCCACGATGATCGAGGGCGAGAGCCGCGAGGCGGGGATCCTGCACGCGGGCATCGCCAGGGAGATTCAAGCCCACAATCGCCCAATCAAGCCGCCCTGTGTCATCATCTCGGGGGGCGAGACGACAGTCACGATCACCGGCGATCCGGGGACGGGGGGCCCCAATCAAGAATGTATCTTGGGCTTCGCGACCAAGATCGGGGGAAGCTCCCGCATTGTTGGCGTCTCCATCGACACGGATGGAACTGACGGGCCCACCGACGTCGCGGGCGGTATCGCCGACGGCCTCTCCCTGGATCGGGCTGCAGCCTGTAACGTCGACGTGTACGAGAGCCTCCGGCGACACGACGCGTATCCGGTGCTTCAGGCTTTGGGCGACGCGGTCTACACTGGTCCCACCGGCACCAACGTGATGAACCTACGCCTTATCTTGATCACCGAGTGACTGGGCCTCATGGCGTACGCTATGCCCGAGCGAAAGTTATAATTGGCTAGGACGGCATATTCCCTCACGCCAGTAGGATGTGATGCCCACGTTGAAACCTGAAATCCTCAAGGATCGTGTAATCGCCGCGATCGATGGGATGCGGGACCGTTTAATTGAGCTAGCTGCCACCGTGCATGCCCACCCGGAGATCGGGTACCAAGAACACCAGACCGCCCAGCTCTACGCCGAGGAGTTGACCATGCACGGCTTCTCCCTGGTCAAAGGCGTTGCGGGACTGCCCACCGCCTTCCAAGCCACCTGTCACGGGGCGGGAAGCGGCCCCACCGTCGCCCTCCTCGCGGAGCTGGACGCCCTTCCCGGCCTGGGACACGCGTGCGGCCACAACCTCATCGGCACCGCCTCGGTGGGCGCGGGGATCGCGCTCAGCAAGGTCCTGAAGGAGGTGGCGGGAACCATCATGGTCTTTGGGACCCCTGCCGAGGAGGCGGCAGTGGACAACGCGGGCGGGAAGGTGCGGATGCTCGACGCCATCCGGGCGGCGGATGCCGCCATGCTCGTTCACCCGAGCACCGAGACCATGGTCCGCGGGCGGAACCTCTGTCGGGAGGCGCTCAAGATGGAGTTCCACGGGAAAGCCGCCCACGCGGGCGCCGTCCCCCACGCCGGCATCAACGCCCTGGACGCCGCTGTGAACACCTTCAACCTCGTGAATGCGTTGCGACAGCACGTCACCAGCGACGTGCGGATTCATGGCATCATCACCCACGGCGGCGATTCCCCGAACATCGTGCCCGCGTACGCCGCCATCAAGCTCTATGTGCGGGCCATCAAGGCCGCGTATTTGGATGAGGTCGTGGAAAAGGTGAAGAATTGTGCGTGCGGCGCTGCCCGGGGGACGGGGGCCACTGTGGAGATCACCTGCTACGCCGCACGGTACTTGAACATGGTCAGCAATCCCACCCTCGCCCGTCTCTTCCAGACGAATTGGGAGCAGCTGGGTCTGACCGTTGAGGACCCCCCGAAGCGGCGCTCCGGGTCCACGGACATGGGGAACGTGAGCCAGGTGCTCCCCGCCCTCCACCCCTACATCGCCATCGCCCCCAAGGGGACGCCGGGGCACTCCGAGGCCTTCATGGAGGCGTCGCGGTCGGCGCGCGGGTACGACGGCATGGTGTACGCGGCGAAGGGGCTAGCGATGACCGCAATCGACCTCTTCACGCGGCCGGATCAGGTGCAGCAGATGCAGCGGGACTTCGCAGCCTTCACGACGGGGGCGTTCACGGACTATTGAGGACGCACCGCACGCTCAGCGCCAGCCCACGGATGATGGGGGACCAACGGACGTATCCTGGGGAGGAGGGGCTTCCCCCACCCCCCCTCGGAAGCTTTACATACGGCCATCCCCGCATCGTGGAGATAGGATGATGAACCCCATGGATCGGTTTGACATACACGCCATCAAGGCCCGGGAGGTCCTGGATTGTCGAGGCACGCCCACCCTGGAGGTCGACGTCCGAACGGCACACGGGGTCCTCGGACGGGCGGACGTCCCCGTGGGGCGGTCGCGGGGCGCCCACGAAGCCTTTGAGCTCCGCGACGGCGGCGCGCGGTACGCGGGGCTCGGCGTCCTCCAAGCCGTCCACAACGTCAACGAGGTCCTGGCGCCCGCGTTACAGGGCATGGACGTCCGGCGCCAGATGGACATCGACCACACCATGATCGCCCTCGATGGGACGGAGACCAAGTCCCGCCTGGGCGGCAACGCCCTCGTCGGCGTCTCCCTCGCCGTCGCCAAGGCCGCGGCCAACGCGCTAAACCTCCCCCTCTACACGTATATCGGCGGCCCCCGAGCCCACATCCTTCCCGTGCCCCTCCTCAATTACATTAACGGCGGCAAACTCGCCGCCACCGACCTCGACTTTCAGGAACACATCATCATGCCGGTGGGCGCCAAAACCTTCACCGAGGCCCTCGTCATGGGAACCGAGGTCTACTTTCTCCTGGGAAAACGCCTCGCGAAGAAGTACGGGAAGTACGTGTTGAACACGGCGGATGAGGGTGGCTACACCCCGCCGATGACGGATCCGCGGGACGCCCTTGACGCCGAGTTGGAGGCCATCGAGGAACTGGGGTATGGGGGCGACTTCGTGCTCGGCCTGGATGTCGCGGCGAACTCCCTCTACGATCGACGGCGGAAGACGTACCGCCTCATGGGGAAGGACCTCTCCCGCGAAGCGTTCATGGATTACCTGGAGGACCTCGCGCGAGACTACCCCCTGGCTTCCATCGAGGACCCCCTCGAAGAGGAGGACTTCGCGGGCTTCGCCGAGCTAACGCAGCGCGTAGACGCGCAGATCGTGGGCGACGACCTCTTTGTCACCAACGTCAAGCGGTTGCAGAAGGGCATTGCGCTGGGGGCGGGCAATGCCCTCTTGTGGAAGGTCAATCAAGTGGGAACGCTGACCGAGGCCCTGGACGCTGCGTACTGCGCGTTTCGTCATGGATACGGCGTGCAGGTCTCCGAGCGGTCGGGGCAGACCGAGGACACGTGGCTGGCCGATATGGCGGTGGCCCTGAATGCGGGACAGATCAAGACGGGCGCCCCCTGCCGGAGCGAGCGCACGGCCCAGTACAACCAGCTGCTCCGGATTGAGGAAGAGTTGGGCGACGCCGCGCGGTACGCGGGACGGCGCTTCAGGAAACCCTTCTAAACCGCCCCCTCACTGGAGTCGCATAGACGCTGTCTGGAGTCCTCACGTGGGGGGGAGAAACCCCAGCTCTTCGAGTCGCCGCCGGTTCACGAGGCTTACCGGCGGGTCTCCCCGCACCATCCGCGCCACCTCTTCACTCACCCGCATAGCGGTGGCTTCCAAGGCTTCCCGGGAGTTGCCTGCGTAGTGGGGCGTGACGATCACATTGTCCCGGTGGAGTAGCGGGCTGTCGGTGCTCAGCGGTTCTTCGTCGAAGACGTCTAAGGCAGCGCCCGCGATTCGTCTTCCGTCCAACGCCTCGAGTAACGCCCGTTGGTCGACGACGACTCCCCGAGAGGTGTTGATGAAGTAGGCCGTGGGCTTCATGAGGGCCAGTTCCCGTGCCCCAATTAGCCCCCGGGTCTCCGCACTCAGCACCGTGTGCAGGGTGACGTAATCCGCGTCCTCCAGCACCGTGTGCAGGGGCGCCAGGTCGACGCCCGCGCGCTTCGCGGCTTCGTTGGGGACGTAGGGGTCGCAGGCCAGTACGTGCATGTTGAAGCCGTGGGCGATCCGTGCCACCCGTCGCCCGATGTGGCCGAGGCCAACGATGCCCAGGGTCTTGCCCGAGAGGTCGTTTCCCACGAGGCCGGGGGGGAGGGAGGCCTCCGCTAAGCCCGTCCAGCCTCCGCCCTCGACGAAGGCGTTGGCTCTCAGCAATCGGCGGGACAGCGCGAGGATGAAGGCGAACGCCTGTTCCGCGACGGACTCAGCATTGGAGCCGCTGGTGTTCGCGACGAAAATGCCCCTCTCGGACGCCGCAGCGACGTCCACGTGATCGTATCCAGCGCCCCAGACCATGACGCCTCGCAGGTCCGTGGAGGCGTCGAGAACCCGCGGCGTGATCCGGACGTACTCCGAGATCACGACCCTGGCGCCTGACAGCTCGGTGAGAAAGGTGTCCTCGCTCTGCGCGTCAGCCCAGAGGAGATCCCCCACCGCCTCAAGGGCCTTCATGGCCTCCGCTGTCATGTAGAAGTGGTCGGCGCAGACGATTTTGGGCTTCAAAACCGTGTTCATGGTCCCTCCCATCCTTGGATCTCGACATAGCTACTTGGACGGGGTGGAATAAGATATTTATGGTATGCTCTTATCAAAGGCCTTGGAGATGGCAGCTTCTCGAAAGCCTCCGACCTAACGGGATCGTGAGCTTATGCTAGCTAGCCACAGCACCTTACGGCTGAAGCAAGGAGGGTTTCGCAAGTCTACTGCTAGATAGCTAGTTATATTAACAAAAAGACTTAACTAAGATTCAGCCACATCGGTGGACAGGAGTCGAGTGATGAGCAGTAAAAAGACTGAAGTCATACGGACCACCTCTTGGTCTGCGGGTCCCGGTTGCCACGGTGGCTGCGGGGTCTTGGCGTATGTCAGGGATGGGAAGTTGGTGAAACTTGAAGGTGATCCCGATCATCCTTGGAATCAAGGGCGACTCTGTGCCCGAGCCCTCGCCATGACCCAGTATCTTTACCATCCTGACCGTCTGACGCATCCGCTGAAGCGGGTCGGCGCCCGTGGCGAGGACAGGTGGGCG
>Ga0209427_10003337_pt1 | contig 18870 bp, 13 predicted proteins | sample DeeMarSWOR136_30_FD_187465 | JGI IMG/M metagenome (GOLD analysis project Ga0209427, IMG submission 187465) | Marine sediment microbial communities from White Oak River estuary, North Carolina - WOR-1-36_30 (SPAdes) (version 2) | ecosystem: Environmental > Aquatic > Marine > Intertidal zone >...
ACCCCCAAGTATGTGGTCAGCCTGCTCAAGGCATGGTACGGTAACGCCGCCACCAAAAGTAACCAGTTCGGTTTTCACTATCTGCCCAAGATTGAAGTCGCCAAGAACTACTCCCACATCTCCCTGTTTGAAGCCATGTATGCCGATGTAATCAAGGGACTGATGGTCTGGGGGCAGAACCCGGCGGTAGGTGGGCCCAACGCCGAGCTGGAGCGCCGGGCTATGGAGAAGCTGGACTGGATGGTGGTCGCCGATATGTGGCACACCGAAACGGCTAACTTCTGGCGACGCCCCGGCGCCAACCCGGCTGATATCAAGACCGAGGTCTTCCTGCTCCCGGCACTTAATTCCTTTGAAAAAGAGGGCAGCGTCACCAACAGCGGGCGCTTGAGCCAGTGGCGCTACAAGTGTGCCGACGGTCCGGGTAATGCCATGGATGACCTGTGGATGATGGACTGGCTGGCGCGCAAGCTGAAAGCGCTCTACGCCAGCGAGGGTGGTCCCAACGCCGAAGCAATTACCAACCTTGAGTGGAACTACGGTGCCGAACACCCCGATGTCCACGCCGTAGCCAAGGAAATAAATGGCTATGACCTCACCACCGGTGAGTTGCTGCCCAGCTTCGGGGCGCTTAAGGATGATGGCACCACCACCTCGGGTAACTGGCTCTACTGCGCCAGCTACACTGAAGAAGGCAACATGGCGGCTCGCCGCGACCTGACCCCGGGGCCGTTTAACATTGGCCTCTTCCCCAAGTTTGCCTGGTGCTGGCCGGTCAACCGGCGCATTATCTATAACCGCGCCTCGGTTGACCTCAACGGTATACCCTGGGACAAAGAACAGCCGGTCATCTGGTGGCAGGATGGCAAATGGGTCGGTGATGTCCCCGATGGCGGCTGGCCACCAATGGCGGTTGACCCGGAGAAGACTAAATATCCTTTCATCATGAAACCGGAAGGACACGCCCGCGTCTTCGGTCCCGGCATGGCCGAGGGACCTCTCCCCGAACACTACGAGCCCTGGGAGTCGCCGATACAGAACCCAATGTCCAAGCAGCATAATAATCCTGCCTTCAAGATATGGAGACCGGAAGAACAGGGGACACCGGATAAATATCCCTATGTGTGCTCCACCTACCGGGTCTGCGAGCACTGGCAGGGCGGCCAGATGACCCGCAACATGCCGTGGGTGATAGAGATGATGCCCGAGCCCTTCGTTGAGATGAGTGAAGAATTAGCTGCCGAAAAGGGTATCGTTAATGGTGACCGGGTCATCGTGGAATCAGCCCGGGGTAAGGTAACGGTAGTCGCGATTGTAACCAAACGCTTCAAGCCATTCCAGCTGAATGGCACCAAGGTACATCAGGTGGGTATACCCTGGCATTGGGGCTTTACCGGCCTCTCCACCGGCGACAGCGCTAATTCGCTTACCCCCCATGTCGGCGACGCCAACACGATGATACCGGAATATAAGGCCTTCCTGGTTAATCTGCGCAAGGCCTAGCTGATGAGGAGTTAAATTTTTAGCTGGAGGTAATGATGGCCGAAAAAGCAATTCTATATGACCCAACCCGGTGCACTGCTTGCCGTGGCTGCCAGGCGGCGTGCAAGCAGTGGAACGAGAACGACGAGTTTATCCCCACCGTGGAAAACGGGGTAGATGCCGCCAACTGGGGCAGCTACGAAAACCCGCCCGACCTCGCCCCCAACACTTGGCTCAAGATGGAATTTCGCGAAGTAGAGCCAGGGGGAAGGATAAGGTGGCTGTTTACCCGCCGTGCCTGCATGCACTGCACTGATGCCGGTTGCGTCAAGGTTTGCCCCTCCGGTGCCCTCTATCATCACGAGCTGGGCTTTGTTGCCTACAATAAGGATATCTGTACCGGCTGCGGCTACTGCATCGATGCCTGCCCCTTCAGTGTGCCCCGCACCGACCGCAACCTGCTTACCGGGGTCGCCAAAATGGATAAGTGCACCTTCTGCACTACCCCTAGCCTAGACCGTATCGCCGAGGGCTGGCAGCCAGCCTGCGTCAAGACCTGCCCGCCCAAAGCCCTGATGTATGGCGACCGCGATGAGCTGCTCGCCGAGGGGAAAGCGCGGGTAGCCGCCCTTCAGGCGAAAGGCTGGGCAAATGCCAACCTGTATGGGGAAAGAGAGCTGGGCGGCTTGCATGTCATGTATGTCCTTGATGACCACCCCACCGTCTACGGGCTGCCGGCAGCGCCAGAGGTTTCCCCGATAGCAGTTGCCTGGCAGGACGTAATCCAGCCGCTGGGCTGGGCACTGGGCGGACTGACCTTAATCGGGCTGGGCTTGAACTACATTGTCGCCCGGGAGGCAAAGCTGACTAAAGAACTACCACCCCAGAAGGAGGAGAAGTAACATGGTGCAAGAAGTAGAACGCTACCGAAAGCCAACCCGTATCCTGCACTGGGTACACGCCGGTGCCTTTGTCGCCCTGTTTCTCACCGGTCTTATCCTGTTTGTGCCTCCGCTAGGCGCCCTGGCCGCGGATAGCTGGACCCGCATCATACACCGTGTCGCCGCGGTTCTCTTTATCGTGGCACCTCTCATCTACGTCCCGCTCAACTGGAAGGCATCTATCAAGGGGATAAAAGAAGCCTTTACCTGGGGCAAGGATGATATCGGCTGGCTGCAAGCGGCTCCCCGCTACTACTTCCTGAGTGACGAAGCGGCCATGCCTCCCCAGGACCACATGAACACCGGCCAGAAGATGTGGTGGTTCATGGTGCTTGTCTTCGGGGTAGTCTTTACCATAAGCGGGCTTATTATGTGGGCCTTCAAGACAACCGCCCCGCCGGCACTACTGCAATGGATGGTTCTACTGCATGATGTTGCCTTCATTGCCACCGGCTGTATGCTGTTTGTCCATATTTATCTCTCCGTGGTTCACCCGATGATGCGCCCACTGCGCACCGGGGCATGGAGCTCCATGTATCGGGGTACGGTATCAGCTGACTATGCCAAGTCACATCATGGAAAATGGTATGAGAAGATAGCTAGAGGGGCAGAGAAAAGCTAAGTGTCCGCCGTAATAGACAAGATTATTAAAAAGCTAGAGGAAGAGAAAAACAAAAAAGGCAGTTTACCTCAACTTCTAGAGTTCTATCAGAACTTGCTTCGTATTGAATCTAGGCTTGGGACGAAAATAGCCCCCCCCAAGCCTAGATTAACTAAAAAGACGATTAACTCCCGTCTGGAGCAGGGCTTACCGCTGCTCGGTTTTGACGACCTCAACCTGGACCGGCCACTAGTACAAGATGCTTACGTTGAGGTCAGCCATCTCTTCGCCCGGTATCCCGCCCTCTTTGGTCCTGCCGTCGAGAAGCTGAAAGAGCTGGAACCCGGCGGTGTTATTGCCCCGGATATACTAAAAGCCTGGTTTGAGGGAGCCAGGCTACCCCTCGCCACCAGCCTAGATGAATCCGAAGAGGCCCTGCTCAATAACCTCATCCAGGCCAGTATCAAGCCGTTCCTGACCAGCTATGCCCATGTCCTGCTTCCGCTGGTGAACCAGGAGCGCTGGCGGCGTGGCTTCTGCCCGATTTGCGGCGGCAGCCCCGATTTCACCTTTCTCGATGAAGAGCGCGGCGCCCGGCATCTGCTGTGCTCCCGCTGTGATACCGAGTGGCTCTTCCAGCGTCTGGAGTGCCCCTATTGTGGCACCCAGGACCAGAATGACCTGGCCTACTTCACCGACGAAACCGGCGCCTACCGGCTTTATGTATGCGAGCACTGCCGGCGCTATCTGAAAGCTATTGACCTGCGCCAGGCCCAGGCGGAGACGCTGCTGCCCCTGGAGCGAGTCTATACCCTCGACCTGGACAGACAGGCGCAGGAGCGCGGCTACCTGCCCCACGACAAGGCCACCGAGACAAAATAGCCCGACTAGCTAATCGTTTGCGCCCTTTTTTATCATTGGTATATAATTTAACTGTTTTCGGGGGCGGATGAGTCCCGGTGGGCTTCGCGGACTTCAAATCCGTTGGGGGGCACTAAAATGTCCCCGGTGGGTTCGACTCCCATACGCTCCCGCCATCAAAATGCTTAACCTTTTTACAGCCAAGAGTTTCACAACAAACTGAAATATTGCCAAAGTCTACATATATGCTATAATTAACAAGCTTGAAAGGTAGGGACAGCGAACTGAAAGCTTACCAGACTGTGTCCTCATTTTTTTTATTTGTTACATCTTGCTGCCATCCTCATTGCTCCCGTAATAAGCTCTTTCAAATTATCTTCTAGTAATTTCCTTGCATCCAATCATGAGTTTGGAGGTTGAAGAATGAAAAAAATTCTGTTTCTATCGCTAGCTATTATTTTGACCTTATCACTTATTTTCACTACAGCACCTTTTAAACCGGCTCAAGCAGCAACCACATGGTATGTGAATCCAGGGGAGGAGTCAATCCAAACAGCTATAGATAATGCAAACGACTACGATACCATCATAGTTAATCCAGGAATATATAAAGAATGGTTGACTATTAATAAACCACTGACGCTGCAAGGCTTAGATAAAGACACCACAAGACTGTATGGTTCAGCCCTGAGCACGAAACCCGCTATAGAGATCAAAAACACGTCTGATGTTAACATTAGCAACCTTACCATAAGTGGCAACGTTACCATCGGCAACCTTAAAACCGGTGGTTATGGACGTGGGGTTCGTCTGGAAAATGCAAATAATTGCACTATCACAAACAACAATTTTCTAGATATCAAAGGCCTCAGCCCTACAGATTATTGCGGCCTTGAAACATCAAGCGCTAATGGAACCACTATTACTAACAACACCTTCGAAAACAATGAGTTCGGAATTTTTCTCAGGAACAATTCTACTGCTAACAGGATAGAGAATAACGTAATCTTAGGAAATGGAATCGGAATGAGAATAAACCACTCTATTGATAACTGGTTAGAGGACAACTCCGTATCAAATAGCGATAGTCACGGTATCTACTTAGACTACAGCGCTAATGGAACCACTATTACCGGTAATAGTATTTTTAATAATGCGGGTGGAATATATCTTTGGATTCTCTGTAACCAGAATAACATCATAGACAATTCTATATACGATAACGAATTTAATGGCGTCTCAATTATTAATCAATCAGATGAAAACAACATTGATAAAAATGATATTGATAACAATGGACGGTTTGGGGTATTCATTAATCTTTATTCAGCGAATAATATTGTTTCCGGCAATATTATCCACTATAACGATAGCCACGGTATCTACCTCGCCTATGCCAGTACTGGCACGGATATCTATCATAACAGCATTGAGTATAACGACGGATGTGGAATACGCATATTTAACGCTCACTATACCACCGTCTACAACAACAACTTTATAAATAATTCACCTCAAGCTTATGTATACTCGGGCGCTTCGCCCGTATTCAACCTAGACCCACCAATCGGTGGTAACCATTGGAGCGATTGGACCACGCCGGACGTTGACCCAGTGGATGGCTTTGTTGATAATCCTTACGTATTCGGAGGAGGGCGTGATGATTGGCCCTGGGCAGAAAAGGATGGCTGGGCGCTCAACGAACCCCCGGTGGCCGACGCTGGTCCAGATCAGACCGTTGATGCCACCACCATAGATGGCGCCAACGTGATTCTGGATGGCTCTGGTTCGAGCGATCCCGACGACGATTCTTTGATATATAACTGGAGCTGGGATGGAGGAACGGCCAATGGCGTAAGCCCCACGATATCGCTTCCCCGTGGTACGACTACGGTTACCTTAGTGGTCAATGATGGAACCGAGGATTCAGCTCCTGATACCGTAGAAATTGCTGTTGTTGCCAGTGTCACAGGATTGGCTGCCCTTGTGGAACAGATGTTTGACGAGGGATGGATTGATGATCCCGATATCCGAGACTCGCTACTGGATAAGATTAATGCTGCCACAAACAAGATAAATCAGGGGAAAACAAAACCAGCAGAGAATATACTTAACGCATTCATCAATCATATAAATGCCCAAACTGATAAGCATATTTCACCGGAAGCCGCGGAAATACTAATTGCTGATGCCGAGGATATTATTGCCAACCTATAAAGATATTAATACTTAATTAAAAAGATACTATAATAGCCAAAATTAAATAACGCAGCGGACTTAAAATCCGCCGGACCTGGTCCTTGTGGGTTCGACTCCCATACGCTCCCGCCAGTATGAGAGCCTGTCCCCTAGTGGAGGACCCGCTCGTCACCGACGCGGCGGGTTATTTTTTTAGTGTCCAGATACTCCAGAAACGCCTGGGCGTATTTGCGGCTGGTGCCGAACATATCCCGCACCTCAGCCAGGGTTATTTTGCCCTGACCCTTAATATGCGCCGTAACTTTGGCGACCAGTTCGTTATAGGCTGAAGCCGCCAGGACGACGCTGTCGCTCACCCTGACCACCTCACCGCGCTGAACCAGCAATTTAAGCAAATCGGCTTCCGGGATAAGCTCACTCGGTGGCGCATACGGACTTTGCGCCAGGGACTTGAGAAAGGCATCTAGCTTGGCCTGCTGCCCGGCACTAAGCTGGACATGGTGAGTGGGCAGGCGGACCGTCAGCTTTTCGGCAGCCAGTACCCCTTCATCAATGAGCCGGGATAAAACAAGCGGCGAATTTGCCCCGGCGCCCAGTTTGTTGCCCAGCTCTACCCTGGGTATGCCGGCCCGAGCCGGAAATCTCTGGTGATAGTCCTGGACCAGGCACACCGCCTGCTGCGCTATACTCTCCCAGCCCGGCTTGGTGAAAAGAAGCCGGGTTTCCCCCTGACCCATCCCCACCACCCTGTCCTGCTCTATTAAAGCCTCGATGACCGATTTAGCTTCAGCCACGGGCAGGTTGCTCTGGGCCAAGAGAGTAGACAGCTCCCATTTTGGCTTTGCCGCCAGCAATGCCAGGATAACCTCTTCGGTGCTGCCTTCCTGCCTGACCTTTAGGCTCTGAATTACCTCCGGGCGGTGGCGACGCAGCCGCTTGGCGTGAGCCTCAACTATCCGCCCACCCCCCAGCGTTTCTTCAGTGGAGCGAATAATGAAATGGTCACCGTTGACCACCGCCAGCGGCCTGTCCAGCGAGAGCTGCACCCAGGTAGCCTCTCCCGGCTTGACTTCGTCGGCTTCCAGCAGGCGCAGCTTGGCCATTGCCTCCGCCGAGCCGGTATGAAAGCTAACGCTGGTATTATGGCGCAGGGGGCGGTGAAGATAGGCAAGCAGGCGCAGCCGGGCACTCAAGAGGGTAGTTGGCTTCAGCCAGCCCGGCGTGGTAAGCACATCGCCCCGCTTCAGCTGGGAAGTACTGAGTCCGACCAGGTTGGCCGCCACCCGGCTACCGGGGTGGGCAACATTAATGCGGGTCTTGTGCATCTGCAGCCCGCGCAGGCGTGATTTTAAGCCCGCCGGGACAATCTCGACTTCCTCGCCGACGCGGAGTGAGCCGTCGATTAATGTCCCGGTAACTACCGTGCCCGAACCCGCCATGGTAAAAACCCGGTCTACGGGCAGCCGCGCCCGCCCCAGGTCTTCTCTCGGGGTGGCGGAACCGAGCCGCCCGTCAATGGCAGCGACGAGCTCATCCAGCCCTTCTCTGCTGACTGCGGAAACGGCTATAATCGGTGCCTGGGTAAGGGTGGTCGGCCTGAGCAGCTCCTCGGTCTCCATCCTGACCACGGCCAGCGTCTCATCGTCCACCAGGTCTTTCTTGGTGATGGCGACCACGCCCCGGGCGATGCCGAGCAGGTCAATAATGGCCAAGTGCTCCCTGGTCTGGGGCATAATGCCTTCATTGGCGGCGATAACCAGCAGGGCAAGGTCAATACCGCCCACCCCGGCCAGCATGTTCTTGACGAAACGCTCGTGACCGGGGACATCGACGATGCCCACCTCCCGGCCACTGGGTAGCTTCAGCCAGGCAAAGCCGAGGTCAATGGTCATGCCCCGCTCTTTCTCCTCAGCCAGCCGGTCGGGGTCTATCCCGGTTAAGGCATGCACCAGGACTGACTTACCGTGGTCAATATGCCCGGCCGTACCCAGAACAAACATAGTCTTGCCTTACTTCAACCCAGCGGCTAAACCCCGAAGCGCCCCCAGCACAATCTTATCTTCTTCCGGAAGCACGGTGCGGGGGTCAAGGAGCAAAATATCCTCGTTAATGCGCCCGATGACGGGCACCTTCTGTAAACGCAACTTCTGGGCCAGACTTTGCGCCCGACCTGGGCTCTTGCTTTGGCCGCCAATGGTGACCAGCTTGGTCGGCAGGGTGCCCCCGGGCAGGCTGCCCCCACCAACCATCGTCTCCCCGTCTATTACCTTTGCCCGGCTACCCAGCGCCTGTGCCCAGAGATGGGCGCGCCGGTCAATTTCGGTTATTGGGGTGGAAATCATGCGCCATACCGGGATTTTGGTCAGCGCCTCACCCTTCAGGTAGTGAATCAAGGTAGCCACCATACCGGCTAGTCTTATTTTATCAATGCGCACCGCCCGCGCCAGCGGGTGCCGCCGCAATTTAGCCACATACTCTGGGCGGCCGACGATAATCCCCGCCTGGGGACCGCCGACCAGCTTATCTCCGGAAAAGAGGGTTAGTGCGGCACCGGCGCTGACGCTCTGCGGCACCATCGGCTCCGGGTCAAGCCCGAAAGCAGCCGTGTCCAGGAAGCAGCCGCTGCCCAGGTCATCAAAAACGGGAACACTGCGGCATTTGCCCAGGTCTATCAACTCCTCCAGGCTTGCCTCATGAATAAACCCGATCTGGCGGAAGTTGCTGGCATGAACCCGCATCAGGGCGGCGGTGCGGGGGCTCAATGCCTCTTCGTAGTCAGTAATGTAGGTACAGTTGGTGGTGCCGACTTCAATCAGCTTCGCCCCGCTCTGGCGCATTACATCCGGAATACGGAAGCTGCCCCCAATTTCCACCGCCTGCCCCCGGGAGACGATGACCTCTTTCCTTTTGGCCAGGGCGGTCAGGGCCAGCAGCACACCGGCGGCATTGTTGTTCACCACCAGGGCAGCCTCGGCGCCAGTTAGCTGGCACAGAATCGGCTCGACGTGGACCTGGCGGGAACCCCGCCGGCCGCTGTTCAGGTCATACTCCAGATTGCAGTAGCCGGAGGCAACTGCATCCATGGCGGATATCGCTTCCTGACTCAGCAGAGCCCGGCCGAGATTGGTGTGTAGTATCACCCCGGTGGCGTTGACCACCGGATGCAGGCTGGGACTCTCCAGGAAATTGAGCTGGGCCGAAACTGCGGCCACTATTTCATCAATAGCCGGACAGGGACCGCCCGCTTTGATAGCCCGACGGGCGTCTTCAAGCTGCTTCCTGACCAGGTCCACCAGCAGGGTATGCGAGCAGGTCTGGCTGAGCCGTTTAATCCGCCGGTCAGCAAGCAACCGGTCCACACTGGGCAGACGACGGAACTCACTACTCATCGCCAGTATTCTACTATATCCAGCCTCAATTTCAAAGTTTTTGCTTTAAATATCCGGTCAATGCTAAAATAGCAGACAAGACCAGCCTGATTTACCATTATTAAGGAGTCAGATGGGAAGAAAGCAAGACCCACGTTTAACCGAAAGTGTCCGTGGCGCCGGTTGAGCTTCCAAGATAGGTCCGGGTGACCTCTTTGGTGCTCTGGGCGGACTGCCCCTAATCTCCGACCCGAAGGTAATTCGAGGCATGGAGAACCTGGACGACGCCGGTGTCTACAAGCTATCGGACGACCTGGCCATTATCCAGACCGTCGACTTCTTCACGCCCATAGTTGACGACCCCTACGCCTTCGGGCAGATTGCTGTCGCCAACGCCCTGAGCGATGTCTACGCTATGGGCGGTAAGCCGCTGACTGCCCTGAACCTGGTCTGCTTCCCGATAAACTCGATGGACATCTCGGTTCTGGAGAACATCCTGCGGGGAGGCATCGCCAAAATGAACGAGGCGGGGGTAATTCTGCTCGGTGGCCACAGCATCGACGATACCGAGCTGAAATACGGCCTGTCCGTTACCGGCACCGTTCACCCCGACAGACTAATCACCAATGCCGGCGCCGTAGCCGGAGACAAGCTACTGCTGACCAAGCCGCTGGGCACCGGCATTATCAATACCGCCCTGAAAGCGGGCATGGTGAGTGACGAGCTTGCCCGGAAGGTAACTGATTATATGGCCACCCTGAACCAAAAAGCCGCCGAATTAATGGCCAAAATAGGGGTGCATGCCTGTACTGATATTACCGGCTTCGGCTTTCTGGGCCACTCAGCACAGCTGGCCAAGGCCAGCCAGGTGGGGCTTGAATTTAATCTGGACTCAATCCCCTACTTTACTGAGGTAGTCGAGTTCGCCCAGCAGGGACTATGCCCCGCCGGGCTCTTCCGCAACCAAGACTACTACTCATGTAAAGTAAAATTCCCCAAAGACATGCCGCAATATATGGGTGACATTCTGTTTGATGCCCAGACCTCGGGTGGCCTGCTCATCTCCCTGGAGCCAGCCAAAGCCGAGCTAATGCTGCGCCGGCTGCACCAGGCCGGCGTGAGTGACGCCGCCATCATCGGTGAAGCAGTCAGTGAGCCCAAAGGCAAGATTACCCTGAAGTAAGCTTACCCCCAACCCCACCCCGTAATTACCCGGACTGTGATATAGGTCATATTAGTATTGAAAACTAATTATTTAAAATAGGTCATAGCTGGAGAAGGCAATGGCTCAGAAATCAAGCTCCCGGAAATCAGAGAAGGCCCATATCCATATTACCGGTATGACCTGCACCACCTGTGCCGCTACCATTGAGAAGGGGCTGGCGGATACGCTGGGCGTTGACCAGGCCAAGGTCAGCTTCGCCTCAGAAAAGGCAGCGGTAGAGTATGACCCCCGTATGGTAAGCCTGGCCAAAATCAAGGGTAAAATCGCCGAGCTGGGCTACGCAACGGCGACCAGGAAATCAATCTTCCCGGTGGGCGGGATGACCTGCGCTTCCTGTGTCGCCCGCGTGGAACAGGCATTAAAGAGCGCCCCCGGGGTAATTTCAGCCGATGTCAATCTGGCTTCCGAAAAAGCCACCGTAGAGTATCTTGAGGGGACCGATATCGCCGAGCTGAGACGGGCGGTGAAAGAAGCCGGCTATGAACTTGGCGCCGAGGTAGAGACACTGGAGGATGTGGCTACCGCCACCCGGCGCGAGACGGGACGCTTGAGAAAGAGACTTATTATAGCTGCGGCTCTGGCGGTACCGATTTTTGCCCTTTCCATGTTTGTCCCCGCTTTCAGCGGGAAGCCCTACCTGCTCTGGGCACTGGCCACGCCGGTGCAGTTCTGGACGGGCGGGCGCTTCTACCGGGGCGCCTGGGGCGCCCTCAAACACCGCACCGCCGACATGAATACCCTGATTGCCGTCGGCACCTCAGCCGCCTATCTCTACAGCATGATTGCCGTCCTCTTGCCCGCCCTTTTTGCCGCCGGCGGGCTGGAACCCCACCTCTACTTTGACACTTCAGCTATGATTATCACCCTCATTCTCCTCGGCCGCTTCTTTGAAGCCAGAGCCAAGGGACAGACCTCAGAGGCAATCAAGAAGCTCATCGGCATGCAGCCCAAAACGGCCCTGGTCATCCGCAACGGCAAAGAGGCCGAAATCCCGATTGAGGATGTCCAAGTCGGCGACCTTATTCTGGTCAGACCGGGCGAGCGGGTGCCGGTGGACGGCATCGTCCGCCGCGGGCACTCCACCATTGATGAATCAATGATTACCGGGGAGAGCATCCCGGTGGAGAAAAAGAGCGGTGATGAGATTATCGGCGCCACCATCAACAAGACCGGCAGCTTCCGGTTTGAGGCCACCAAAGTGGGCAAAGACACCACACTGGCCCGGATTATCCGGCTGGTGGAAGAAGCCCAGGGGAGCAAGGCGCCCATTCAGCGCCTGGCGGATATTATTGCCAGCTACTTTGTGCCCACCGTGATTGGCATTGCCACGGTTACTTTTATCATCTGGTACCTGGTGGGACCTACTCCCAGTCTCACCTTCGCCCTGCTCAACTTTATTGCCGTGCTCATTATCGCCTGCCCCTGCGCCCTGGGGCTGGCCACGCCCACGGCAATTATGGTCGGCACCGGCAAGGGCGCCGAATACGGCATTCTGATTCGCGATGCCGAGGCGCTGGAGCGGTCTCACCAGATAAATACCGTGCTGCTGGACAAGACCGGCACGCTGACCCGGGGCGAGCCGGAGGTGACCGATATCGTTGCCGCCGCATCAATATCTCAGGAAGAGGTGCTTAAATTAGCTGCCTCGGCGGAGCGAGGCTCGGAGCACCCGCTGGGGGAAGCCATCGTCAGGGCGGCTGCAGAGAAGAAACTAAAGCTTTATCCCGTCTCTGATTTTAATGCCATCCCGGGACACGGTATAGAGGCTTCGGTCAAAAAGAAGCCGCTTATTCTGGGCAACCTGAGGTTGATGGAGAGTAAAGGGCTTGCCCTCAATGGTATGGCCAAAGAAGCCGAGCGCCTGCGGGACGAGGGCAAGACGGTGATGTTCCTCGGCTGGGACAGTCAGGTGGTGGGCATCATCGCCCTGGCCGATACCCTCAAAGCCAACGCCAGAGAAGCCCTCAACGCACTGCACCGAATGGGCATTAAAGTGGGTATGCTCACCGGCGACAACCAGCGCACCGCCGAGGCGATTGCCCGGGAAGCCGGTATCGACCGTGTCCTGGCTGAGGTACTGCCCGAACACAAGGCGCAGGAGGTCAAGAAGCTGCAGGGTAAAGGCAAAGTAGTCGCCATGGTGGGGGACGGCATAAATGATGCCCCGGCGCTAGCCCAGGCGGATATCGGCATTGCCATCGGCACCGGCACCGATGTCGCCATGGAGACCGGTGATATTACCCTGATTAGCGGTGATTTGACCGCCATCGCCACCGCGGTATCGCTGAGCAAGCGCACCATGAGAACGATAAAGCAGAATTTATTCTGGGCTTTCGCCTATAATACGGCTCTCATCCCGGTGGCGGCCGGTGTGCTCTACCTTGCCTTCGGGCAAAGCGGTGTTCCCGCCGGACTCAACTTTGTGCTGGGCAACTATGGCTTCTTGAACCCGATTCTGGCGGCGGCGGCGATGGCAGCGAGCTCAATGACGGTGGTGTTCAACTCACTCCGCCTCCGCAGCTTCAGCCCGGCGAAATAAATAAAGGGGGTGTCATCATGGCAATTGACCCGGTTTGTAAGATGGAAGTAGACGAGAAGAAAGCAGCCGCGACCTCGGAATATGATGGCAAGAAGTACTACTTCTGTTCCCGGGGCTGCAAGCAAGCCTTTGACCAGAACCCGGAAAAATACCTGCGCCGGGGAGGGGAAAGCGAAGCCGGCGATTTTGACTTTGCCTGACTTAATCCGGTGGGGTTAGCGGGAAATGTCAAACTTTGGCTCGCTTGATAGCCCCAGACTATCCTGTTAGTATTTATTTAGGGGGTATTGCCCCTGAATTTGATAAGCCGATGGAGCTGAAGCGATGTCAACTGAAAGCGTGACTACTTACCCCAAAAAATATGAAACTGAAGTGCTGCTCAGAGACGGCTCCAGGATTCGGCTAAGGCCGCTCAAGAGAGAGGACACCAAGGACTGGCTTGCCTTTGTCAATAAGCTCAGTCCCCACAGCCGATATCTGAGCTTTCACTATTTTGCCAAAGAAATGACCGAAGAGGATGCAGCTCGGTTCTGCACCATTGACTACCAAAATACCTTTGCCCTGGTTGCTAAAGTGCTTAAAGCCAAACGAAGCGAAATTGTCGCCGTCGGGCGCTATTACCGATTACCCAACAAGCAATCCGCTGAGTTAGTCCTGTCCATTGCCGACGCCTATCAGGAAAAAGGCATCGGCACCAAACTGATCGAGCGGCTGGCTAATGCCGCCCGTAACCATGACATCGATACCTTCGAAGCCGACGTGTTAGCCGAGAACAAGCCAATGATGAAGGTCTTTCGAAATTACGGCTTCCACATTACCAGCAAGCTTGAGGCAGGTGTATATCATGTCAGCTTTCCCATTGCCCGCACCAAGAGAGTTCGCCGCAAAGAAGCGGAGCGAGCGCACATCTCAACACTGGCTTCGCTTCGCTCAATTTTATGCCCGCGCTCGGTAGCTGTCATCGGCGCCTCCCGAAAACCGGGCACCATCGGGCAACTCATCTTTCAATCTCTACTCCAGGCCAAGTTTAGCGGAGTTATCTATCCGGTGAACCCCAACGCCAGAGCCATAATGTCGGTCAAAGCCTACCCCTCTATCCTTGATGTGCCCGGTGAGGTTGACCTGGCCATTATTGTGGTGCCGGCACCACTGGTAGCCAAAGTAGCTGATGAATGCGGGCACAAGGGGGTACCCGCTTTAATCGTTATTTCTGACGGCTTCAGGGAGCGGGGGGCTGAAGGCGCCGCCCGCGAAAAAGAACTGAGAACTATTGCCCTGGGACACGGCATGCGCCTGGTCGGTCCCAACTGCATGGGGGTTATCAATACCGACCCGGCAGTAAACCTGAACGCTACTTTTTCCCACATCTACCCCCCACGGGGTAACATTGCCCTGCTCTCCCAGAGCGGCGCCATGGGTCTGGTTATTCTGGAACATGCCCAGAACCTCAACCTGGGTATCTCCACCTTTGTCAGCGCCGGTAACCGCGCTGACATCTCCTCCAATGACCTGCTGCAGTACTGGGAGCAAGACCGGGCGACCAAAGTTATCCTCCTCTACCTGGAATCTTTCGGTAATCCCAGAAAGTTCAGCCGCCTCGCCCGGCGGGTCTCCGCGAAAAAGCCGATTGTGGCCGTAAAGGGTGGCCGCAGCTCGGCGGGCTCACGGGCGGCATCGTCCCACACCGGCGCCCTGGCCACGCCGGAGATAGTCTCCGACGCCCTTTTCCACCAGGCCGGCATCATCCGGGTGAACTCGGTAGAGGAGCTCTTTAACCTGGCTACCCTGCTTTCCAACCAGCCCATACCGAAGGGGAAAAGGCTGGTAATCGTCACCAATGGCGGCGGGCCGGGCATAATTGCCGCCGATGCCTCAGAGCAGCACGGCCTGGTGCTGCCCGAATTCTCCCCGGAGACGAAAGAGAGGCTTAAAACCATTATCAAGCGTGATATTAAGCTGAATAACCCCCTTGACCTCACCGCCGGCGCCGGCGCTGATGAATTTGAGGGGGTGCTGAAAGTGCTGGCCAAAGACCAGGACAGTGACTGCGTGCTGACCATATTTATCCCGCCTATCGTTACCGACCCCAAGGCGATGGCAGACACCATCAGGCGAGCCAACCCTACCTTCCGGCGGCAGGGCAAGCCCCTCGTAGCCTGTTTTATGGGACAGAAAGGTATACCGGAGAAGCTGGGGGCGGCGGGGAAATCGGTGCCCAGCTATCTTTTCCCGGAAGACGCCGTCTCGGCATTGGCCAAAGCCGTCCACTACCATGAAATAGCCCGGCAACCAAAGGGCACCATCCCCAAAATTCACGGTATCAAGCGGGAGAGGGCACGGAAGATAATGGCCAAGGCGATGACGCAGAATACCCGGAGACCACTCTGGCTGCCGCCTGATGATATCTTCGGCCTGCTGGACAGCTACGGGATACGCGCAGTGCCGACCTTACCCGCCCAGACAGCGGCTGAGGCAGCCGCTCACGCCTCAAAAATGGGCTTTCCGGTGGTGGTTAAGCTTAACTCGCCCACTATCGTGCATAAGACCGATGTCGGCGGGGTTATTCTTGACCTTGAATCAGAAAACGAAGTAAAAAAGGCTTTTAAGGATATTAAAGCCAGGCTTACCAAGCTTGGCCGTGAGCACGAGATGGACGGGGTAATCGTGCAGAAGATGATAAGGGAAGGCACCGAAGCCATCGTCGGTGTCACCCAGGACCCGTCCTTCGGACCGCTCATTATGTTCGGGCTCGGTGGTATCTACGCCGAGCTGCTCAAGGATATCGCGGTAAGACTGCACCCCCTCACCGATTTGGATGCCCGGTCACTGATTAGCTCGGTCAAGATGGCCAAGCTTCTCGAGGGGTTCCGGGACTTGCCCCCCGCCGACACCCCGGCTCTGGAAGACCTGCTGCTCCGCTTCTCGGCACTGGTGGAGGATATTCCCGAAATTGCCGAGCTTGACCTGAACCCGGTCAAGGTGATGCCCAGAGGCGAAGGCTACTGGGTGGTCGATGCCCGGGCAATGGTGAAATAAAATAGGGGAGGCTTTGAAATTTAAATGAATAAAGATTTACTTAACGGGAATAAGGTTTTTGCCAAGAAGGCAGACAAGCAACTTCTAAAAGAGCTGTCCGAAAAGGGGCAAAAGCCGATAGCTACGGTAGTGGCATGCTCTGATTCCAGAGTGCCTGTCGAAATCATTCTGAACCAGCTTGAACCGGGAAAATTGTTCGTCATAAGGGTCGCCGGAAACATTGTTGCCGACCCCAGTGTAGTGGGTAGCATTGAATATGCTGTCCAGCATTTGAAAACGCCATATATTTTAGTTATCGGTCATACCAAATGTGGCGCCGTAAAAGCACGTCTGGAGGGCGTCAGCGAAGGTGAAATTGGTAAGCTACTCCGTCATGTAAAGGTCGAGAGTAAAGAATTGAGTGAAGCCGTTGTCGAGAACATAAATCGGCAGGTTAAAAATGTTCTTGAGATAAGTAGTGTTAAGGAGCGTCTAAATAAAGGCGAGTTAGAGATTTACGGGATGTTATATGACCTGAGCACAGGTGAAATTAGCATCTTGAGCCAGAGCTAACTAGAAGGAAGTAAAACCAAATAGTGACCAATCTGACGAATTGTTTAATAAACTTGGAGACTTGACGAAAGCCTACTAACTCTGTATAATGGCAACCAATTGAATAATGCTAAAGGCTGCGAACGAGAGTAGTAGCTCTTAAGCGAGGCTCAGAGAGCCGGGTAAGGTGTGAGCCGGTGCCAGCGCTAGGAGTAAATGGACTCGGGAGCTGCAAGCCGAAAGGGTTCGCCCGATTAGGTGTTGACGGAGTGGGTACCGTTATCAGAGCCTAGGGTATCGCTTTAAGAGCCGTACCTGAAAGAGATAGTTGCTAAACTAGCGATTAATTAGGGTGGCACCGCGAAGGATTAACCTCTCGCCCCTATGGCGAGAGGTTTTTTTATTGCCTTATTGGTGGAGGTTAGATGTATTACCCGACATTGGCCGAGGTTAAAAAACATAAGCAGGACGGTAATCGGGTCCCCATTTACCGCGAAATCGTGGCTGACCTGGAGACACCAGTGTCGGCTTTCCTCAAGGTGAATCGGGGCGGTTATTCTTTTCTGCTGGAGAGTGTCGAGGGCGGTCAGCGGCTGGCCCGCTACAGCTTCATCGGCACCGAGCCCTACAAGGTAATAACCACCAGGGGTGAGGACAGGGCTGACCCTCTGCCCCTCATTGCCCAGGAGTTAAACAGGTATAAGCTGGTGCCAGATAGTAGACTACCCCGCTTCTGTGGTGGTGCCGTCGGTTATCTTGCCTATGAGACGGTAAGTCGCTTTGAGGAGCTGTCCTCTCCGGGCAGCGACCCTCTAGGCTTGCCGGAATCGCTGTTTATGTTTGTCGATACCATGCTCGTCTTTGACCATGTTACTCATAAAATTAAGGTCTTGAGCCATGTTTATCTCGATGGGGATATAGACAAAGCCTATAAAGAGGCGGTAGCCAGGATTGACAGTCTGGTAGAGAGACTGAAACAACCGCTGGAGGCCAAGCAACACCCCAGAACGGCGGCTCATCCCGGCAATAACGGCCGGCTTGGCTCAAACTTTACCCGGGAGGACTTCGAAGCCAGCGTGCTCAAGATAAAGCGTTACATCACTACCGGCGAGGCTATTCAGGTGGTGCTTTCCCAGCGCCTGGCCCGCCCCACTGAGGTAGCCCCCTTTGAGATATATCGGGCGCTGCGCACCATAAACCCCTCCCCGTATATGTTCTTCCTTGATTTTAATGATTTTCACATCATCGGGGCTTCCCCGGAGATTCTGGTCAGGGTGGAGGACGGCATGGTGATGACCCGCCCCCTAGCCGGAACTAGGCCGAGGGGGAAGAGCCCGGATGAAGACCTGAGGCTGGAAAAAGAGCTCCGCGGCGATGAGAAAGAATGTGCCGAGCACATTATGCTAGTGGATTTGGGGCGTAATGACATCGGGCGGGTGAGCGAGCCGGGCACGGTTAAGGTCAGTGACCTGATGGAGGTGGAGCGTTACTCCCACGTTATGCATTTGGTTACCCATGTGCAGGGTAAACTGCGGCGTGATATGAGCGCCTTCGATGCCCTGCGGGCCTGCTTTCCGGCCGGCACCGTATCCGGTGCCCCCAAGATTCGGGCAATGGAGATAATCGCTGAGTTTGAGCCGGAGCGAAGAGGGCCCTACGCCGGGGCGGTGGGCTATTTCTCTTTCTCGGGCAATATGGACATGGCGATTGCCATCAGAACCATGGTGATGCAAAAGGGCATTGCTTATATACAGGCGGGTGGGGGGATTGTATATGACAGTGTGCCTGAGCGCGAGTATGAGGAGAGCATGAATAAAGCACGGGCACTGCTTAAGGCGGTTGACCAGGCGGAGAGTACCAGCTTGGCCAGCGGGGAGAGTCATGCTGCTACTGATTGATAACTATGATAGCTTCACCTATAACCTCTTCCAGTACCTGAGCGAGCTAGGCGAAGAGGTGGTGGTGAGGCGTAATGATAAGACAACTCTCAAGGAGATCGAGGGGCTGAAGCCAGAGCGCATCGTCATCTCGCCGGGGCCGTCTGTCCCCCAGCGGGCGGGCATCTCCAACGATGTCATTCGCCATTT
>Ga0209427_10003338_pt1 | contig 18865 bp, 10 predicted proteins | sample DeeMarSWOR136_30_FD_187465 | JGI IMG/M metagenome (GOLD analysis project Ga0209427, IMG submission 187465) | Marine sediment microbial communities from White Oak River estuary, North Carolina - WOR-1-36_30 (SPAdes) (version 2) | ecosystem: Environmental > Aquatic > Marine > Intertidal zone >...
ATGCCTCCCGAAGACCGAGGAGAGTTTATCACTGATTTCTGGGCAAGGCGTGATTCAGATCCCTCGACCCCTGAAAACGAATTCCGTTCAGTATACTACACAAGGCTGGCCGTGGCTGATAAGGCTTTCCGGGCAGGCATTCCAGGCTGGATTACTGATAAAGGAAGAATCTATATCCTCCTCGGTCCTCCTACGGATGTCATTAAAAAGACGATGGGAGATAAATCAACAGAAATCAGTAGAAATCAGAGGGAACTCAGCTCAAATTTATTGGAGGAGGGAACCTTCACTGAAAGACCGACAGATATCTGGATCTACAACCAGTACCCAGATTATTTCTCAGGACCTCTGCGCCTAACTTTTGTCGATTATGAAGGCACTGGGAATTACAGATTGACGACTGATGTGGAGGTGAAGCCTTTTTCCATGATGCCCCCTGTTCAGAGTGATCCCGACGTGGAAAAGTATCATTGGATAGGAGAAATAGAGGGGAGTGAATCTCTTCCTGCCTTTCTTCCCTTTCTTGATTACTCCAAATCTTTGGGGGAGATTCAAGAAAATAAGGAAGGAGCCTATACCGTTGAGTGCGCCTTTGATATTCCTTACCGAGCCATAAGATATCAGAAAAAAAATGATGGATGGGATTATGACTTAGAATTAAGTATAGAAGTCAAGTTCGTCGGAGAAAAAAGCTCTTACCGCGAAAACAAGGTGATAAGAAAGCATATTTCCAGCGAAAATCTTAAGACAAACATCTCACAAAGATACACTATCATGGAAAGCTTTGTCGTTCCTTTGAACAAAGTAAAAAACGAAATCTATTTTTCAGTTCGCGATAACATCTCCCAAAAAAGACTCCGCAAATTAGACATCGTTGAGATAAAAAAATAAAAGCTCTCCGGGTTTAATCAAATTCGATTTGATCCGATCCAAATAAAAAAATCAAAAATTTGAATCAAATTCATTTTTTTGGATTAAATAACGCTCCAAAAAAATCACTAATTATGTAAGTCTATTATTTTCAACAAGATAGAAGATAAACAATATTGGCATAGATATTGCATTAAATAAATAAAGAAATTTCTTATATTTTATTATGGAGGTGATAAGAGGAGAGGGAAAAAGAATCAAAAATCTCAACAGGTTCTCCCTAAACTTTCTCTGAAAGTCGGGAGAGGGCATCCTGCGAAAGCAGGATAAGAAAAACTCCTTAAAAATCAATTTAACCAAGGAGGTAAAATTGACAAGGAAATCACTTAAAGTCCTGATGGCAGCTTTATTTGTCATCGGACTCACTTCAATTCTATGCGCCCAAGGTCAAACCGGAGCCCTCACAGGAAAAGTTGTAGATAACGAAGGCAATGCTCTTCCAGGAGTTACGGTTACAGTCGAAGGAGCCGCCTTACAGGGAAAGATAGCTTATGTCACTACCGAAGCCGGAACTTTCCGCTTCCCCTCACTTCCTCCTGGCAGCGGCTACCAGCTCACCCTCGAGCTTCCCGGGTTCAACACTATTGTCAGAAAAGGATTATTCGTTAGCGTTGGTAAAGCGACTGCCGTTACGGTTACCATGGCGATGGCCACCTTGGAAGAGGAGATCACTGTTGTCGGAGAGTCTCCTACAGTAGACGTAAAGACCTCCAAAACAGCGGTTAACTTCTCCAAGAGCTTTATCTATAACATCCCCATGGCCAGAGACCTCTATGATGTTCTAAATTCCATTCCCGGCTCTATCTCAGAAAATGTAACTTACCGCCGCACATCCTACATCCAGGGAGGTACAGTCAGAGGCAACCAGTATTCACTGGACGGAGTCAGCATCAACGACCCGGTGGTCATGTACCCCATGACAAACATCAACATCGATGTTTATGAAGAGGTTGAGTTTGGACTGAGCGGACATCCGGCAGAAGTTGGTATTGCCGACGGCGGATTCATCAACATCGTTACCAGATCTGGCGGGAATGAATTCCACGGTGCTGCGACCGCGGAATACTACAACGAAGACATGCAGAAGAGTCTTTTGAACGAGGAGGACCTGATAGCGGTAGGCCTGACAAAACCGGCTGGCTGGAATAAGTGGCAAGACTTCTCCCTGTCTGTAGGCGGACCTGTCATTAAAGACCGCGTCTGGTTTTTCACCAACGGTCGCTTTTTCAAATGGGCTCGAGATTTCAACCACATTGTCTGGGATGACACTATTGCTGCTGGACAAAGAGTTTACACTCTGGATGAAGCTCCCCATGACGAATATGATGTATTTGGCAAAATAACCCTCCAGCTCGCTCCCAACATTCGCCTGATGACAACCTATAACTTGGCTATCATCACTGAAGAATTCTACACCAACCGCATCGGATCTAACCTGGATGTAACCTCTACCACCAAATGGGACAAAGAAATGGGACATACCATAAGCTCCCAGCTCAACTGGGTCTTCAGCCAGAACCTGTTCATCGATGCCCGCCTGGGATACATCGCCCGCGATTTCCCTATTCCTTACAGCGATTATGCCATTTCAGCTGCTCCCCAGCTCTACGACAGATACTTTGGAATCTACAGGAACAACCCGCGCTTCGAGGAAACATATATCCGCCACAGGTTCAATCCTTCAATCGTTGCCACTATCTTCCAGGACGATCTCTTTGGCGCCAGCCATGAAATGAAAATCGGAGCTGAATACGAATTTACAGATGGCAACTGGGACTGGTGGAGAGAAAATCCGTGGATGATTTACACTTACGCAGGAGGTCCTTCCTATCCTACTGCTACCGAGCCCTATAGATACCGTATCTACGCTCGTATCTGTGGACCAACGGAAGGCAGTAGTGTCGAATCAGAGTTTATGAAACATTATGGCTTTTTCTTCCAGGACAGCGTGACCATCAAGGATCGCCTGACTTTGAATTTGGGAGTACGGTATGACACAAGCACTGGAAGTCTCGACGATCAGCATCACACCGCAACCCCAGACCCTTACGGCGTTCTTCCTTTACTGATAGCGGCAACTCCAACAACAGTGTACGATGAATGGGATATTCCAGGGCAAAAAGTCCTGAGCTGGAGTCACATCTCACCCCGTATCGGCTTCTCCTATGATGTTTTTGGAGACGGCAAGACTTCAATCAGAGGCTCCTGGTCAAGGTACAACGAATACCTGATGATCCAGTATTTCTCTCTTGCCAACCCCATGTATCCAAATAGCGGTGGTTGGTACTGGTTCGACGATGACAATGATTTCCTCATTGAAACTACGGATAGATTCGAGTTTCGTTACTTGCCGGTTGATCCGCGTGACTATGTTTTAGAAGACGAAATTGACACTGATGGAACCGCTCCTTACACTGACGAATTCACCTTCGGTATTGAAAGAGAAATGGCCAGAGACTTCAGCATGGCCCTCGTCTTCACCTACAAGAAGAAATCGAATGTCTTTGAAGACGTCAATGATTTCGGTTTAGGAAGGGATTTAGCCTGGCAAGGTTACCGTCCGAACAGTCCTTACTGGACAGAATATACCTTCGCTGATCCTGGAGATGATGGCGATTTCGGAACAGATGATGACATCACATCCTCCTGCTACGCCCGTCTCAACACCGCCCCTGATATTCACTATTTTCTGACAAACGTCGAGGGCTCCTACCGAAAATACTGGGCTCTTCAGCTCCTCGTCAACAAGAGGATGTCCAACAGATGGCAGCTTCTCGGATCTCTAACCTGGAGCAAAGCCTGGGGCAACATCGGTGGCGATTACAACAATTCCTACGGCGCCAGTGGTACTTTTGACACTCCTAATTCCTTCATCTATGATGGCGGAAGGCTTAACTATGACCGGCCCATCAACATCAAACTCCAGAGCACGGTTATCCTGCCTCTTGATATAGTCCTCAGCGGCTATTTCAACCACACAAGCGGCGCACCCTGGAGGAGAACGATTACAGTCTATATTCCCGATGATCCCATGTACTGGGATCCTGGCGAAGCAATCGGCGTTCCTACAGAACTGGACGGAACCAGACGCGATGCACCAATAACTACCCTTGACCTTAGAATAGAGAAGAGATTCCCCGTCGGAGATTTCGGCACCATAGGCGGCTATGTCGATATTATCAACGCCTTAGGCAGAAGCGGCCTTAATATCACCGGTAACCCGGGCGGCTATGTCGACTACAGCGATCCTGCTAACCCAACTTTTGAAAGATTCGGAACTTACGGCGATATAACCGGCGCCTACGGAAACAGAGTTTTCAAGGTCAGCCTGCGCTTCACGTTCTAAGAAGAGACGCTCGAGTAGATATTCAAAGAGGGGAGGAGAATTCCTCCCCTCTTTTTTTTACCTTTTCCAAAAAGGGGACAGGCTACTTTTTTTCCTTTTTCCCCTTTTTCCCGTTCCCCTTTTATTTTCAACAAGGGTGGAGTAAAATTATAATTTAGCTAAGGAGTTAAACTGGAGGAATAATGAAAAAGATGTCAACTGCCATAAAATTAACAATATGCTTAAGCCTGTGCCTTCTCCTTGTTTACTGTGCCAGCAAAGGTCCTGGAAAAGTATCCCTTGATCCTGAAAGCCAAAAGTTCCTGGACTACATCGGCTACGTCATCCTCCCTGTGGAAGAGAAAATATTCCGGGAAATGCCTCCTGAAGATAGGGGAGATTTTATCAGGGACTTCTGGGCAAGGCGTGATCCAGACCCTTCCACTCCAATAAACGAATTCCGTCAGTCCTATTACACACGATTAGCTACGGCAGATAAAGCTTTTCGCGCAGGAAAGCCTGGCTGGAAAACTGACAGAGGAAGGATTTATATTCTTTTGGGGCAGCCGACAAACATCCTTAGAAAAGCCATGGGAGATGTTCCTTATGAAGAAAATAAATATGTTAAAGCAAGCACATTAGAAACCGGGACTCTCACCGAAAGGCCAACTGAAATCTGGGTATATGATAACTATCCCGAGATCTTCTCCGGGCCCTTGCGTCTTGTTTTCGTCGACTTCCACGGGACAGGAGAATACAAGCTCACCACAAACGTGGAAATCACTCCCTTTTCCATGGCTGCTCCGACTTGGGACGAGCCAGACATGGCAAAATACCAGTGGCAGGGCGAAATTGAGATGGACGGAAGAGGTTATGAGGCACTGGCTATCTTCGATTATGATGTTTCTCTAGAAATAGAAGAAGGAAAAGCTGGCTGTTTAGTTTCTCTTTCCATCAATGTTCCCTACTCAAGGGTGGGCATTCGACAGGAAGGAGAGAATTATATCTGTGATTTAATGATCTCGGCTGAAGTGATAGACAGTCAGAATCTCAGAGTCTCACAAAAGGGAGAGCCATTTTCCCGCACTCTTTCCAAAAATCAGCTGAAGAGAATGATCAAAAATAAAGCTCAAATCCACAAGGAATGGGATTTCTCACTACCTCCGGGAAGGAATCTTGTTTATGTCAGCGTAACTGATAGTGTTAGAGGAAAGAAGCTGCGCAAGCTTTTTAACGCAGAGGGGGAATAAGAAAAACCTTTAATTATCCTTGATTAATTCTTCCAGCCTTGGAATTAGATTCTTAATATTCTCAGCCTGGGGATCGTCAGGAGCTAATTCCACAAATTTCTTCAAGCTATCGACGGCGAGCCTATAATTGCCTTTATTCAAATAAGCGTAACCTAATTGCCTGTGGGGAGGAGCCCAACTCTCTTTGATTTTAACCGAAAGCAGGAAATACTCAATCGCCTTGTCTGTTTCCCCTTGTTTGAAGTATATTTCTCCCACATTAAAAGCCAGAGCTTCGTCCTCTGGGAAAATATCTACAGCCTGCTTTAAATATTCGCTCGCTTTCTCCAGGTCGCCCTGCTTAAAATAGGTTTCTCCGATACCCGCCAGAGCTCTGGCGGCGCCTTCATCTCCTTCAATGGACTCTTTCTCTTCTTTTACATTCTCCAAAACCTTATTAAAGGCTTCAATGGCTTTATCATATTCACCCATTTCTCGATAACAATTGCCGATATTGATGTTAATCTGATAAACTGTGGGGTTCTTCCCGATAAATTCCTCAAATTTTGCGACTGACTCAGCATACTTTTTCTGATCATAAAGCTCTATCCCTTCTTCGAAAAGCACTACCGACCCTTCGTCCTCAATGGCTGGCATATTCATCTCAGCCACCTGGATCTTCCTTAAGGTAAAACTAAGAGGAGGATTCTGTTTTGAAAATTGGCTGACTCTCATCTCGTGGTAGACAGTTCCATATCCTTCTTTGGACGCAGTAATGCGGAAATATCCTGTTCCCAGCCCGGCTACAGCCCAGTTCCCCTTCCCGTCAGACTCCGAGGTAAAGGTGGTTTTATACTGAAGATGCTGGGCGACAATTTTCGCTCCTTCTATTGGATTGCCAACTTCATCATGAACCTCTCCCCGAAGCCTTCCCTTTCCACGTCCCTGCTGGGCGGGAAGAGTCAGAGAGAGACTTAGGCAGAGAACAAATACTATTAATATAAAGAATATATTTTTGCTTCTCATTAATTCCTCCCTAAAACTTTAAGAATACTATCATGCTTCTTTAATTATTAGACTTTTTTGCTTGAAATTCTTCAATGATTTTCCACAAATCCTCGGAGACCTTATTTTATTTTATGTTTTCCTAAAATTCAAGACGGAGAAGCGAGACTTGTATAATCAGCTAGATTGGATAAGTCAATCCAAGGCTTGGCATTGGAAATCAAACTTGACTTCCGTATAAAAGTCAACAAGAATAAGGGGCATTTTTTTAGGGGAATATTTTTCCACTTCCATCGTCAGGCCCATCTTGTCGAAGTATTCCTGGGCTTTTTCCTTCTGACCAAGGTGAAAATAGGCTCTTGCCGCAGTAAGCAGGGCTCCCCTGTCCTCAGGCTCCACTTCTAAAATCTTCTCCCAGATCTCAAGAGATTTATCGTAGCTTCCCTGGTTATAATAGACTGTCGCCAGATTCCGTTTAGCTTCAGGAAAAATTTCCGAAGTCTTTGAAAAATTTTCGATAGCTTTAGCCTCATCCTTGAGGTAATTACCGACAAAGCCTTCCAGGAAGCGCAATTCATCACTTGCCTCACCAGCTTTAATTATCTTATCAAGCTGTTTCCTTGCTTCCTTGTAGTCTTTAAGGTGGCAATGAACAACAAGAAGCTGTTTTCTTGCTTCTAACTCTGGGTACTTATATTTTAATGCTTCACTAAACCTCTTGCTGGCACTTTTGAAATCCTCGTTTTTTCTATAAAGCATTCCCAGAGCAAATTTCATAACTCCTCTTCTTCCCTTGGTGAACACCAATCCCCCGCCTTGGATAAGGTAGGCATCTTCCTGACTGAAGTCTTCCATCTTCTTTCCTGCCGACATAGTAGCCTTCGCTTTTTCCAATCTTTCTGTTTCAAACTCAACTTTATTCAGCGTCTTCATCGATGTTTCAAAATCTCCCTGAAGATAGTAGGCCAAACCCAGATAGAGATGGCAGTCAAAGTTGTTGGGATACCTCCTGAGCTTTCTTTTTAGAAGAAGAATTGCTTCATCAACCTGGCCCTTTTCAAGATAGCTGCAGGCCCTGTTCTCCTCAAGATACATCTCCTGAGCAAAGCCTGAAGGAAGAGTAAGGCAAAAAGCCAATAAAACTATTCCCATGAATAAAGCTAAAGGTTTTTTCATCTCCTTCCTCCTATAAACGGAATTCCATTACCTTTTTCAGCTCTTCACCACCTGTTCTGTTTATGATGAGAGCATGAAGCAGGTTTTTTCCCTGACGAAGCTTCTCTAAGTCTTGCTCCAAGACTAAAGGGATCTCCATTTCGTACATTTTGTTTTGTTTATCTTTAAGCTCGTCTTCTTTTATCGCGATCTCAAAGGCCTCTTCATATTCCCAGATGACGCTACCCTCAGAATCCGTCAACTCCAGGCGGACATCAAGCACAGTCTCCAACGTATCACCTTCAGACTTATACCAGATATTTCCGAAGGGTATCTCGATGGTGATGGTGCCTTCGACTCTGTCCGTTTCGACAACATCTTTCTTTACCCTCCATTTGAAATCAAAAAATCTTTTTTCCTTTCCAAAAGTAAGCTGGGCACGCTCCTGGGCTTTGCTGAGCTCATGCATATACATCAGGTTAAGCTCACGCATAGATGACAGGTCATAGGTAACCAGCGAATAAATCCCCGTGCAGGTTGAATCAATAAAGACGACAGGGAAAGCTCCGTAGTACCAGACCTCCCGGCAGCGGCTGTAGGGATCTCCTCCCATAGGATATCTTATCCTATCCGTGGGCGGACCAAAAAGGATGTAGATTCTTCCCCTGTCGGTCAACCATCCTGGTTTTGCTTCGCTTACAAAAAGTTCAGTTGCTTTTTCTATACGGTTGAAATACTCCATTTTAAACTCGTTCTCTTCGGTATCTGCATCAGGGTCACGACGCTCCCAGAATTCTTCTATAAACTGCTCCTTTTCCGAGTCAGGAAGCTCAAGGAAAATTTTTCTCTCTTTTTTGGTAATGATATACCTGACCTTGGAGAGAAAATCAGCATTTACAGGGTTTAACTTGCGCTCTAAATTATAAAGGCGACAGGAGGAAGAAAGGAAAACGAGAAAGGAACTGGATAGAAGGAGGAAACAAAGAGCCAAGGGGATGGTTTTGGATTTTTTCTCTAAATTTAATGAATGACTCATTTTTTCTCCTTTAAAGCCTCGACACTCTTTTTGATTTGAGGCTGATTCGGGTTTATCTCCAGGGATTTTTGCCAAGCTACTAGGGCTGCATCCGGCTCACCCAACTGGAAATAGCACTCACCGATTGTATTTAATAAATTGATATTTATTCCATAATGAGAGATGGCTTTATCAAGTACATCGATTGCCTTGCTTAATTCTCCCAAACTCTGGTAGGCTTTGCCCATCATAAAAAACACCTCGTATTTTGGCGGCTGCGGCTGGTTTAGAAAAGGAATCAGCACAGATTCAACCTTTTTGAATTCGTTCGAGACCATGTAAGTCTGGGCCAAGTTCAAGGCAAAATCAACTGAATCTGGCTTTTTCTGGAACGCTTTCTCCAGATTGACTCGAGCCTCGTCTATTTTGCCGCTGTTGAAAAGCTGGGTTCCGATCAAGTAAAAATGGAGAGGATCTTGGGTGTCAGGCGAGATTTTAGAATAAACCCAGGGACGCGCTATGGCTTCAAGATGCGTAATATCAAACTCTTCGCTATCAAAAAGGACTTCCTGCCCATCAACAAAAAGAGAAACTTGAACCCTGTAGTGAGCTGGAGGGAATTGGCTAAGATCAAACTGCTCCAGAATATTTGGCAAGTCTTGGTATTCTGTGACTTTTCTATTTTTAGACAGAAATTCTTCTCCGCTTTTAAGGAAGGTAAATTTGACCTCTCCTTTCTCTCTCAAATCTCCGCTCAGGCCATGAATCTGAAAAACTATGATCAAATCGTCATCCTTGAGAAAGACTCTATTCGCCTGGAAGTAAACCTGGTATGCTCCTGCTTGAAACGGCCGCAACCTGTTTTGCTGTGGCGTGCTCTTTTTAATCCTGTAACCTAAAATGAGCGAAGTCATCTGGAGGGCTTCCTCATCCTGCGGAATGACGAGATTTCGTTCCAGAGAAGTAAATTCTTTGGATGTTTCGTTTTTAACCAGGATGGAAAGCTTGTAATTACCGGGGATAAGAGGAAACATATCCTGAATAAGCAGCGGCTGGCGCCTTATGCTCTTCATTTGTTCTTCATCAAAATCAAGAGCAATGTTTTTTTCAAATTGGTATATGTTTTTCCCTTCCAGGTTGGAAACAGTGCCGTTAAGTTTCAGGTTAGCGTAATATTTATTCTCGTATTGGCCCACAGAAAGCTTGGCTGGTTCAATGGCATAGTGAATAAAATAAAATCCTGAGCGGTCTTTAATCACTTTGACCAGAGAATCACAATCGATATAGTTGGCTGTATACTCCACTTCCACGATGTCTTTGTACTCGAGAAATTTTTTGGCATATTTCTCCTCTATCTGTCTGATGGCAGTGGTTTCAACTCTCTGCAGCAATAAATCCGAGGACAGGGAGGGCCGGCCTATAACAGCAGCTCCACCTTCTCCTGGGATTAGAGACAAAGAAACCTGGGCCAACTCTGGCTCCATCTCCCTCAGCTCATTGTAGGCAGCTAAGTAATCCATAGGGTCCCCCCAATAAGATGTCATCAATGCCTGGGGGCCGTCCTTGAGGGGGCTGTAAATTTTGAACTCTCCAAAGCTTCCATGCTGGAAAAAAACAACGTGAAAGCCTGGAGGAAGACCGAACTTGGTAAGGCCTTGATAAAACCATATTTCAGTGGGATAAACCGTAGTCTTCCCCTCAAACCTTTGTATATCATTGGGTTCGCCCAGAATGATGTAGATCCTTCCCCTATCAGTTTTCCAGCCTGGCTTAGGTATTCCCCTTCCAAAAAAATGGTTGACATAATTTATTCGCCGATAGTGCTCCTGCCTGAATTCATTTGTCGGTGTGCCTGGAGTAGGATCTCTGTGCTTCCAGAAAGCTTCTAGGAAAAGGTCTCTTTCTCGATCTGTCTCAAGCTTAAGAAAAACGTCTCTCTCAATCGGAGCCATGATATAAACGACTTCCTCTTCCAGCCACTTTTGATATCTGGGGGGGATATTGCTGGTTTCTTTCTTCTTACTTCCATAAAGGAAAAAAGCAGTTATTATTATAAGGAGAGAAAAGGATAATTTCTTTTTCACCTGTGTACTCCTTGATTATCTTAATATTGGTATCTTCTCCATCTAATAAGTTAAATTGAACCGCAAATAAATTCAAGACATAATAATAGAATCGTATAAAAATCTTTATGCAATTTTTATGCCAAAAAATTTTCAATCGAAGCAATCATTTCTTTTTCTTTGATAGAAGGCAAAATCCGGTCTGCAATAATGTGTGTTTGATAAATCAAACACCTACACCAGATAAATCAGGCCCCTACATATAGGCGGTACTCCATGTGTACTCTGTGCTTTGCGCTATTCATCTTAATTTTTAGCTATTTTCTAATACAAACACGATTATTCCAGTGTCATCGCGAGGAGCGAAGAAGATTCCTTCGCTTCGCTCGGAACGGGCTAGGCGATCTAATTCTTTTATGAGATTGCTTCGTTTCACTCGCAACGGAGGATTGCCACGCCCTTTCAGGGCTCGCAATGACATTGTAAAAATATATATTGTGTTTATATTAGTTCTTGGTATCTTGACTCTTACTCTATAGTCTACTATTTTAAAGAGTCAATAAAAAGAAAAAAAAGATATTACATGTTAAAGATCAAAGAAAGATCCGGTTTAATAGGATGAGTAAAAAAAGGAGATACAAAGTGGGAAAGAAAATATTCATATTTCTATTGATTCTATCTCTCCCGACGGGAATAACCTCCAGAGCTTTTGCTCAAGGACAAACAGGCTCCATTAAAGGGAAGATAACTGATAAGGAAGGAAATCCTATACTGGACGCCTTCATCTATGTTTCTTCACCAGCCATGTTAGGCATTCGGACTTATCTCTCTTCAAAAACAGGTGCCATCAGATTCCCTGGTCTTCCTCCTGGTATCTACAAAATCATGGCAGAAAAGCCCGAATTTAAAACGGTAATCATAGAGGATATCATCGTCAGGGTTGGAAAGACAATAAACCTCGATATAACCATGGAGGCGACTCCGATCGAAGAAGAAATCAGAAGCATTATTCCTACGCCAGCATTAGATGAAGAATCGACAAAAACTTCTGTAAACATAGACAAAGACCTCCTGAATAATATTCCTTTCGCTAGAAACCTCCATGAGATCATCAACTCTGCGGCTGGTGTAACTCAAGATTACGTTCCCTATCAAAAAACGTCCAGTGTTCATGGCTCCACTGTCCGGGCCAACATCTACACCCTTGATGGCGTGATCATGAACGATCCTTCGGGAATGCATCTCCTCACCAATATAAGTTTTGATATTATTGATGAAGTGGAATTAGAAACCGCTGCCCATCCTGCACAAGTCAGATTCACTGAGGGAGGATACATCAATATCGTTGCCAAATCAGGTGGAAATAGATTCAGAGGGGACATCAATCTGTATTATACAGATGAAAAATTTGCAGGCACCTTGAGGTCATTCGAGGAAATAAGCGAGACAGGAGCTTCTCCCCCACCGCTGGATAGATATTTGGCGGACTTCTCTTTCTCTTTAGGAGGTTCACTGCTGGAAGATAGGCTATGGTTTTTCACGAATGCACGCTTTAGCTCTTTATCTCAAACTACCACTTTTATTCCCTGGACCGATCCTCAGGGTAACAGCCACCAAAGATTCAGCTGGCACGGTAACGAAAAAATGGGATTTTTCAAACTGACCAGCCAGTTTATTCCCGAGCTTAAAGTAACAGGAATGTTTAGCTATTATGATCGCAACCGATCAGTGTTTGAATCCCCTGTAAGCTGGAATTTGCCAGAAGAAGCCACGCGAATCCTGGGTCTTGAAAAAAACTTCACTGCATCAGGATCGCTAAACTATATCTTCGATCAAAATACCTTTGGAGACATAAAAGCAGGCTACACTCATCACAGCCTTCCTCTGAGGCTGGATGAAAAATGGAGAGATAATCCGCAATATTTCAACGAGGGAACAGGACATTTCTGGGGGAGTGCTGGATTTAACGAATCCCAAATGAAAGAAAGATTTCAGATAGGAGGATACCTAACTCGGCTTCAAGATAGCTTTTTGGGAGATCACGAGTTCAAAGTAGGAGCAGAGTACGAATATGCTTCCGGAAAATGGACTACGTGGAAAACAGATAACTTGACGCAACACTACTTTTATGGAAATCCTTATTATTTTGACCCTAATTATTTCGGCCAGGCCATATCTCCGGTAACAGGCAATCCAGTCGATAAAGGAAAAATTTCTTTTTCCATTACAGGAAAATTAGAAAGAGGATTAAGCAAGAACGAGCTCACGAGATTAAGCTTATATGCTCAAGATTCAATCTCTTTTGGCAGAAGATTGACCCTGTTTTTAGGTCTGAGATTCGACCGGAGCAGTACCAAGCTCCTTTTAAGCGAGAAAGGAGAATGCGGAAATCCTGTTTCCTTAAAAATCGGCGAAGAATTAATCGAACCACTCTATGGTGCGAATCCTTATGGCGCAACTATAGTTCCAGAATGGCGAAATATAATGGTCTGGAACGCTTTGTCGCCCCGCTTTGGCTTAAGCTTTGACATCTTGGGAAATGGAAAATATGTCTTCAAAGCTTCCTTTTCTCGCTACACAGAATACTTGATGCTGGACTATCTCAGACCTCTAAATCCTTTTTATGCTCTCCGCTCTCATCAATTCTACTGGTTCGATGAAAACATGGATGGCGTGGTAGATGTGGACGATACCTATACTCTCTATCCCGAAGACTTGCGGTCGTATAGCGAAGAGGACTATAAAAAAAGGGTAGCTCCAGATACAAAATCTCCTTACACAGATGAATTTACAATCGGGCTCCACCAGGAGCTGTTCAAAGATTTTTCCATCAGAATAAATTATATCTATAAAACCAAACGAAACATTATTGAAAATGTTCTCTACGACCCTGACTCTGATAAAGACTGGTACACGATCGACCAGGATACGCAAGGTTGGTGGATACCTTTCGAAACGATTGTCCCCGAAGTTGATGGCTTTCCCGATACTCAGGTCAGCGCTTATTACAGATCTGCGAACACACCGGTTCTCTTCTATCAGCTGAAAAATGTTCCTGAGTTAAACAGAAAGTACCAGGCCCTAGAGATAGCATTCAAAAAAAGAATGTTAAACAATTTGCAGTTATACGGATCTTTGGTCATCAGCAAAGCCACGGGGAACATAGGCTTAAATTACGACGCTAGCTCGGGATTTTCAAGAGCAGCAGATAATCCTAATTCTTTGCTTGTTAACCTTCCAGAAGATTCGAGCCTCGACTTTGACAGACCTCTTGCCCTGAAGCTTATAGGGACTTATAAGCTTCCCTACGATTTCTTTGCGAGCTTCTATTACACCTATCTGAGCGGCACTCCATTGACCAGAAGCGTTACCATTATTCCCCCTTTATCCTGGGTCCAGGGAAATAATGCTTACGACGAGCCAGCAACGGTTCTTCTGGAAAAGCCAGGAACGAGAAGAGCTGAACCTTACAGCAACCTTGATCTAAGAATTGAAAAGGAGTTTAGGTTTGGAGACTCTGGAAGGATAAGTATGTACGTTGATATTTTAAATGCCTTTGGAAAAAGGTACAGTTTTATTTCTAAAAATGACGGCGGCTTCTGGTTTCCAGATGCTGAAAATACAACTCAGGGCACCCGAGTTCTAAGCGAAAACTACAAAAAGATTACTTCTCTTTCTGGAACGAGGGTGCTTAGAATAGGCCTGAACCTCCGTTTCTGACTTTGCGCCTGCTTCAAACATTATCTTTATCTTTGCGCTTCAAGCAGCAAGAGGCTTATCCACAAGCTCTTTTAGGGATTTAAAATCCCGGGGAGAAACACTCCAGCCAAGATAGGGAAATGTCAGTTTGTTATGAAGGAGGGGATCAGCATCACGGACTAAATATCCATTCTCAACGAGATATTGCCATTCTTCAGTGCCGGGGATGGGAGAAAAATAAGCTAACCTGGGTCTGGCACCAAGCTGGCGAACATGGAGGATGCTCTCTCTAATGCCAGAAATATCCTGCCCTGGCAGCCCAACAATGAGATAAACATTTATCCCTTTGCGGCTGTAACCCGCTCTCTCCAAGTGGACCAATGCCTTCTCTAAGTCACCTTCTGAAACTTTCGGACATGCTTTCTCCAGCACATTTTTATCGAGTGATTCCTGGCTGAGGAAGAGGGACTGAAAGTTTGCTTCTCTAAAAAGAGAAGCCATCTCAGAATCAATCTCCTTCACGTGAAGGCCGTTGGGCGTGTGAAAAACCAGAGGAAGATTTCTCTGGATGATTTCCTTCAATAAAGGGATAATATGGCGTTTTTTCTTGAGGAGAAGAGTATCATCATAAAAAGCAATGTTTCGGGTTTTATGCTTCTGGTAGTTGTATACTATCTCAGAAACCACAGAAGAGGGCATTCTTTGCTCCAAGTTTTTACAAAGTAAAGGGGCGGCACAAAAAGTACATTTAAAAGGACAGCCTCTTGATGTTAGAACAGGGAGGATTTCTTTACTCCTCAACAGCTCAAAAGCAGGCCAGGGAACATCATCAAGGGTTTCAAACTGATATTCTGGGCAGGAGTTATCCCCTAAAACTTCCCTTAGAAGAGGCAGGATTCTCTTCTCCCCTGGCCCTTGAAAAACGATATCTGCACCACAAGAGCTCTTTGCATGCTCAGGCATAAGTGTGGGGTAAACTCCTCCCAAAATAACGGGAACTCGGCCAAATCTCTTCCTGATAAGTTCTACAACAAGTTGAATCCCAGGATACCAGTAGGTCATTGTACAGGTTATGAGAACAAGATCAGGAGAAGGCAGGTGCTCTAACTCGTGGAGAAAAAGATCGAGGGGAATACCATAGCGGGAGTATTTCCTGGGGATATCCTTGAGGATAGAAGGCTTTGCCACGTCTTCTTTTACGAAAGCACCTCTTCCGTCAGGCCTTGTCTTTAATTTCCTATCTAAAAGGGGATGGTGGCGGTCTAAACAGTCTATAAAGTGCAGGCGGAAATCCGTGTGTTTCTTGAGTATTGCAGCGATATAAAGAAGCCCCAAAGGTCTTAGCCAAAAATCATAGGCAGTAAAGTCATAAATCCAAGGATTTATGAGGAGGATGTCCTTTTTGGAGGGCATATGTCCATTTATATTAATTATGGCCAGGCAACTCTCTTTTTTCGTTGAATTGGTGCGGAAGGTGGGACTCGAACCCACACGGTCTAAAAGACCATAAACTCCTGAGGCTTACGCGTCTACCAATTCCGCCACTTCCGCACGCGCATATTTTCCAAGCCCATTATAATAGAATGGGGTCAGACTTGCAAAACTTGTATAACTTAGTTCTCATATTCAAATTATTCAAGTTTTGCAAGTCTGACCCCGAAGACTTGACAAACAGAACTTCTGTTCTTATTTTAGAAATACGTGTCGCATTCCAACATTTATCATTTTTTTCTAAGCGTATCTATGCATCCTATCTTTTTATCTATTAAAAGGAGGTCTGATGAAACTTTCGAGTCGGGAGCAAATTGAAAACCTCTCCAAATTCAAGAGCGATAGCTTTTTAACCACTTCTTTCTATCTCAAGACAGACAAAAGCAGCATGACAAGAAAGGAGATAGCCCTATCCTCCAAAAACCTTCTCAGCAGCGGCAGGTCTCAGCTGGAGCAGATGGAAATGAGCAAAGATAAGAAAGAATCCATATCCCAGGATCTCGAAAAAATAACCCTCTTCTGCTCCAAGCGCCTTTCCTCTCAAAATTTCTCGGGACTAGCAATATTTTCATGCAGCGGTCAAGATTTCTGGGAACTCTTTAACCTTCGCACCTCTCCCCGAAACAGGATAATATTTGACCAAAATCCTTATGTTCGTCCACTCTCTGCAATCCTGGACCAACACCGCAGAATTTTTGCTCTTACTTTCGACAGACGAGAAGCCAAATGGTATGACATTTTTATGGGAGAAATTTCTCTTCTTGAAAATCTCGAAGAGGATGTTCCCAGCAAAGTCAGAGAGGGAGGATGGGAAGGATACGAATCAAAGCGAATCGAAAGACACGTTGCCACTCACCTTCACGATTATTTCAAAAAGATAGCACAGAAGACATTCGAGCTATTCAAGAAAAATCATTTTGACTGGTTCTTTCTTGGTTCCAGAGAGGAATACTGTTCAGATTTTGAACCGCTTCTCCATCCTTATCTAAAGACCAGACTAAAAGCCTGGATCAAAGCAATGCCCGGCGACTCAACTACTGCCGTTCTAGAGGAATCGCTGGGAATAGAAAAAAAACTAAAAAAAGAGGAAGAGGATGAGATTGTCCATAAGCTTGTATCTGAGCTTGAAAAAGGCGGATTGGCCACTTCAGGATTAAAAAGAACTCTTAAGAGCCTCAATAGAGGAGAAGTTCAAACACTCATCACAACTTGTTACTTCTCTAAGCCCGGAAGAATCTGTCCCAAATGCAATTTCTTGTATGTCGATGAACTTCGCTGTCCCTCTTGTGAGCGGAAGACTAATCCGCTGGTAGATGTGATCGACGAGGCAGTGGAGGCAGCCATGGATAATAATTGCCAGATTAGACACATTATTCCTCCTTCCAAACTTGATAGATTCGGAAAAATCGGAGCTTTCCTCAGGTATAAGACTTAGATGTAAAGCAGGAATCAAATTAGTCATTCCACCCAACTCCCATTGCTTTATCTAATTCCGCCAGGGATATGACATAATCATACAAGGCTTGTGAATAGTTTGTTTTAGCCTGAGACAAAGCGGCCTGAGCTGAACTTATATCAAGAGTTGTCGCTAAGCCTTCAGAAAAATTCAGCTCAGCAATGCGCAAACTCTCCTGTGCCTGTTCAACATTTTTTTCCTGAGAAAGAAGGGATTCCTTGGCTTCTTGTAACCTCAAGATAGCCTGTCTTACTTCGAATTTTATGATATCAACAAGCCCTTTCTGGGTAAAATCAAGTTCTTTGATCATTGCCTTAGACTGAGCCACACGGGCAGAAGTGGCGAAGCCGTTAAAGAGAGGTATGGTTAAGACAAGATTAACAGCGTAGAAACTCTGCCATGTATCTTTCCTGAAGTTAAACTGATCTGCCCAGAAATTATACGTAGCAGCTACGGCAAGGCTGGGAAGATTGGAAGCACGCGCCAGTTTCAATCCTTGTCCTGCCATCTCCTTCTGGTATTCAAGCTGACTTATTTCAGGTCTTTTCAGCATCGCCTTCGACACAGACTCCTCCAAATCAGGCTCAAAAGGCTCATAGGTTAGATGTCCTTTAATTTCGATGGGCTGAGAAAGGTCCAAACCCAATAAAGTTTTTAGACTTAATTCTGCTATCTTTAAGTTGTTCCTGGCTCTAATCAATTGAGGTTTCAGGTTAGCCACCTGTACCTCAGACCTCAAGAGATCAAACTTAGAAGCCACGCCGACCTCATAAAGACTTTTCACGTTCTTTAAATGTTTCTCTGCGACATCCACGGCTTCCTCGGCCACCTTAACAAAATCCTTTGTAAGCAAATATCCATAAAAGGCTTTCTTGGCGTTGAAAACGGTTATATGATTTGACTGTCTCACAGCTTCTTCTGTGGAACGAAGGTTATACCTGGCCTGTCTAAAGCCAGAGGTCAAACGGCCGCTGGTGAAAAGAGGCAGAGAAAAATTCAGAGAGAACTGGTAGTCCTTGGTAAAGTCCATAGAAATTCTCTGAGGAGGTTCACCAGGGATAAAGGAAGGAAACTCCAAAATAAATAGCTTCTCAGTAAGTGTATGGAGCCCTTCAGAATTAAGAGAGGGAAGAAAACCTGCGGCTGCCTCCCTGAGCTTGGCTCTGGCCGTTTCTAATCTCTCCTCAGCAGCCAGATGATAAGGATTCTGGGAAAGAGCCAAGCTGATGCTCTCTTCAAGGGTCAGAATCGTTTTTTCCTGGGGAAAAGAAAATTTTGCTGCCCAAAAAATCAACAGGATTACCGATAATATGGTTTTCGCTTTCTTCATGTTGATTCTCCTTTTCAAACCTTTTTATACCATCAAAAAGATTCCATCGATTAAGTTTGTATATTATTCTACTTGGTTACTATTCTATAGTATATTATTTCTTGTTACAAAACTTCGTGAAGCAAATCCCGTTTAACAAGATTTATATATCCTGTCAAGAATTATTC
>Ga0209427_10003339_pt1 | contig 18863 bp, 12 predicted proteins | sample DeeMarSWOR136_30_FD_187465 | JGI IMG/M metagenome (GOLD analysis project Ga0209427, IMG submission 187465) | Marine sediment microbial communities from White Oak River estuary, North Carolina - WOR-1-36_30 (SPAdes) (version 2) | ecosystem: Environmental > Aquatic > Marine > Intertidal zone >...
GTCCGATACAAATCCATTGCAGAATTTTTGGCATTGGGCTGACAAAGAGCCGCTTTGTTTCGCGGAAGTTGTCCCTTGCTGAGATTGAACAAATCATCTCGTCAATAAACATTGCTATAATCGGGCAGGTTGCGATAGCTGCTATCGGTATAAATCTGCGAGAACAAATGGCCATATAAATAGTCAAGGCGGCAACAATCATTAGAGCGATGTCGATGCGAGGCCATTTATACCCGTCGGGACTTTTTGCTTTTCGCTTAGGGAGCTGGCTAAAAAAGCGAGAAGTCGATATCAAGATAACAACAGCCCAAATCAGAAGAACGACCCAGGCAATAATATACATTATCAAAAAGGGTATTTCATCGCCGACGGGATTGGACCACTCAAACGCTCTGTGCCATTCGTTGACGTCTCGCCATCTCTCGGCGTGCTTGCTGACGCTGATAACGAAGGTATGAGTCAAATTCGTTAAATGGAACGGGTTGAATAAAATCACAGCCAGAAAAGAGACAAGGCCGGCGGCGATTGTGTGATATATGCCTTTTAGCTTTATACGGACAAGTCTGGTCTTCAAGAACATTACAACCAGGGCCAAAACCATAAATAAGAAGAAAAAGGCAATAAAGGACCATCGTGAACCACTGATATGTACCAGAAGAATTCTCTTCTGATAAGGGTGAAGATTTAATGGGATTGCGGGGAAAAATCTCGGTAAAAGACATAAAAAAATGATGAACGAAATTACAATGTGATAAGCATAAAATGCTTCGTTTTTAACCTGTTTATAAGCCGCTGTTGTAATGCTTGTTGCGACCAACAGGAGCAGCACCCAAAAAAGCCAGTCGTCAGCCGGTTGAATTGATACAAGAAGCTCATGCTTTAAAAACTTGTAAGCCATTGCGTAAAACGCCGCCCACGCAAGAATGCAGTAGGCTGAAACTCTCCATCTTTTGGGCAACATCATTAATATATGCCAGATAACGAAAGGTATTAGCACTATGAAAGCGTAGATATATCCGCCATGTACATTGCACCAGAAGACAGCCAGCGGGATGATGAGATAGATGTATAATATGTTTCGATGGGTAGTAAGGACAAGTATTAGCAAAAAGACAGCTACGAGGAGGTTTGAGAAGCCTGCCGGTCGGACGTCAAGGAAAGAGCGGCCAATGAACATCGCAAAGCACGCGAAGACAGCGCAGAGAGCCGGATGGGCACCTAAAAGTCTACCTGTATAATAAACACAAATAACGGTAAGTATATAAATAGCAAACTTCCAGTAAACGAGGGCGTTGGATGAAAAACTTAAGCCGTCTGCGTAGGACGATTTCGGTATCAGGGAGTAAAAAATAACGTGTGTGAGCCAGTTCTGATTAATCCAGCCGGTAGGATGCCAGTATTTAACCGTCTTAAGGCCGACTTTATCCGTTATCCACTGGGCCCATTTTGGCCAGGTCTTGACTTCTTCGGGCGTTGGTCCCGGCTTGTGCGAGTTTGCACTGAAGGGTTCGACGGTATCTACGCCGTGGTTTATAAAGTGTCGGCCGCAGGCCATTGCGACCCAGGTATCGCCGGCCCCAACCATATGTGTGCTTGCGTGGAAGGCAAAGATGAGCATTGCCAGCCATCCTAAAATCATTGGCCAGCCTGACAAGGTCCTGCGTTTGGTGGGCTCTACCGGCTGTTGAGGAGCCGTTGAATCATCCACCTGCAGAGTGGATAAGTTATTGCGTTTTTTGTTTCTTATTGAGCGAGCCATTTTTCCAATCTATCTAATCCTGTTGTAATCTGCTCAAGCGAGCAGGCAAAACTCAACCTGACATTGTTGTCGCATCCAAACGGCAGGCCCGGAACGAGGGCAACATTGGCCTGTTCCAGAAGTGCCTTTGCGAAGTCCATACTGCCGTTTATTTTTATGCCGTTAATATTTCGGCCATAATGGCTCGAAACATCAGGAAAACAGTAAAAAGCTCCGGTAGGTTCTGTGCAAACGATGCCGGGGATGCTATTTAGCCGCTGTGCCATATATTTGCCTCGGCGCTCGAATTCTATCCTCATATTCTCTATGGCCTCATCGGCCGGCTCGCCGAGCGCAGCAATTGCCGCATACTGGCCGAAGGTTACAGGATTCGAAGTCATATGAGATTGAAGCCGCCCCATTGCCTTTATAGCTTCCAGCGGCCCTGCCGTGTATCCAAGCCGCCAGCCGGTCATAGAGAATGCCTTGCTGAAGCCGTTGAGAGTCAGGGTTCTGTTGTAGGCATCTTCGCTTAGTGAAGCGAAGCTTACAAATTTGGTGTCGCCGTAGATTAGTTTTTCATAGATTTCATCGGAAAGGACGTAGACGTCTGTTCCTTCGAGAACCTTTGCAAGGGCCTTGAGCTCCTGGGGCGTATAAGTGAAACCGCCCGGATTATTCGGCGAATTGATTAACAGCATAGCGGTCTTTTCGGTGATGGCCTCTTTTAGCTGCGATGGTATAATTTTATAGCCGGTATTTTTATCGGTTTGGATAATTTTGGGCACAGCATCTGCAAGCTTTATTGCCTCCGGATATGTTACCCAGTACGGCGTTGGCAGAATAACCTCATCACCGGGGTCAAGCACTGCCTGCATCGCCTCGTAAACCGAGTGTTTACCGCCGATGTTGACGATAATCTGGTCGGGGGTGTATTCGAGACCATTTTCCTTTTTGAGTTTGGTGGCAATAGCGGTTCTTAACTCGACTATGCCGGCGGCTGCGGTGTACTTTGTTTTGCCCGCTTTCAACGCTTTTATAGCAGCATCTTTAATATAGTCTGGTGTGTCAAAATCAGGAGCTCCCGCGCCGAAACCAACTACATCCACACCCTGTGCCTTTAATTCCTGGGCCCTCGAAGTGACTGCTATGGTCGCCGAAGGCGGAACTTCCTGAGCTCGTTTGCTGATTTTCATTTTAGCAAGACCTTTCCAATTTGAATTCAATTTGTACAAACATTTATATTATTAAACACAAAACAGCAGTCCCCGTCAAGTAGTTAAATTTGTGAATCAGCTGATTTGGCAGTGCCGAGAGTTTATACACCAACAAGTTTGACGGTGCAGGCGAAGGATTTCTTTGGCAACTCAAAGTTCAATAACTGATTAATGTTATTTATTTTGGTTTCAGGCGGATATTGCGAATGTGGGCCCCGGCGCCGGTAACGAACCGCATGTCGGCCAGATTGTTCTGGCCTGAACTGAAGAGGCAGTTTGTCAGGAGGAAAGAGCCTTTTTTCCAGGTCTTTGTATCGGTAAGCTGGAGGGGCTCGACTGGGTGATACTCGCGCTTCTCCTCCGGCGGGTAGTCGGAATCATAATTAAAGTGCAGCTTCCAGTTGCCTTGGTCGAAATATTCGAACGACAGCACATAGTCAGCCGGGGGCTTAAGAGGTCCACCGACAAAGTCCAGATACAGACAGGGCCTATCGGGCCCTATGACGTAAGACCAGCGGCCGGCGACCTTTTCAATTAACCAGCTGCCGTCGCCATGGCGCATGACGGCAAGGTTGGGGGAGAGGCCTCCGAAGGCCCTGAGGGAAGATGCGATTTCGCCGATGGCCTGATTTTGTTTTGAAAGATGCGGCGCGAACCTGCCGGAATTTAGAATATCAAGAAATGCTTTTACGGCCTGTTCATGCTCGTCCCGGCCAGTCAGCTCCCTGACGCGGGCGAGGCGGCGAACGAGGAGCGCATCCTTTTCTGATTTCCTGAGAGATTTCTCAACCGATGCAATGAATTGTTCTGTTCCTTCGAGCATCGGAGCTGCACGGGGGATTGTAGGCACACTACTGTATGAATTGCGAATTCTATTGAGAGCAGCTTCGACGGCCGCCCGGGTGCTCGGCGCTCCGTCAATCGCATAGACTTTCGTCAGCAGATAGGCCTGGGTCGCATCCTGCCAGAACAAAGCGACCGACTTCAACCTGTTTATGGCGTCACGCAGGGCGCGAGTTTCAGGTGTGGGATTTGATTCGAAAGCTTCGTTGGCATCCGGTATAGACTGTTGAAGAAGCCATAAAGCTGTTTGCTTTTCCTGACCGGCGCGGTCGATGGTTTTGTCAGTCGGCTCGAGCAGCTCACTTAAGACAAGGTCGGCTTCAGGCGATGATGAAATCCGGGCGAAATACTTGATGCGGTCGTCAATTTCTGAGAGAGTGTGCATTGTGCCGTTGTACCAGAGAAGGGGATAGTCGAATGTGCGGTATATAAGGTCGTTTATGGCTGCGGTGCGTTTCAGGGATGCGGCGGCTTGACCGGTAGCAGGGCCGAATTTAGCGCTGCAGAATTCGCTCCACAGAGAGTCGGTCGGCTGGAGCGGATTTTCGGCAAGACGATGGAGGGCGCGGAGCGAGAGGGAGTTGACACCATCGAGCAGTTCTCGGCTAACAAGGTTGACCTGGACGATGAAACCTTTTGCGCCGGCGAGGGCAGCTTCGGTAATGAGGCCGGGGAGCTCATCGATGCGAACATCAGGGATTCTGCTGCTGCCCATAGAGCGTCTTATAAGGTCGAATTCGACAATGACGTCTCGTGGGCCAAAGGGGGCGAAGTCGAGCGGCGAGTCGCCCTGCTTAAAGATCCTGGGCTCGTAGAGTGGTACTATGAGGCCTACGTCTTTGGGCATTGCGCGTACGAGCTCGATGTTTGTTGCGGAGAGCGGATTCTTACGGTGGTCCAAGCGCAGGGACATTCGGAGGTTTTCGGTTTGGCAGGCTTTGTGGAGATTGAGCAGTGCGTTGGGATTTTGGTCCTGAATCGAGAGTTTGGCGAGGTCGAGGACTATTCCGGTGAACTCGGGGGCGTCTGCAAGAACCTGTTGAATCTTTGCAAAATTGATTGTGTCGAGCCATAAATTAGATTCGAGGTTTTCTGCTGAGGGGAACACTAAGGGCTTACGCGGGTTTACTATATCCATGCGACTTACGCCGTAAGCCTTGATGTCATCTGTTAGCCAGCTGAGGCCGGTGTAAAGAAGGCCGCTTACGACCCAAGCGCGGGTTTTGAAGTTTTGGAGGCGTTTTCGGGCCTGTTCGGTGAGGTTCAGTATGCGTTTTGAGCGGGCGTATATTCCCGCTATGTTGTTTTGGTGGAATCGTAGTCCGGCACCAGTCAATATTCGGTCGGCCTTGGTCAGGGTGATTTGTCGCTCGGGGCCTCGGTCGGGCTTGAAGCCGTTGCTGTAAGCCTTGATTTGGCCGAGGGTGCCATCGGGATGCAACGGCCTTGCCCATATACGCAGCAATGTCACGTCCCATTCGGGTTCTCCGGCGGCACCGAAGCCTACAGCCACCCAGCCATCGGGCAGGAGGACTTTGGCCTCGCAGGCGTGGTTGGGCTCGGAGCCGAGATGGACTTCGGTGGGGTCGGTGAGTGTGCCGTCAGGTGCAAGGCGGTGGTAGCGACAGTGCATCGTGGTGATATTGTCGTAGGCGGCGCGAAAGCCGAGGCCTGTTATCACGCAGCCGTCGGGGACGTCGTATCGGAGTTCGGTTTTCTGCTGAGCGTCGATATGGTCGTCGAATAGAACTATATCAGCGAGTGAGGCAGCGGAAGCAACCGGTACAAGTAACAACACTAACAGCAACCGGGTGGGTGGCCTCATATTAATCCTTTCACGACTACGTAATAACGGTATTTATGCAGTATATAACAAAAAGCCTCGGAATTTTCAAGTCTATTCCGGGCTTTCAGCGAAAGGGGCAGAGTGAATTTCATTGTTGAGCTGTTGTGGGCAGATTCGTTTTGACGAAGCTGCAAACGGGTGGTGTTGATTGACAGTGACGCGCAAAATTGTTAAACTATTGTTATGATTCGTGTTTTTCAAATTGTGTTTTTGTTCTGCTTGCCCTTTTGCCTGACGGGCTGCGGCGGGCCTGAAAAAGAGGAGCCGATATGGGAGCAACTGAAAATCGGCGATTTAAGCCCTTATCAAAGTGGCAAAGAATCCGGCACGGCACGCCGACTTGCCGGGCTAAAAACAGCAAATTTTAACATCTTTATGTTTGAAATCCCCGCTGAAAACATTGACGCATTGGATGATGTCTGGCGGATTTTGTACTCACAACCACTGCAATTTAATAATTACAATACATTCAGGGCAAACTCATTTGTAGTCGGCTTCGGCACGGCCCAGATGTGGAGGAAAATCATAGATTCATTGCTTGCCGCGGACGGCAAAGGAAAAGAGAGAGTTTCGCTATTGCTGCCCGACGGGAAGTTTAATGACCTTCCTATTGCACGATTGGATAATAGACAAACCATCTTTCATATTTCAAGCGAAGGCTCAATGGAAGGAGAGAGCATTGGGCCCGGGATGATTGCCTTGCGGATAAAAGCAGAAAAAATCCCCGGCTCAAGAGGCGTGTGCCAGGTGAGTATGCTGCCGATATTTTCACCACCGATAATAGGTTCAATTCCGGAATTAGTTTATCGTGCAAAAGCCGGCGAATTCCTTTTTAGCTCGGTCGGCTTCGGATTGAAAATGAGCCCGGGCGACCTTGTTGTCTTGGGGCCGGAAAGATACATCGACCACCGGATAACCTTGGGCAGCTTGTTCTTCAGCAGACCCGAAGGCAGTCTGTTCTTCAGCAGAACCGAACGTAAACCACCCGAACGCAAGCCGGCTGTCACAATATTTTTATTTCTCTGTACCGCGATAAATTATTGAGCCGCTGTATGACCAAAGCGACAGTAACATTAACTCGATGCACGGATTACAGCCGGCCCAAAATCACCGAAGCGATCGCAACACAGTTCGAGCTGCTTGGCGGACTGAAAAAGTTTATAAGTCGCGGCGACAGCGTCCTTCTCAAGCCGAATTTCATTGCTCCGAAATCCCGCCGTCACGCTGCGCAGACCGACCCTGCAGTAATCGTCGAGACTGCCCGGCTGCTAAAAGATTTCGGTGCAAGGCCTTTCGTCGGCGATTCACCGGCGTGGGGCAATGTGTTCGGATGTGTCAATGCGCTAAAGTTGGAAGAGCCTTTGAAGGAATTATCCGTGCCGGTAAAACAGCTCGATAAGCCGAAATGGTGCCGAGTCGGAACACGCAATACCAAAGTTGGCATAAGTTCAATCGCACTCGACGCCGATGTTATTATAAACCTGCCCAAGTTCAAAACGCATCAGCAGTTGGTTGCGACATTTGCGGTTAAAAATATGTTTGGTTGTGTCGCGGGCAAACGAAAGGCCCTCTGGCACTTTGCAAAAGGTGGCAATAGCGATGATTTTTGCGAATTCCTCATTGATATATTCGAGTTCCTGAATCCTGCCGTGACAATCATCGACGCCGTCATCGTAATGGATGGCCCAGGTCCGACCCGCGGCAGAGCAAGACCATTAGGCTATCTTCTCGGCGGAACAGAGCCAATCGCCTGCGAAACTGTCTGCTGCAAGCTGGTCAACATCAAGCCGGAAGAGCTGCCGATTATCAAAACAGCGAGGCAAATAGGTTTCGGATGCTCAGAACCGGACGAAATTAAAATTAGCGGGGATAACTTTCCAGAAAGTATATGCACGGATTTCAAACTGGCCCAACCTGTTCCACTACGGTTTTCACTCCTGCACGTCTGTAAAAGCATCTGCAAACAAATCATACTACTTGCCAAAGCTGCAATTAGAAAATTTCGTCCTGGCAGCAGGTAATCTATTATCGAGCAGATGAGAAGAAGATGTGAAAAAAAGGCCGCGAGTCCCGAAGAATTAGAGCTTGCGGCCTTTTACCAATGTTTCATCGCTGTTATCTATTTGTGTATGCAAGCCGGATCGCTCGGGGTGAGAGTGCAATCAGTGAGCCAGTTCATCGCTGCTATTGCGATGTCAAGCCAGTTAACCTTGCAATCGTGGTTTGCATCGCCGAAAAGCATATAGGGACACACCAATTCCAAGGCGTATATCTCGGGCGCATCCGGGACGGGTGTTGTGTCGCCCAGCAGGAATATCCGGCTGCCGTTGAGGCTGGACCACAGGCCGAAGTAGGATTGACCGGCTCTCTCGTTGAACATTACCTGAATGTCGTAATCACCCGGGGCCAGATAAATTGTGCCCTTGGCATCGATACAACAGCCATGGAATCTAAAGCCGGTGCCGTCGGGCAGTCTGACAATTTCGTTGCCGCCCGTCATCTCGTAGTCGTTGATGTCCCAGTCGAGCGGGTTACCACCTGCCAAATCGAGGATACGAAACTGTGCGCTGTCGTCGCTGTGTATCAGGAAGGTGTATAAACCCGGGTCTCGGGAATAGACCTCAAGATACGTAATTTGAACGTCACCTGCAAGACCCAGGAATTCATCAGTTATTCTTATTTCTACTAAACCATCAGATGTATCGGCAGAGATGCCCGTTATTACTAATTCCTGCCAATTACAGCCATTTGACTCAATTGAGCCTTTATCGACACCATCTACATATAAGGTATTGTCCGAAGGACTATTAACCCAGGGAGCCTTATAACGCAGTTTAAGCTCATCTGTACCCGGTGTGACGCTGGCAATAATCCGTGCAGAGCCAGTTCCCTGTGTACCATTACCGATACGAAGTGACGCATCACCATCACAACTATATGCTCCGTGAAAGCATACTCCCGTAGCTACATAGGAATGGCTGCTCTGGTCCTCCCAATAATCGAATTCGTCAGTAAGTGCATATCCTTGGTCATAGACAGTCATTTTGGTGCTTATACGGGGTGGTCCGGGACCGTAGGCGAGCCCCGAAAAACCAGAAACACCCGTATTGGCAACAAACGTAGCAGCCGCAGTGCCTTTGTCAATTTTGTAGAGTTCACCCGTTATTAGGATGCAGAATAGCACATCCAAATCGGGAGCATAGGTCAAGCCGCAGTCATAGGTGCCTAAGCCGTTTTCTCCGACTAAAGAACATGTCTCTGTTGCTATATCATAGCTGAACAGTACACCGCCATATTCCATGCCATATAACGCCCCTTGAACGCCGACCGAGGGCACAAAAGCCAAGCCATACATGGTCCAATCGCCACAATCGGTTAAATCTGTCAGGCGTTGGCCCGTAGCGGTATCCACGGTGTACAAGTCACTAAATCTTGCCGCGTATAGCGTGCCTGTGCTTTGGTCATATGCCATAGCATGCATGCGCTGGTAGCCCAGGACTCTTGCACCGCTGCCATCGGTTTCAATAACGGTCATCCTGTCCGGGGTCGATCCGTAAAGTACCGAGCCGCCGGAGTGGGCCAAGCCTAAGTCGTTAAATGTGACTGCGCTCGGACCAATCAGAGTCGGTATTCCAGTATTAATATTAACAGTGTAGGTCCCGTCGAAAGAGTTTCGGATGGCGAATAACAGGTTGGGCAAGGTTTGAGAGCCGGTGCCCATTGCGAAGTGGTCGTTGTTTATACCATCGTCAGAGCCGGGAAAGGGCTTCTTGGGAAAGCCTTTTCCGCCGGCGCCGCCTCCGCTGGCCTGTGGGTCTTCATAATTTAGCCAATTGGCAGTTGCTGTAACGACCGTATTCGGGGAGGGCAAGGTTCCTGCCCACGCGGACTCGACATTTGCGATGGCGGAGTCCAATTCATCGTTGTAGCTTGGCCCGGTAGTGTAGGGCTCATAGACCATAGTTATTGTCCATCCTGCGCCACCATTAATTGAGGGTGGATTGGGCACAGACGGTTTTGCGGGGACCATCTCACCACTGCCCACCAGAAGGAAATCTCCATCAAAGTATCTCCTTACGCCCGGTGCGGCGGAGAATTCCACCGCTGAACCAGCAGCATCTTCGTGGTATGTCAACACGAATGGGTGGTGGCCGGCCGGCAGATGAATGATTCCAAAGGTATCAGCGAGGGGGCGGTTGCCCCAGAATGTAATTGCGCTGCCGTTGGCAAAGGGTATGATTTCGCCGCCGCCGTAAATAGCGGCAAAATCCTGTCCCGGGAACTGGAGCGTAAAGCCGTCATCAGTGGTAAGGCAAAACGTATAGTCGCCGTCGGCAGGGATTTCAACAGCTCCTTCGGCCACCAAAGATATGTCGTTCACGTCCCCATACACGCGGTGAGTTGCGGTAACGACGCCGAAGACGTCGTCGCCACCGAAATGGCCGTTGGGGCCACTATCCTGGATGTTCAACACGGGGGCAGTGTAATCAACGATGGTCCCGGTGCCCGAAGTGAGGGAATCGTTGCAGTCGTCCTGGTTGCTGATATTTCCATTATCAATTACTTCCCGAATGCCTATGTAGCCGCCTTCGCCTTCCGGGCCGGAGAATGGACCAAAATCGGGTATCGGCGGAAAATCGGTCAATGGGCCGACAGAATAATTCCTGTATATGGCCGTTACCACATTATTAGGTTCGGTGTTGTTATGCGAGCTCGTCGCCAGGCCCAGGAATACCGAGTGGGGCAAATTAGCCCATGTTATGGTTGGGTTCTGCCACGGGCCTGTCGCGCCTAAGACATCGTTTGCCCACCAGGCAGCGAAGACATTGCCTTTGCGGGCGAGCTTCACCCATATTGCCGAGCCGAATACATCACCGCTTTCAAGGTACTTGCCTATCGAATATCCGCCGCCTCCTACTTGCCGAGCTTGCAGGTGGATTCCATTGCGACCCGAACGGCAGACCATAGCATGTGCCGAATCCTCTGTCAGGTTTTCTCGTGCCATGATACCCGACTTGGCCCATACGTGCACATTAGACGGGTCGTGTGTCCATAGCAGGCTGTCGACCCGTACAACCGCCTCGAAATCACCGGTAACGAGAACCGGCTCGTAAGCGTAATAGAACGAATCTGCATTTTCCCAAATGTCCCTACCCGCGGCCTCGACTGTATAGTCGCTGCCGGGGGTGTCGATGGTTAGCGAGCCGTTCGGATCCGGCGGCCAGATGCTGCCGATGTCCATACCTGTCAGTTCTGCTCTGGCTGAGCCACTCACGACCAACGCACAAACTAATACTGATGCTAATATTGTCTTTTTCATTTTTTCACCCTTTCAAAAACTTGTTAATATTCCGCGACGCTCCTCCTGCAGGGCAATACATCCTCCTGAATTTCAGAGATTTGACGCCAGCTATATCAGAAACCTCCTTCCTTCAAGGTGTTTTTTCGTCTGAGTCGCCCAAGGATACAGTCCTGCAGACGAACCTCCGGGCTAAAAGAGAGTTTGTTTTTCAGGTGTGGAACCGTTTCTCTCTATCTTCTGACAGTTTATTATTTTAATGGCGATTGGTGTTTAATGTCAAGTAAAAAATTCGACAATGTTATATTTCTCTCGATTTTGCAATTTTTTGGCTATTGTCGACGGCGAAAAAATTTGCTCCTTTAACAAACCAGGTGTCAATAACTTGCCAAGTTATCCGGTTGCGATTACTATATAAGATGAAAGTAGAATGTTGAATTTTAAGAGTTGGAAATGGCAAAGAACAACGAGGCAACGAGGCAAAGAAGTGAAAGAGACAAATCTGAAGGCCGGCGTTCTATTCTTGATTTTCTGGCTGGTGCGTTTGTCGCTTGTGTAGCCGTGTATTTTGTGCAAACGTACGCACACGAAGCGGTCATTCTTTTCACGAACAGGCACCGCGATATGACGGTGAATGTCGCTCCGGAAAGACCCTGGGCCCAACGCCTGGAATTGGCCGGTGTGCCGAATTTGCACAAGGTCTCGGACGAGCTATATCGCGGTGCTGAGCCGAGCGCTGAAGGGATGCGGCGGTTAAAGAACTTTGGTATTAAAACGGTCGTGAACCTGCGGTCGTTCCACTCCGACCGCGGCGAGATTGGAGACACCAGCCTGGCCTACGAGCATATTTATATGAAAACGTGGCATCCGGAGGACAAAGAGGTTGTTCGCTTCTTGCAAATTGTATCCGACAAGGCACGCACTCCGGTTTTTGTCCATTGCAAGCGTGGGGCCGACCGCACAGGAACGATGTGCGCGATTTATCGAGTCGCCATGCAGGGCTGGAGTAAGACCGAGGCAATCGAGGAAATGACCAAAGGCGGATTCGGATTTTATTCCGGCTGGCAGAATCTCATCCACTATGTGCTTAAGCTGGACGTTGACGAAATCAAAGGCCACGCCGGCTTAAGGCCTCCCCCGCCTCATCCTCTGTAGCCGTTTTTTGCTTCTTTATTTTAGAATTTCCTGCCACAAAGGCACCAGGACGCTAATCATAAATCGGCGTAGGGGTTGCAAGATAAAATTTATGCCTTTGTGGCTAATTTTTTCTGTTTTTTCTTGTTTTATCCTTCGTCTTGCGTTATTATAGGACATTGTATAGCGGTACTCTTTTTAGGGCGCTGAAATGGGGAAGGATGTGATGTCTGTGAGATATGGTTTTCAGTATTCTCGATTTCAGATTAAGAAAAAGAACGACAATTTTTTAGGAGATGAAAAAATGAAACGAAAAGTATTGATGAGCTTGGTCGTTGTCTTGAGTGTGTTGCTTGCTACATCTATCTCAGCTAACGGCACAACATGGCAGGCTATGGATTCTGGGACAACAGAACATCTGATGGATGTCTGGGGCACGGCGTCAGATAATATATTTGCTGTTGGGGGGAACGGAACCATCCTCCACTACGATGGCACAGAGTGGACTCTCATGAACTCACCGACGACGGAACTATTGCAAAGTATTTGGGGAGCAAATGCTGATGATATCTGGATCGTGGGATTCTACGACGAAATCATCCTGCGCTCCCAGAATGGAAGTGAGTGGAAGAAAGAACCCAATCTTCCCAGTGACCTAATCTTCCATGATGTTTGGGGCAGCGGCCCTAACGACGTTTACGCGGTGGGGGAATATGGAGAGTCATCAGATGGAGGTGTCATTCTTCACTTCGACGGAAACTCTTGGACTAATGAGCATGGTCCTATCTTTGGACCGATAAGCGGACCGGTACAATTCAACGGCGTCTGGGGGCGCGGACCGAATGAAGTCTTTGTTGTCGGGCATAATGGCGTAAGTAATGGTGTTGAAGGCGTGTGTTACAGGTATGACGGCAACGACTGGAGTTGGGAGTGGAGCGGTAGCGGCTGGCCTCAGACAAGATCTTTGTTAGGTGTTTGGGTGACTGCTGACGAACTGTTCATTGGAGGAGAGTCGTTTGGGGGACCCTCTGACTGGCACGCACAGGCCCTACACTACAACGGGAGTGCGTGGGAGACGGAAATCTTCCCAGATTTCGATGCATTGAACTGTGTTTGGGGAACAGCACGAGATAATGTTTATATGGCTGGCTACGATGGAAAAATTCTTCATTACAACGGAAGTAACTGCTCCGATATGGATTCGGGAACAACAGAATGGTTGGGTGGGATTTGGGGGGACGGACTCGGTAACGTGTTTGCCGTGGGAGGCAACGGGACAATCCTGCATTTGCCCGAACCGGCTTGTGAGTGGGTTCTTTTGGGTGGGGAACTGAATATTCCGCGTAATGCGTTAACAGCGGAAGCTGTAAATGATTATTTATATGCAATTGGAGGTATAGCTCCCCCATACAATGTGTCGGATGCACAAAATGCTGTTTCCAAATATGATCCTGCTACCGACACCTGGTCACTTGTAGCTTCAATGCCAACGGCAAGACATTCCCTGAGCTCAGCGGTAATAGGAAACTACATCTATGCTGTTGGAGGCCATGTGAGCAACAGCAGGTCAGAATGTGAAAGGTATAACGTACTGACTGATACGTGGGAATCTCTGGCGCCCAAGCCGACAGCCGTTTCAGGGCCTGGGATCGCTGCCTTTAATGGTAAAATCTATGCCTTTGGCGGCAACAGATATGGCTCAATGCAGTCTGTCATTGAGGTTTATGACCCAGGCACAAACGCTTGGAGTTCTGTAGGAAACATGCCAACTGCAGGTGAACCCTGGCGAGCTGTTACTCTGGGCGACAGGATCTATATAGGTACTATAAACGTGTTGCCAACTCATGACCAGATATGGTGTTATAATCCGGCTGATGGAACATGGGATACCTCATTGCCCAAGATGAATGTGCACCGTTTCGCCTGCGAACTTCAAGTTGTTAAGGGCAGAATCTACGTCGTAGGAGGTGGGAATCCATCTGGCACGCTTACTTCGGTTGAGTCGTGGGCACCGGGCGAAAGCAGTTGGAGAATGGAGCCGTCCACGAACATGGCCCGCTACCAATTTGGCAGTGGTGTGATTGGAAATAACATTTACGTATTTGGGGGCAATGATAGTTTTAGCTTGGCGTCAACAGAAGTGCTCACAATCTGCGAGGCGCCGCCGGGCACACATGATGAATGCGCCTATGCTATTGCTGTCGAAGCCGATGAACCGTACAATGGGTCAACCAGGGCGGCCACAGGTACAGATACGAGTAGCTGTTCGTATAATGATACCAACGATGTTTGGCATTCTTTCACACCAAAGTTTAATTATGAATACACAATCAGTCTTTGCGGAAGTTCGTTCGATACTACGTTATCTGTGTTTGATGACTGTAATGGGACAGAGTTAGCATGTAATGATGATACTAAACCAGGGATATGTTCTCCTACATTACCGACAGTACAGTCTCAACTTACAATGCCTTTGGTGAAAGATTTGACTTATTTTATCCGCATAGCCGGCTACGATGGGGAAACAGGAGATTATACGCTGACCATCACAGGGCCGGTATGCACTGAACGTCCGGCAATGGATTTTAACGATGATTGCAAAGTTGACTTTCGAGACCTTGCTATGTTTTCCCGAAGCTGGCTTGACTGCAACCTTGACCCACCGGAACTTTGTTGGCAGTAACGCGAACGAATCCAGAACCGCGGTGAAAAGGATTAACCGCAGAGGACGCTGAGAGCGCAGAGAAAGGAAAAAAAAGGATTTCCGCGCATTCCGTCCAAGGGCCGGACTTTCAGCGCTGTGATGCTCGCAATGACTTATGGCCAAACATCCTCCTGACATTGACATATCAAGTTTTTAGGATTAATATCCGCATCTATGCGGACGAAACCAGTAAATATTCTTGGCATTGAGACCAGTTGCGATGAGACTGCTGCTGCGATTGTGGCTGACGGTAAGATTGTAAAATCCTCCGTAATCGCATCGCAAAACAAACTGCACGAAAAATACGGCGGCGTTGTCCCCGAAATTGCATCCCGCGCTCATATTGAAAAGATATATCCGGTTATAGCCGAGGCGATTGCAGAGGCCGAGGCCACTAAAGATGATATTGACGCAATCGCAGTTGCAAATCAGCCGGGACTTACCATCGCCCTTGTCGTCGGTGTTACCGCCGCTAAAGCTCTTGCGCTTGCCTGGGACAAACCCCTGATAGCTATCAATCACCTGCACGCTCATCTGCAATCGGCAATGTTGACCGAGGAAAATCTACAAATGCCCGCTGTCGCCCTTATAGTATCAGGGGGACATACCTGCCTTTACGATTACCGCTCACCTCTGGAACCTCAGCTATTAGGTTTTACCATTGACGATGCCGCAGGCGAGGCCTTTGATAAGGTTGCAAACATTCTGAAGCTGCCCTATCCCGGCGGGCCTGCTATTGAAGAAACAGCGAAAAAAGGAAATCCGATCGCAATAAATTTTCCGCGCTCGATGCTCGGGCCGGACTCGCTGGATTTTTCTTTCAGCGGTATCAAGACTGCGGTGCTTTATTACTGCCGCGGCCAGGATATGAAAGGCGATGACAAGGTAGATTCGATGACGAGTGAGGAAATCGCCGACATAGCAGCCTCATTTCAGGCGGCGGTGATTGATGTACTCGTGAAAAAAACACAACGGGCCGCTGAAAGATTCGGCGCAAAGACTATTCTTTTAGGCGGCGGAGTCGCAGCCAACAATGAACTGCGAAGCGCCTTACAAAAGATGTGCGACTCGACTGTCCCTACGAAAAAACTACTCATCGCGCCAAAACAATATTGCACTGACAATGCTGTTATGGTAGCTTCATTGGGCTATCATAAATTCAAAGCTGGACTTTTTGCAGATTTGACTCTTGAGCCGAAAGCAAGTGGTTGAAGATTGTGTTAAACGGTTGCGGTTGTGAGGCTCGTATCGGTTGCGTCAAACGTTGGTTTTTTGCACGCAACCGATAGACGATAGACAAAACGAGCAGCGCAACCAACAGACGACCAACGAAACCAACTTATCTGTGGCTTCTGAGGTAAGAAAGGAGTACTCATATTCAGCCGGAACAATTAAAAAAGTTATTAAAGCAGGTTAAGGCCGGCAAACTAAGTATCAACGAGGCGGTTGAAAAGCTGCGTCATTTGCCGTTTGAGGACCTGGGCTTTGCGTGCATAGACCACCATCGGCAAATCCGCAGGGGATTTCCGGAAGTTATTTACTGCCCCGGCAAAACCAACGAACAGATAATTAAAATCTTCGAGAGCTTGGCTGCAAAAGGCAATAATGTCCTTGCTACAAGAGCCGAAAAGCAGGTTTTCGACGCACTGAGTGAAACGAAAAAATTCCCGAAGGCCCGATACGAGAAATCAGCCAGAGCGATTGTTCTTGAGCAGAAAAAGCTGCCGGCCTGTAAAACTGTTCTGCCGATAGTTACAGCCGGCACCGCCGATTTGCCGGTGGCGATGGAGGCGAAGGTAACGGCGGAGATTATGGGCCAGCGGACGGTGCTGATTTGTGATGTTGGAGTGGCCGGCCTGCACAGACTGTTCGGACATCTGCCGAAACTGCAGAACGCAAACGTAATTATTGTTGTAGCAGGGATGGAAGGTGCATTAGCCAGTGTCATAGGAGGTCTGGTCAGTTGTCCGGTAATAGCTGTGCCGACCAGCGTCGGTTATGGCTCGAGCTTCGAAGGGTTAGCGGCGCTTTTGACAATGCTCAATAGTTGTGCTGCCGGTGTTACTGTCGTCAACATCGACGGCGGTTTTTCCGCTGCCGTTTCCGCCACCCTGATAAACAAAAAAATAGAAGCAGGAAAGTAGAAAGGCAAAAGCTCGTCCCCGCAAAACCCGAAGTGAGATAGGTGCGCTATTTTCCCCGCCTTACATTTTTGGCAAAGCCGCTAACATCCGCGCTCACTTTCAACTTGCCCGTCCACGAGCAAATTGTAGCGGTGCAGCGCTTTATTTGATCTTCTCTCTAAGAAGATTGTTGTGGAACAGATGCAGGAGGAACCGGGCAAGCGGGGGTTCTTTTCCCACTCTGTAAGGTGTCGGATATTTATTCCTTAGCTCGACGATCAAATCCTGAATGACCGTGTTTATTTCACAAAGTTTAATGCTATTATCGTAGCAAAATTTTTGCAGTCTTGACCAAGGCCCTTTTCCTTGGACCTTCTTAGGTTTCCCGCTTGTCACGAAAACGTTCACGAACTTGGACTTGCGTTTCAAGAAGGGGAACCGTTCGCGGATCGTTTCCGGTGCTTGGTCGAATCTGGCTTCCAGCCGCCGTAATTCCCTCCGTTCGGACGCTTTATCAGGTCCCCACCAACTCTGACATTCGATATGTATGATCTCGGCCTCATTGATTGCCAGAACGTCAACGTCGGAGTGGCCTCTAACTGAGCGACTTTCAGTCTTCGGCATCGGGAGATCCAAATTTTGTATGACCATGTAACCCCTGATCTGGTACAAGTGCGCAACTAAGTCCTCAACCCAATTTAGCCCCATCTTTCGCCTCCTTTCTTCTCGCCGAGCATTTTATAATTGTTTCTACTTACCCTTTTTAGGGTGCAAAACTGCGACCTAAAACACCAATCAGTAACGCAATATAATCGTTCGCTTTATTTGATTATAATATACCTTATGACCCCCTCAACAGGATTTTTTTGCAATTCTTGGGGGAGAATATTGGCGTATTTGCTGATATTCTTGCTCGATATTTTCCAATTAGAATAATTCTTTGATTAAATCGCCTTTATCAATTTTGAAATGGATAGCGATATCGTTCAAAATACTGCTTAATGTGCCTATTTTGAGATATTTATGAGCGGGGATAGTAATGTGGTGTTCGCCTTTCTCAGTAGTGGTAAGTCTTATATGACTGCCGGTTTGACGGGTTATTTCATAGCCGTATTTTTTAAGAAGTTTTGCGAGTTCTTCGCCGCTGATTTCTCGCGGAAGTTTCATATTGCTATTACTTCATCTTTCACTATGTGTAAGCGTACAATATGGGGAATTTCTTTTGCGTCAAAGTGGCATTTTATCGCATCTTTGACATTTTCTTTTAACTCGTCTAATGTTTCACCTTCGGTATAAATAGAGTAACCGAGAGATTTAGCGGTGTAACCACCCTCATCGGAACTTTCAACTATAAATATAATTTCACTCATAGGTTTTAATCTCTACAAAACTGGCGGTTTCTTCTACCGCTTATACCAAACAAATTCTTCACTTTATTTCCTTATTATAAAACTTCCTGTTTGTTTGTCAAATCTTTTATTGACCATATCGTGCATTATTTGTAATATACTGCTCGAAACGAGGTTATATGCAGTTAATAGAATCTATCCCGAAGCTGAAACCACGGGCGATTGATGCCCATAAGGGTGATTTCGGTAAGGTCTGTATCATAGCCGGCAGTATCGGTATGAGCGGAGCGGCTGCCCTTGCTGGCCGGTCAGCCTTGCGGGCCGGTGCCGGCCTTGTGCGAGTGGCAACACCTAGAAGCGTTTTACCAGTAGTTGCCTCAACAGAGCCGTGCTTTACCACCATTGCTTTGCCCGAAGACAGCACCGGCCGAATATCCGCAAAGGCAATCAATACCATCCTCAATGCCATCAGAGAAAATGATGCGCTGGCGTTCGGACCGGGTATTGGTGTCAGCGGCGCACTTCAGTCGGTCCTCGAAGCACTGCTCGAACAGGAGCAATTACGGTTGATTATAGATGCTGACGGCCTGAATAACCTCACCAGGATGAA
>Ga0209427_10003341_pt1 | contig 18862 bp, 13 predicted proteins | sample DeeMarSWOR136_30_FD_187465 | JGI IMG/M metagenome (GOLD analysis project Ga0209427, IMG submission 187465) | Marine sediment microbial communities from White Oak River estuary, North Carolina - WOR-1-36_30 (SPAdes) (version 2) | ecosystem: Environmental > Aquatic > Marine > Intertidal zone >...
TCCCATAAAAGCCTCCTGCTTTTCATATTTCGTGTAGTCGTTCATGTCAGGGCACACGTCCTCAATTGTATCCCAGTTGATTATATATTCTAGGTCCGGCAAATTGTGGACTAGCTCATATTTGTCATCAGTAGTATTGTCATCAGCAGTAGGAGTAGAGAAAAAATTAAGGTATATCATAACTCCCGCAATCACAAGAACGGCTGCTAACGCTACAGATATGATAATACGCATTTTTGCCGACAGGTTCCTTATTTTATTCACAGCATGTCCTCCTTTCGCTTTTCAATTTAGGTCGATTACCCCAACACATAATAAACCATACTACTATGCTGAAGTCGTTTCTTCAATCCTTACTTCACCACACCAGCTCTGTCCTTTAGTTGATAGCTTGGCTCCAAATTGTAAAGGTGTTTGTTGTCCAGCATAAAGGGTTTGCTTAATCCCTTCCGGTTTATTGCGGGGCTTCGAATACTTCTTCTAAGAAACTGATGACCTGTCCACTAGAACCATGTTTTGGCGGATGTTCCCCAGCCAGACGTCTTATCAGTTGATTAACCTCACCCCCATCAAACCACAACCCATGCTTATCATGGCATATATCAATAAGGATTTCAGGCTGTCCGCCTATCGTTGCTTTTTTCATCTTATCGTTACAGATGGGGCAATTTCGTTTCTTTTCTGACGAAGGGGCTTCTTGAGAGTTGAGGATGCCATCGAAGAATGTCTTGGGCTCTTCAAGACCCTGCGACTTAAGCATAAGCTCAAGCTCTCCAGAGTCAAACCACACCCCCTTGCAGCTATTACAATAATCGAGCTCAATATTATGATACTCAACGACTATCATGTCGTATTTACAAACAGGGCATATCATTGCTCTCAGACCTCGTCAGGTGATTTCTAATAGTGTAGATGTCCGAGGGAGTCATGTCAAGATTGTTGTTGTATAAGCTTCGGCTACCAATTAGGTGCATTACGAAACCAACAACAGAGAGAAACAACTAACTCGCCGGGTATTTAGCTAAGGCAATATCATTTTGTACCGTTGAACCGCGAGCCACTTTGTGCAGCTGCCTTTCTTGTATCACGGGAATCTAGGCTCTTTTCCGCCTCGTCCCGAAGTAGACTACCAGCCCGACCGCAGCTATGACCACAATGACAATAACAATAATAATCCAGGTGTTAATACCGTCTTCTTCAGCCTCCCTCTCTTCCGTGATAGTGAAGACACCATCGGAGACATCCTCCACCGTATTGATACCATCGGTTGCCCGAACTCGCAAAATGTAGTCTTGCTCTTCTTCCAGACCCTGAGTATCTAGCTGGTATTCATTATCAGTGATATCGGTATCAACTGGAAGCCATGTCTCACCACCATCACTACTTATCGCCAAAGAATAGGTTAGCGTATCCCCATCTTCATCGCTTCCTTGCCATCTTGCCCTTATATTCTCACCAGTGACAAAGACCTCACCGCCATTAGGATAAAGTACCTGTACCTCTGGTTCATTTGGTGAAACCTCCACACTGACCAGGATATGGTCATCTCTACCCTGTAGCTCTATTCTCTTTGCTGATCCCAGCCATTCTATCCGATAAACGAAAGAAACACTGTCCAACTTTTCCCTGCCCTCCGCGGTCATAAAATCAAAGCTAACACTAAACCCAGTCTTGCTCAAAACCGTCCCTTCGGAATCCATCAGAACTAAATAGTAATCACCCTCTTCCCCGGCCTCGACATCTATAACTGCACTCTCAAATATTATGCAGGGCCCGAGCGTCGCCGTACCATCTTTACCGATGGTACCCCTGGCCAGTAATATTTCTGGGTCACCGTCGTCTTCCAGGATGTCTATCAAATCAAGGTATCCACCTGGTAGTTCCCGGCCGTCGCTATGACGCCACGGATTGTCTAACTTTTGCCACCTGTCCCAGGGAGGTGTTGATCCTACGCCGTCCATATAGTAGGTTGGTGGTTGCACAATCCAGGGACTACTCCAGCTGCCTTCGCTATAGCCATGCCACTCATTGACCCAGAATCCCTCTGAAGCAGCACATGAACTAGAGGAAACATTAGTGCACTCACAATCGGGACAATCAGCATTTGGACAGGCGTCTGGCGAAGGGGCATAGCACTCGTAGCCAACTCGTTGTATGCCGTGCCCACCAAGCTCATGGGCAGCGTTTGCCGGGCTTCCATAGACTTCAACGAAACATCCGGCTGACCCTACCCCACAGCAGCCACAGCGACCCCACGGTTGCACTGATAATACATAATCGTAACCATTCTCTCTAGCCATGGCAACCATAGAAGCCATGTAATCGCTGTAATTGTCCTCTTCCCTTACGGTGCAATCAACCCGGTATATAAGCTTGGAGTCGGCAACAGGGAGGACTCCCAATAAATATTCGGCTGCCCCCTTGGCCCATTCTCTTATCTCCTCGCACATCTCGGTATGGGTCCGTGAACCTCCGGCACAGGTTACCTTTGTATGCGGCGCCGAGCAACAGCCATCAAGACAGTTGAAGTTGCGGCAGTACAGGAGGTCGTTCTCAGATGCGTTTGATATGTGTATGACAAAAAGGACACGAAATGGCTTTGTGGTATAGATTGAAGCACCGGAATAGTATTCGTTATTGTACTCGCTGGTCTCGCTGATTGCATTGTATGGGTCTACCTCCACAGTGTAGGTGACCATTGAAACATCCCTCGGTCTTGGTACGACTCTAACATCGGGACCACAAACGTCACGGATGCACCTGCCCGCTATTATACCCGCTGGCTCACCAGACCAAGTTGCATCCTCATGTCCGGCGGGTACTAGAGGCAGCATTATTTCATTATCCCCGGGATTTATCGTCATCGGCCCCCAAATCTCTGGATACTCCCAATCTAGTGGCAAGCCAATATGATAATTGCCAGTGCTGGGGGGAGAGGTAATCCAATAGTCTTCAGGTAGCTCCAACTTAAGGTTAGTGTCGATGGGGACCTGGAATGCGGAGCGCACCTTCACTCTAAAGGCAGTCGCTTTGCCTGCGATCAGAGGCGCTCCATAGACAACCTGCACTGGTTCTACTGAAATGATATCCAAGTCTCCATACACTCCTCTTACTATATGCAGGTTTATTGTCTTGGTTCGGGTGATGCCACCGCCTGTTGCTATAAGGGTAACAGTGTAATCCCCTACTGCGGGAAGCGTGCCGGTACAGTAGACGATAAAACCGCACTCAGAGGTAAAGGGCGGCAGCCCATCACCAGGTAAGCAATATGAGGAAACATGACTGGGTACTCCTGACAAGGAGAGGTTAACCGTCTGGGCAATCCCGCTGACTAAAGAGATGGTAGCCGTTGTCTGAGCTTCGACAGTGCAGGTAGCGCCTGAAACCAAAGGGTCAAGGTCTATAGTGATTTCAGCGGGAGATACACTAAGGCCAAAGTCAAATTCTTGGGGAGGCGGTGGAGTTTCTCCAGGTTCGGTCACGCGGATGTAGCAATCCTTGGGCTCGCTACAGCGGGCGCCATCAAGTTCAGTGGAATCGCATACTCTGAGCCTAAAAGAATATGTCCCAGTTGTTGTTGGGGTGCCAGAGATAATCCCAGTGTTACTGTTGAGGCTGAGGCCAGGTGGCAGAGAACCATCGATTACGGCCCAATGATAGGGTGGGACTTCGCCTGCAATAGTCTCCAACCGTACCGAATAAGCTTGTCCTCTAGTAGCATCCGGCAGAGGACACTCTGTTAGTATTAGTACCGGTCCACCAACGGGCCTTATTTCAACTTGAGCCCAGACTGCCCAGTCTTTTCCTGAGGATGCCCCCGCTCCGGCATAAATTGTAAATCGACCCATCTTGCCAGCATAGCCGTCGAGGGACACTCTCTCGAAGTTCAGATGACCATCATAGTATGCGTTTACGGATGCTACCGCTGTTGTTACGTATCTATCTCTGTCCCAGAAGCGAAAATTGACCTGGAAATGGACGCCGTCGGTACCCGCCGCTCCTTCAAGAAAGCCTACCCAAATAACTAGCTCTGTCCCTGACATGATTGTCATTTCAGGGTATGTTCCCTGTATGTGCCCATAATCATCCCAATTAGGGTGAGTCTCAAGAACTCTGGAATAGGTAACGCCGTCTTCTAACTTTATATCGTCTCTATAGCAAGCAAAGCCTCGGCTATCGGTAGTTCCTCCAGGAAATGACAGGCTGCCATCGCCTGAACTCCAGCTTGCCTCAGGTGCATGAGCTATGAAATCGTAATAAGAGGTCCCATCTATGGCTTGAGACGTTTGAGATGTGAGGGGAAAGACAATCGCCAGCAGGGTTAGAAGGATAACGAAACTTACAAAAAACCTTATTATTTTCACGGTATTCCCTCCAGTTACACTGTAGAAGAATACACTGAGAATTAGCTCTTCGCCCTTCGGCGTCTTCTGAGCCAGATTACCAGAGGTGGCACCCAGGCCCAGCAGAAGATGCCAAGCCAGATGAGTACAGTGGCCAGACCTCTGCCAAATGTTGTCAGCCCACGCACTGCCGATCGCAAAGTAGCGGAAGCGCTCCAGTGTTCAGCCAGCCCTTTTGTTTCCCGTAAGGTTACGTCGATAAGTGCCGTCTCTGAGGTGCGCTCCAGATATTGCATACGGCCTTCAATTTGCTCAATCTGCCTTCTCACATTGGAAAGCTCTCTCTGCACCATCAACATGTCCTCTACATTCTCTGCCTTCTCCAATAAGGCCAGATACTGGACTTCGGTTGCTAGAAGGTTGCTTAGCTGAGCTTCCAGGTCAACATATTCTTCAGTTATATCCTTCGCCGTGGTAGTCTCGTATGGCACGTCTGTGGCCAACTGGCGAAGCCTGACGAAAGCCTGGTCAAATTCTTCAAAAGGAACGCGGATGGTAATGCGACCCTCAACTCTCTGTTCGTAGTCATATTTATATGAGGAAACTACATAGCCGTTAAGCTCAGCGGTAATCTCTGCAACTTGGTCTATAGTCTCGGCTATATCTTCCACCTCCAACGTCATGGAGCCTGTTTTTACGATTTTACGGCCTTCAGTTGGGTCCCCATTAACCTTGCTTGCATCTCCATCTCCTTCATTTGCTCCGTCATTCCCAGGTACACCAGGCAGCTCTGATGGTGAAAGAGCACAGCCAGTGATTAACACCAACCCTAGAATTAGCAGTGCCACAATTGAAGCTTTGAGCAGACTATTCATTGTTGCCCCCTGATTACTGTCTTTATTCTAGCAACCCACAGAAGCAGTTTAATAAAATTATAACATAGTAACTGGTGAAATATTCTGAAGGTCTAGACTTACGTTCGAATTCCCCCCGGCAATCCAAAATTCGCGCTTCGACACCAGCCCATTTCAATATTATCCATATAGTCAGCCAGTACAAACGCTTAAATGTATAAAGGATGTGATATAATGTAAGTTAGGATCTCGGGAAACCTAAACTGTTACTTGTCCTATGCGTTGGTTGGGGTTTGAGGAATAAAAGTGACAGAATGGTGGCGAAAAAGGATTATGGGTAGCGATGAGGTGGTGTCTTTCGTTGGTCACCTGGTCGTTGGAAGCCCACAATAGAACCGACCTTTAAAAGGTCGGTTTTGTATTTTGGAGAGTTTGCTGCTTATAGAACTGGGAGTTGTGCGATAGAGAGACCGCCAGGTCTCTGGTCGAGGGAGCTACGAGCCAAAGAATAATAATAAGGAGAAAAAGGTGAAAAAGACATCTAGTATCCTGTTTGCCCTGGTGATCAGCCTGGGACTGGTGACGACGGCGCCGGTTTCAGCAGATGGCACGATTATTAATGTGCCCGGTGACTACCTCACTATCCAGGAAGCCATTGACGCCGCTTCGGACAGCGACACCATCATGGTGGCAGCGGGGTTGTATGAAGAGAATGTTGTCATCGACAAGTCGTTGACCTTAAAGGGTGCCCAGGCTGGGGTCGACGCACGGACCCGCAGTGGCAGTGAAACGATTATTGAACCAGATGAGGAGGAAACAGGGATCAGCATAATCACTGCTGAAGGCCTTGTGGTCGAGATCGATGGTCTGACAGTGCAGAATGGCGCGCATGGAATCGCAACTCCAGAGCCCACAATGGCCGCTGATATTACCGTTAAAAACGTACGTGTCTTAAATCCCAGTGAATTCGGGATTAGCCTCACCTTCACCATGGAAACAACGGTCGAGTATTGCTATGTAGAAAATGCCGACATAGCCATTAACGCGGGTGCCCTCGAGCCGTTTCCTCCGACTGTGGCGACATTCAGGAATAACGAAGTCGTTAACTCGGATTTTGGCATCACGGGCTACCTCGAAGATTCACTTATCGAAGGCAACCTGGTGAGGGATTTCGCTGATGGGGGCATAGGCATCAGTGGGCAATTTCTTAACACCCAACTTAAGTACAACACGGCAACTGGTTATGTTGAAGGCGCAGGCCTGAGTTTCGAGGAGCACGTCTATCGGCCCCTTTCCGATAATGTCAATGTGGAAGGCAATACTTTCACAGAGAATTCCATCGGTGTCTATGTATTTGATACACAGACAGAGCTTGAAGGAATCACCGTTAATTTTAACAACTTCGATGATAACTCCTGGTATGGCGTGAGGAACGATGCGAGCGAGACGCTGGACGCCACCAGGAACTGGTGGGGTGCCAATGACGGGCCACGCCATGCCGGCCCTGGCGGCAGCGGTGATTTTATTTCAGCTAATGTGAATTTCGAGCCCTGGCTGGCTGCTGCTCTGGTAACCCTACAGACAGAAACGGTGACTGACGACACTGTTGATGCCAAGGATGAAGCCGACACCGAGGTTGTGGTAACCGGCACAGCTACAGTAACCGTAGCTCAACTTGCTGGTAATCCCGGCGACGACGGTCCCACCGACTTCAGCGCACTGGGTAAATATATCGATATCTACGTTCCCAATACTACGGAGGTAACCGAGATCGAGATAAGACTTTACTATACTGATGCTGAAATAGCTACGGCAGGCATCAGCCAAGAAGAATCACTGCGGCTTTTTTGGTGGAACGGCACCGAGTGGGTACAGTGCTCGGACAGCGGAGTTGATACCGACAGCACCAATGGCTACAGCGGTTATATGTGGGCGAAAATAAGAGATGATACTGTGCCGTCTCTGGTTGACCTGCAAGGAACGCCATTTGGTGGCTATGGCCATCCGTCAGAACCTCCAACGCCATGGCCATGTTTTATCGCTAGCGCAGTCTATGGTACTGATAGGGCAAAGGAAATAGACGTCCTGAGAGAGTTTAGAGATGCGATCCTGCTGCCTAACAGTTTGGGTGCCAGGTTTGTATCTCTTTATTATCAAATCAGTCCTCCCATAGCCGGCTTTATCTCCCAAAACGAGGTTATCAGAACAGCGGTGCGGGTGGGCTTTGTTGACCCGATCGTAGCTATATTAAATTGGAGCCATGATTCATGGTCGATGCGAGACTAGTGATTCGAAACCTAAAGCCAGTGCCAGGCATAGCCGAGGCAATCCTTTTTCCTTGAGGAGAGAGGAGAAAGGAATAAGAGCTTTAGCGGAGGATTCAACGAAGCCTCCCTGAAGCTCGGTGTAGAGATAAAAATTATGAAAAAATCGAACTTTTACGAAGGAGGTGAAGAATGAAAAGAATACTTTGCATCTTGTTTACCATGGTGCTGTTGGTGAGCCTGGGCTTGGTGACGGCGGCTCCGATTTTGGCAGATGCCACCATTACTACTGGGTACTGTGTTTCGATTGATGTCTGGCCGATGGCTGGCTTTGAGGGCTATGAACATCCTAGCGAAGTACCAGGGGCAGTAACAGGGAATGTAACTGATGACATTGTTGATGCTAGAGAAGAAGCTGACACCGAGGTCGAGATAGATGGTACAGCTATAGTAACCGTGTTTCCGTATGACGAAAACCCCGGCGGGCCCGCCCCAACCGACTTCACCGCACTTGATAAATATATCGATGTCTATATTCCCGATACTAGTGGGGTCACCGAGCTTGAGATAAGGCTTTACTATACAGATGATGAATTAACTGCGGCAGGCATCGATGACGAAGAATTGCTGCAGCTCCTCTGGTGGGATGGCGACGCCTGGGTACAATGTTCAAACAGTGGAGTCAATACCGCCAGCATCTATGGCTACAGCGGTTATATGTGGGCAAAAATAAAAAGTGATACCACGCCATCCCTGGTCGATTTGCAAGGAACGCCATTTGGTGGTTATAAAGGTCCGTCGCAAATTCCACAGCCTTGTGGTTGTTTTATTGCCACAGCAGCCTACGGTACCGATACGTCAAAGGAAATAGACATCCTGAGAGAGTTTAGAGACACTGTCCTGTTGCCTGACAGCCTGGGCGCCAGGTTTGTGTCTCTCTATTATCAAATCAGCCTTCCCATAGTCGGCTTCATCTCCCAACACGAGGTTCTAAGACCAGCGGTGAGGGTGGGGTTCCTTGACCCGATCGTAGCCATATTAAATTGGACTCACGATTTATGGTCAGTGAGAGACTCGCAATGACGAGTGGGGTCGAGAAAAATAGAATTGATCCCGTAGGCTACCGATGGCTTCGCAAAATCAAACCATCCCTATGGGGTCAACATCTATAGTCCAGCCCTGTGGCAAAGTAAGCTGTGATAACACCCGTGTAGAGTCGGGTCCGCGGAGGAAGAGCTGCCAGCGATACCTGCCCCTGGCCCTGAAGGCAAAAGTGGGTACAGGACCAATTATGTCTTCTCGTGCCCTTTCATCAAGAATTAGACGATACACCCGCTTTGCCTCGCGGCGACATAATTCTTCATTGGTATGGCTATAAACCAGGCGGACTAACTGGCTAAAAGGTGGATAATTGTATCGGCGACGATAGTCTATTTCTTTATGATAAAACCCAAGATAATCATGCCTGGCAGCTGCTTTAATAGTGTAGTTATCGGGAGAGTAAGTCTGGATGATAACCTTTCCTGATTTAACCCCGCGCCCCGCCCTGCCAGCTACCTGACATAAGAGCTGAAAAGTACGCTCGCTACTTCGTAAATCGGGGAAATTAAGGCCGGTATCGGCACTGATTATCCCAGCCAGTGTCACTTGAGGCAGGTCTAATCCTTTGGCTATCATCTGGGTGCCAATAAGCACATCTGCCTTGTGGTCACGAAAATTCTTCAGCAACTCCTCATGAGCATATTTCCTGGTAATCACATCTCTGTCCCAGCGAAGTAATCTTGCTTCGGGGAAGAAATGCCTTATTTCTTCTTCTACCCTTTGCGTGCCGATGCCCAGAAACCTGAGATTACGCCGAAAACACCGGGGACAGCTTTGCGATACCGGAACAGAATAGCGGCAGCGATGGCAAATTAGTCTTTTCTCCATTGAATGGTAGGTAAGAGCTATGGAGCAACGAGGGCAACGAAAGATAAAGCCACAGTTACGACATCGGACAAAGGTAGCTGTGCCCCGACGATTGAGGAAAAGGATTACCTGCTCGTCCTGCGCCAAAGTTTCTTGTATGCCAGCTAATAAGGAACGGCTAAATAAGCTTGTGTTTCCGGCTTTAAGTTCTTCTCTTAAATCCACTATACTTACCTCGGGGAGAGGGGAATAACCACGAGGAGTAATTCTTTCTTTCAATTCCACAAGCTGATATTCGCCTTGCTGTGCTTTATAAAAACTGCCGATATCGGGGGTAGCACTACCCAGGATGACAACAACATCACTAAGTTGAGCCAATTTAACGGCCGCGTCGCGGACATGATACCGGGGTGATTTATCTTCTTGTTTATATGTCCACTCATGTTCTTCATCGATAATGATAAGACCGAGGTTGGGCAACGGAGCAAATAACGCACTCCTCGGTCCAATAACGACATCGCAGTTTCCCTCCATTATCCATTGCCACTCGTCGAACTGCTCTCCTAGGGAAAGGCCACTATGCAATACTGCCACACGCCCGGGAAAGCGGTTGGCAAATCTCTCTACTGTTTGTTGGGTCAAGGCGATTTCCGGGATAAGGCAAATGCCTCGCCTGCCGGTGGTAATAACCTGAGCTAAGGCACGCAGGTAAATCTCGGTTTTGCCGCTGCCGGTAACGCCAAAAAGTAGGAAGACCGTTGGACTACCGGATTGCCTGGCCCTCCCAGCAATGGCATCTTGGATTGATTCCCAAGCATTTTGTTGAGATGAAGTGAGAACCGGAGGTGGAGAAGCTGTGAAGTTGAGGTGAACTAAGGGGTCACGTCTCACCCTGAGCCTTTCCACTGAGATCAAATGGCGGCTCTCCAGGGCTTTGATAGTGGCAGGAGAGCAATTAAGACGTTTCTTCAGTTCACTAATTGAAATAGGTTGAGTTTGGCTGGTTAGAAAATCTAAGAGCTCTACCTGTTTATGAGCTCTAGACTTATCCAGGTGAGCCCTCTCCGCTTCAATTTTTTCTCTGTCAATTATTAACTTAACATATGGAAGCGTTTTAGGCTCTATCTTCGCCTTCTCCAATTCGAGGGTTTTTGTAATTAACTGACGGTCCAGCAACTGGTCGGTGATCTGCCTGGCTTTTTTCTTACCAATTATTTTCTCTAGTTCATGTAACCTTGTCTTTCTTTCCCCTTTTATAATATGAAGGACTTGCTTTTGCTCCGGTGTTAAGGGCACGTCTACCTGGGAATCTGTTAGCCGAAAGCAAGTAATAGCCCGCCTCTCAAATCCCGGAGGCAACATTAAAGCCAGGGCATCAAAAAGGGGAGCAAAGTAGTATTCACTTATCCACTGGGCAAGCTTTATTTGTACCGGGTAAAACAAAGGACCATCGGTAACAACACCAGCTATTTCTTTAGTTTCTTCAATTGATGGCTCGTCTGATAATCGGAGCACAATCCCCTGAATGACCCTGGAACCAAAGGGCACCCATACTGCTTGCCCGGTACTGATATTGAGCCCTGGCGGTATGGTATAGCAGAAAGTTGACCGGCTCGCCGGCGAATTGACTGCCACCTCGGCGTAGTTCATTAAGAGGTCTGTTCTTCTTCCGCTTCCGCTTCCACTTCTTCTTCCTTTTCTTTTTCTTCCTCTTCTTCCTTTTCTTCTTCTTGTTCCACCACATCCTCCAGCACCTCTTCCACTTCTTGCTGAGGCACGGCTTGCTCTATTGCCTTCTCTCGCCTTTCCTTAAGCCGAGCCTGCCTAGCGCTGAGCCTGCGTATATAATAAAGTTTGACTCGGCGCACCTTTCCATGCCTGAGCACCTCTACATTTTGCACAAAAGGAGATTGAAAAGGGAAGGTACGTTCTACTCCAACACCGTAAGATATCCTCCTCACCGTAAAGCTTCCGCCATCAACACCCTTCCTTAATTTGATCACCACTCCTTGGAAGTGCTGCAATCGTTCTTTGTCCCCTTCCATAGCCTTCAAACCGACCCTGACTGTATCGCCAGGGGAAATTTTAGGAATGCCAGGGGTCATTTTGGGTTTAACAAATTCTCTAATATCCATTTTCTTTCCTCATCGCAGAGATTGCCCTTCTCCAGGAGGTCAGGGCGTCGTTTTGCCGTTCGCAGGACAGCCTGACGGCGTCGCCATTGAGCAACTTCACTGTGATTTCCTGAAAGCAAGACCGAGGGTACTGACCAACCCTGATATATCTGAGGTCTGGTATATTGGGGATATTCTAAAAGCCCATCGCTATGAGAATCACTGCTGGCGGATTCCTGTGAACCAAGCACTCCCGGTATAAGTCTAACGATAGCATCCACCACGACCAGAGCAGCTAACTCTCCCCCACTAAGTACATAATCGCCGATACTGATTTCATCAGTAGCTAAGTGCTCACATACTCTCTCGTCTAGACCTTCGTAATGACCACAAATTAACATAAGCTGAGGGTGGAGGGCTAACTCCTGAGCAACAGATTGAGAAAAAAGCCTACCCTGAGGAGTGAGTAATATGATAGGCATCTCACTCGCATCGAGTTGCTGTTTTATTGCCTCTGCTGCCTCAAAAATAGGCTCGGGCTTGAGCACCATACCAGGGCCACCACCGTAGGGATAGTCATCCACAGTATGATGCTTGTCATGGGTGTAGTCGCGAATGTTATGAATAACTACATTCACCAATCCCTGCTCCCGAGCACGATTAATGATGCTCTGGTTGAGTGGAGAGGCAAACATTTCAGGGAAGAGACACAAAATATCAATACGCATGGATTCCCTCGATAAAAACCTTCAAAATGAATATCTTACCACGCAGGCGGCTGTAAAAGAAAGTCTGCTATTCGAATGAGTTTACTTCTTTAGCGCGAAAATTTTGAAAACCATTCTACCCTAAGCTATAGTTTTAGGGTGAATAATAAGAAAGACGTCATCAGTATCACACGGGACACCTATGATTTGATAGCCACCTCATATTCAGAAAAGATTAGCGGCTTGGTATCCGACACATGGGTTGGTGACTATGAGAAACAACTGCTAAATAGGTTCTTGCAGTTAATTGAAGCTTTGAATCCAAAAATCCTCGATGTTGGCTGTGGTAATGGAAAAGACACGGCTTATCTGATGGCAAAGGGTGCAACAGTTGTTGGTATAGACTATTCATACAAGATGTTACAGGAGGCAAAGAGGCATGTGCACAATGGTATATTTTACTTAATGGATATGAGAAATCTTGAATTTCCTAATAATACCTTTGATGGGGTATGGGCAAATGGGTGCATTTATCACGTGCCCAAATCGGAACTCAGTCAAGTATTAAAAGAGGTTATACGAGTATTGAAACCATTAGGTATATTTTCTTTCAATGCTAAAGCTGGTACAGGTGAAGGACTCGAAGACAATCCAAAGTCATTTGCTGGAGGCCCCCGTTTCTACGCTTACTATACTATCAGTGAAACGAAAGAGCATTTACAAGAAGCGGGTTTGGAAGTCATTGAAGCTAAAAATTACCCCCATAAGATATTAAGTGAGAAGATTTTCCATATATGGACGCGTAAGTCCATAAGCTGAGAAAGGACACATAAAGCATTCTGCGATAAACTAAATTGATAGGGTGATAACCTAGCCCTAATAAATGATACATTGAAGAAAGGAAATGACATTCAGAACACTACAGGCAAAAAAGAGGTTATAATAGAATGGCAAAAGGTGCTTGATACCCCGGAATTTGCTGTTTATCTTGGGCACTGCGTTGGACAGTTACGGGTTAGTGCTATAAGGAGAAGTGGTTATGCGTGATGAAAAGCTGAAAAGGGGAAAGAAGATTCGTATGACCAATATGCCTACCGGAATTGACTTACTCCGTGAACCAACCTTAAACAAAGGGACAGCGTTCACCGAAAAGGAACGAAAGGCATTGAGACTTGGCGGGCTTCTACCGCCATATGTTAATTCGCTGGAAAAACAGGTTATACGGGTCATGGAAAATTTCCACAAAAAGCCAACGGATTTGGAGAGGTACATCTACCTCATGAGCCTCCTGGACCGCAATGAAACCTTGTTCTACCGGGTGGTCATAGACAAAATCGAGGAAATGATGCCTATTGTTTATACTCCCACAGTGGGACTAGCGTGTCAGGAATATGGTCACATTTTAAGGAGACCCCGGGGCATCTTTATTTCGACCAAGGAAAAGGGACGAGTGATCGACGTCTTACGGAATTGGCCGAATAAAGATGTGCGCATTATAGTAGTCACCGATGGTGAACGGATTCTGGGTCTGGGAGACCTGGGTGCCAACGGGATGGGCATCCCCGTGGGAAAGCTCTGCCTCTACACCGCCTGCGCTGGGGTTCACCCTGGGCTATGTCTCCCAGTGACCCTTGACGTAGGGACAAATAATGAGGAGCTACTAAACGATGTTCTCTACGTCGGTCTTAGACAACGTCGCCTTCGTGGAGAACCATATGACGACCTGGTCGAAGAATTTATCAGGGCAGTGCAGGAACTCTATCCCTATGCCCTTATTCAGTTTGAAGACTTTGCCACCCGCAACGCACTTCGTCTGTTGAATAAATATCGAAGCCGAGTTTGTACTTTTAATGACGACATACAAGGTACGGGAGTTGTAGGATTAGCCGGCTTGTATTCAGCCCTGCGAATTACCAACGGTAAGTTAAGGGACCAAAAAATTTTGTTCCTCGGTGCTGGTGAAGCTGGTATCGGAATCGGCAATATGGTTAGCTCTGCGCTCGTTGCCGATGGGCTGTCTGAGAAAGAGGCCAGAAACCGGTGCTGGTTTGTGGATTCCAAGGGTCTGGTGGTGAAAAGCCGTATCGATCTGGCGGAATACAAACTCCCCTATTCTCACGACTATGAGCATCTCAGAGGTTTTCTTTCTGCTGTTAAGTCGCTCAGGCCCACGGTAATTATTGGAGTCTCGGGACAACCCAAGGCATTTACCCAGTCGGTATTGGAAGCAATGGCCGTTTGCAATCAAAGACCCATCGTATTCGCCATGTCGAATCCAACCTCAAAGGCTGAGTGCACCGCCGAAGAGGCCTATATCTGGACGGAGGGGCGTGTTATTTTTGCCAGCGGCAGTCCTTTTGATCCGGTCACGTTTAGAGGAAAAACATATGTGCCAGGCCAAGCTAACAACGCCTATGCCTTTCCAGGCATTGGACTGGGCATCATCGCCTGCGAGGCTACATCAGTTACCGATGAAATGTTTTTTGTTGCTGCAAAGGCACTAGCGAATGAGGTTTCAGAAGCCGACCTTGCACAGGGGCGTATTTATCCGTCACAAACTAAACTCAGGGGGGTCTCCGCCGCTATTGCTATCGCGGTGGCAGAGGTAGCCTATAAACAAGGCATCGCAAGAAAACCGAAGCCTGATGATCTTCCAACATACATCAAGTCTCAAATGTACGAGCCAAAGTACCGGCGTTACGTTTGAGTGAAGCCTGTTCAGAAAGTCTTAAATATCTTCACGCTTTGCTATAAGGTTACTAACGTTATTGGCGCTGTGCTACAATGCGAATCAAAAAAGAACTACTACTATGCTTGCCGTTGAAGTCAGCCATATAGCAAAGTGCTTTGCCGATAAAGTCGCTGTTGACAACCTATCTTTCTCTGTAATTCAAGGTGAGATGTTCGGTCTGATTGGTCCTAATGGTGCCGGCAAGACTACCACCATCAGGATGATGATGGACATCCTCAAGCCGGACTCGGGTGAGGTGACCATCTTCGGTGAGAAGTTGAATGAAGCTACCAAGAATAGACTTGGCTACCTGCCCGAGGAAAGAGGGCTGTATAAAAAGTTGAAGGTCATAGATTCTATAGTCTACCTCGCATCGCTCAAGGGTGTGGACAGGCACTCAGCCGCAGAAAAAGCTAATGAGTTGCTCAATCAGACCGGCATGTTAGCCAGCAAGAATAAGAAGATCGAGGAACTGAGCCGGGGCATGGGGCAGATTATCCAGTTCATCGTTACCATCATCCATGACCCGCAGCTGCTTGTCCTGGATGAACCCTTCGCCGGTCTCGACCCAGTCAACACCGAGCTATTAAAAGGAATGCTCGCTGACCTGAGGAACCAGGGCAAAGCCGTAATCCTCAGTACACACCAGATGAACCAGGTGGAGGAACTATGCGACCGCATCTTAATGATAAACAACGGCCAGAGTGTCCTCTATGGAGACTTAGGTGAAATCAAGGCCAGATATAGAGGTGATTCGGTACTGCTGGATTCTGAGGGTGAGCTGGGGGAAGTACCCGGAGTTACCAGTAAACGAACTCACAAAGGCTACACCGAGCTGGTGCTGGACGGCAGGACGACCCCCCAGGAGATTCTGGCACATTTGATAAGCCGTAGCACGGTAATTAACCGCTTTGAAGTAGCCACTCCTTCACTCAATGAAATATTCCTGAAGGAGGTGGGTAAAAAATCATGAACAAGACGCTATTGATATTCCGGCACGAATTCCGGCACATGATAAAGAGGAAGGCTTTTATCATTTTGACCCTTATAGTGCCGGTCTTAGCTCTCGTAGGCATAGGCGTTTTCCAGCTCGTATCAACGGGCGGGCCGCCGGTAGTGGAGACGTTCAGCATCGGCTACGTCGATGAGGCCTTCGGATTCGACCAGTGTACCACCCAGGGATATGTAGAGCTGGTCCACTTTGATACGCCTGGTGATGCTAAAACTGCCTTGATTAACGGCGATGTCTCCGAGTATTTCGTTATCCCACTGGACTATCTATCAACCGGGGTGATTAACCGTTATACCCTGAAGAGACAGCTGGAAACGCCTCCAGCCATCGCCACCGCCATTAAGAATTTCCTCACCAGCAATATGTTAGCTGACAAAGTACCTCCCGAAACGGTATACCGTATAAAATACCCCCTAGAACTGGTGACGACCAGGCTTACCGAAACGGGAGAGGTGGCTACAGAGCAGGGTGGCTATGGGAATGTTATCATCCCCGCTATTTTCAGCCTGCTGCTGGCCCTCTCTCTCCAGGCTTCTACCATCTACCTAGTGCAGGGGCTGGGGGACGAGAAAGAGAGCCGCCTTATCGAGGTATTGCTCTCCTCAGTTTCTCCCCGACAGCTACTCACCGGCAAGGTTTTAGGACTGGGTACCGCCGGGCTGGTGCAGGTGGTCATCTGGCTGGCTTCGCTACCACTCCTTTTGAACCTGGCTTCATCCACTATAGGTGGCTTCTTCGGCACGATACAACTACCGGCCAACTTCCTGGTGCTGGGGATAGCCTATTTCATCCTGGGTTATTCATTGTTCGCTGCCCTCTCGGCGGGCGTCGGCGCCATCAGCCCCAGTGCCCGTGAGGGACAGCAATTGTCCATGATTTACGCCATGCTCGTCTATGTCCCCCTCTGGTTTGCATCCTTCTTGTTTATATTCCCGGACAGCCCAATTTGGTCAGTGCTGACCATCTTCCCGGTCACGGCTCCCATTGCAGCGATGTTGAAGCTGGGTGTAACCGGTATTGCCGCCTGGGAACTGGCGGCCAGTTTAGCCGTGCTGGTGCTCTCCATCATTCTGGTCATGTTCTTGGCGATCAGGGCTTTCCGAGTTTACCTGCTCATGTACGGGAAAAGACCTAGTTGGGGAGAAATTATCCGCAGCCTTAGGAGCGGATAGGCTATCCTGGACTTAAGTTTCGGATGTGCCACACTCGTCGGTTTGGCCTTTAAGTGTTTCCACAGCATGAGGCAAAGCTGGTAATATCACTTCAAGACATTCGCGTACCGCCTTGGGGCTTCCCGGCAGGTTGATAATTAGGCATTTCCCGCGAGTGCCCACAACTGCTCGACTGAGCATGGCATGTGGGGTCTTCTTGAGGCTCTCAGCCCTCATCGCCTCGGCAAAACCGGGGACAATTCTATCCACCACGGTAAGAGTCGCCTCCGGAGTCACATCTCTAGGAGTGAGCCCTGTTCCACCCGTGGTGATGACTACATCTAATTCACCCTCATCTGCCCACTTAACCAGCTTTTCAACGATAAGTTCTTTCTCATCAGGAATGATACCGTAACTTACAATGCGAACACCCATACTGGAAAGGATTTCGCTAATAGTTGCTCCACTCTTATCCTGACGTTCCCCTCCTGCTCCTTTGTCACTGATGGTCAATATCCCTACGGTGAACATTTTCCTTTACCCTTGACAGCTCTCAGAAAGCTCTTTTCTATGAAATCAGCTACTGCCCCTGTATCACCCCAAGAAAGCTGGGCTATATCGATATCCAGTGGCGCATCAGTGACAACGGCCGACAGTTCTTCGCGGGAACATAATAAGTCGTCTCCGAATGCTTTTCTGTGTACCTCGATTTTAGGAGTTTTGCTTTCCCTAAATCCTTCGGCGAGAACGAGGTCGAATTCAGGGTCAATGATGGTCATAATTTCATCAATACTAAGGTCATGGTCTAAATTCTTGATGAAGGCCAGCTTGTCAGGCGAGCTGATATACACCGCATCGCTGCCTGCTTGACCAAATTTCCAGCTATCTTTTCCCGGGTGGTCTATTTCGATGCCGCCTCGACTGTGCTTTAAAGCTGCGACTTTGTATCCTCTTCTTCTAAACTCGGTAATAAGCTGCTCCATAAGCACTGTTTTACCAGATTGCGATTTGCCGACGATAGAAATAACAGGTAACCTTTTAATCTCACCTTGTTCCTCTCCCCACTCCAGCATCTGTACCTCGATCATGTCTCCGGCCTTTACTCCCTTGCTACTTTCGGGGATAATCGCCAAACCATTGGCCTTGGTCATAGAGGTAAGGATTCCTGAACCCTGGGGGCCAGTTAGAGAAGCATGATATTGACCACCATGCCTGGTTACCACCACCCTGACGAAGATGCGGCGCCCATCAGTATTCACAACATCATCCTCAATAATCGCTCGGATGGCTGGCTTTGCCAGCGTTTTCTTCCCCATCATTTTCAGTATGGCAGGGCGTGCGAATTGTTCAAAGGTGATCATGGAGCTAACAGGATTGCCCGGTAGTCCCAAATGAGGCATCTTCCTCTTCTTCTCTCGTTCCATCTTCGTCATAATCCCAAAGGCAAGCGGCTTCCCGGGCTTCATACAAACCGTCCAGAAGTCAATCTCTCCACGTTCTGCCAAGACGTCCTTTACTATATCGTAGTCTCCCTTAGAGACACCGCCAGAGGTAATGAGCATATCTGCGTCCAAACCTCCATCTATTTTTTCAATTAGAGACTGAACCGAATCGCGTCCTATGCCCAGGATTTTGGGAATCCCACCATAGCGAGTAACTTCGGCAGCAATGGTATAGGTATTGCTATCATAAATCTTACCGGGTGCTAATAGCTGGTTAACATCAATAAGCTCATCCCCCGTAGCCAGAATCGCTACAGTCGGGCGACGGATGACAAG
>Ga0209427_10003342_pt1 | contig 18861 bp, 17 predicted proteins | sample DeeMarSWOR136_30_FD_187465 | JGI IMG/M metagenome (GOLD analysis project Ga0209427, IMG submission 187465) | Marine sediment microbial communities from White Oak River estuary, North Carolina - WOR-1-36_30 (SPAdes) (version 2) | ecosystem: Environmental > Aquatic > Marine > Intertidal zone >...
TCCGCGATGTCCCTGTGCCAGAGGAGAACCTGCTGGGGAAAGAAAACGAAGGGGGAAAGGTATTCTACAAATTGATGGTGCCGGAGAGGCTACTCTCAGGTGGAGTGGGTGGCTCCAGAGCTATTCTGGAACTAGCCGCCCGCTATGCCAACAAACGGAAGGCCTTTGGCCAGACCATACGGAATTTTGAAGGAGTGAGCTTTAAAATAGCCGACTGTATCACCAAGCTCGATGCTGTCAGTGCACTGGCATACGCGGTGGCCAGGACTATCGATGATGGAGTAGGTAGTGCAGGCTATCAAAGGAGACTGGTCTCGCAGGCGAAGAAACTGGCTACCCAGACACATTGGGAAGTGGTGAATGATGCTATGCAGATACTCGGCGGCATCGGGTACACCAATGTCTACCCGGTGGAACGGGCGCTCAGGGAAGCCAGACTCGCAATGATCTGGACCGGTAGCAGCGAAATCATGAATCTAATAATCCAGCATGAATACTATAAGGAAATCCTGGCCAAGGGAATCGAAGGCAGAGATATTGAAGGCGACGTTCCTCTCACTCAAGCAGAATTGGATGAGGAAAGGATTTACGAATCCGAACCCATAGCCTCTGCCCCATAACACGGAAAAGGAGCAAATTTATGGATGTCATCGAAGCCGTGAAGAAGCGCAAGAGTATCAGGGGCTATAAACCAGACCCTGTGCCCAAAGAGGTCGTACGGCAAATACTGGAATTGGCGAGCCATGCCCCATCCTCTGACAACAGCCAACCCTGGGAGTTCATTGTGCTCAGTGGTGAGGTTCTGGAAAATGTGAGACAGACCAACGTTGAGCTGCTCAAGTCCGGAGTGTTGCCCAACCCCGAGCACGTGGTTACGAGCTGGCCGCGGGAGAGCATTTACCGCCGACGTCAGGTGGACCTCGCCAAGCAGCTTTTCCAGCTTATGGACATACCCCGGGAGGACAAAGAGAAAAGGGCAAAATGGATGGAGCGAGGATTTCGCTACTTTGATGCGCCAGCGGCAATCATCCTGTACACCGATCGCTGTCTGACCGAAAGCGGACCCCTGCTCGATATCGGCGCTTTGATACAGACTATCTGTCTTACCGCGCTACACTTCGGCTTGGGGACCTGCATCGAAGTCCAGGGAACGATGTATCCCGACGTGTTAAGGAAATACGCCCACATACCGGACTCCAAGCGGATAATAATGGCTATCGCTATTGGCTACCCTGACTGGGATTTCCCTGCCAACAAAGTGGAAAGTGAGCGTGAGCCTATCAAGAACATCACTACCTGGCTCGGTTTCGATTAGGCAAGCATTTCAAATATGCGTCGCGATACTCGGTCAATGACATTGGCGATAAAAGCTATTCCTGCCCCAGAATGCAGCCAATAAAGTCTCGTCTCCCACGCACGAAATCGTCTGCCGACATTTCGCGTCTTCCTTCTAATTGAACCTGGCAAAGCCCCAAGATACCCCGCCCAGTCACTACTCCAATCCAAGGCTGTTCTGCCAAGGCAATTACTTCCCCTATCACTCCCTTCCCCCTGTTGCCGACAGGAATAGCTTTATGGATTTTTAGCCGTTTCCCCTGATACCAGGTATAGCAGCTTGGCCAGGGGTTGTACGCCCTCACCGTCCGCCACAGGTCAAGCGCAGGAAGGTGCCAATCAATCTCGGCATCTCTACTGGTTATCAATTTACTATAGGTAGCCTGAGATTCATCCTGAGCCCGTGGCTTGAGTTCGCCATCAAGCCATCTGGGGAGCGTCTCCAGCAGAAGTCTGCCTCCTACATCAGCCAGCTTGGAGGTAAGGGAGCCGGTGGTATCCACAAGTGAAATCCCCACCTTTTCCTGGGCCAGAATCGGCCCGGTGTCCAATCCAGAGTCCATCAACATTATCGTCACACCAGTGAGTTCTTCACCGCAAAGAATGCTATAGGCAACCGGAGACGGACCCCGGTGCCGCGGCAGTAATGAAGCATGGACATTAAGACAGCCAAATCTGGGCAAGCAAAGCACTTCCGGAGGGAGAATACAACCAAACGCTGCCACAATTATGAGTTCGGGCTGAAAGCTGGCCAGTACCTCCGTCACTCCGCTTGCTTTGAAAGTCTCAGGCTGAACGACCGGTATCTGTGCCTCCAGTGCTAGCTTCTTCACCGGAGGAAAGACAACCGGCCGCCCCCTGCCAGCCGCCTTGTCTGGCTGGGTATACACAGCAAGCACCTGGTAGGAACTCCGGAGCAAAGATTCCAATATAGTCACAGCAAATTGCGGCGTGCCCATAAAAACAGTCCCCACTCCCATAGCTCAGGTATTTTTCATTAATTGTTCAATTATGTCAAACATCGCCTAGCGAAGGTGCGACAAAAACTGGTATTCTATGAGTGGCAACCAGTAACAACTGGTGAGTTCTTAACTCTTAACCGTTCCTTAGTGTATCTTTCAGCTATCATTGTGGCTGAGCGTTGTTGGGAATTGGGATAGATTGGAATCAGCAAAAGAGATTTGGCAGAGTGCCCTCGGCAGACTGCAAATTCAGGTTAGCAAGGCAAATTATGCTACCTGGCTTGGCGATAGCCAGGGCCTAAGCTGGCACGACAATATATTCATCGTCGGCGTGCCTAACGTTTTTGTCGCCGAATGGCTATCCAAACGCCTTTATCCTCTGGTAAGGAAGACCTTAGTTGACATTACAGATAAGGATGTAGACGTTCGATTCCAGGTCCACAATCGCGAACAACTGCCAACCAGCGCTTTAGCTGGTCAAACCGATGGCGGGACAAGCAGCAAAGCCACGCAATATAGATTTAATCCAAAGTATACCTTTGACGACTTCGTTGTCAGTGACTCTAATCGTTTAGCTTATGCCGCCGCTGTGGAAGTAGCTGAAGATCCAGGAAGTGGTTATAACCCCCTCTTCATTCACAGTACCACAGGGCAAGGTAAGACTCACTTACTACATGCCATAGGGCATTTGACGACAAACAATGGCCTGCAAGCAGCCTATATTACCGCCGAGCAATTCGCAAATGAATTCGTATTGGCTGTCAAACAAAACCAGGTTGACAAGTTCCGCAGCAAATTCAGAAATATCCATATCTTTCTATTCGACGATGTCCATTTCCTACTTGACAAGAAACAAACGTTACAGTGTTTCTTCTACACATTCAATGACCTATACAGCAATAACAAGCAAATCGTCATCACCGGCGACTGTGCCCCCCAAAACATGCACCCACTTAGCAACAAGCTGAAGTCCCGGCTTCAAGGGGGGCTTGTCGTGGACTTGCAACCACCAGACTTCGAAACGCGGCTGAATATCTTACGCGCTAAAGCACAAAAAATGATGCTCTCCGAACTTGAAGGGGTATTACATATTGTGGCACAGAAAGTATGTGAGAATGTCCGCCAGCTTGAAGGCGCCCTGGTATATTTAACTGCCCAGGCTAAATTAAGTGGAGCCAAGATCACTCCCGAAACAATCAACAATTTATTGACAAGCGTGACCTCCAAACAAGACATAAAGCTGCTGCTACGGACAGTAGCGGACTACTTCAGCATTCCGCCAGAAGAGCTAATCAGCAAGAAGAGGGACAGAAAGACCACTCTGGCGCGACACGTAGCTGTCTACCTCTTGCGCGAAGGATACAACTGCTCTTTGTCCGAAATCGGCAAAGAACTAGGTGGCAGAAACCATGCCACAATTCTTCACGGCTACGAAAAAATAGCCAACGAATTGAACGTTAATCCCCACCTTTCTGACGAAATCGGCGAGATTAAGGGCAGACTTAGCTCAGAGCAAGGTCGTAGAAGCGCGTACCAGACTGTGTAGAATCGCTAATAATTTGTGCATAATTTGTTGCTTATTCCCTCTTTTTGCCCCGATCGATTCTAGTCTCCCGCCCTCTTGACTTCCCACATAGCAACACCGCTTATGATAACTAATACATATCGAGTAATATAATCAAGTATATGGTAAATTACCAACTGATGGTATATAAGAAGAAGATTAGAGCTGTGGGTGGGTCTGGTGGTGATGGCTGTGTCAGCTTTCGCAGGGAGAAGCGTATTCCTTTTGGTGGGCCAGATGGGGGGGATGGCGGAGGTGGAGGGAACGTGGTTATCACATGTAATCCCAACCTGGTTGACCTGGGCTGGCTGGGACGGAGAAGAGAGTTTGTAGCTACAAACGGTCGTCGAGGAGGTGGTGGGCGGAAGCGGGGCAAGAAGGGGGAGGATTTAGTTATTCCGGTGCCCGTGGGCACAGTGGTCTTCACCGAGGCTAAATCAGGGCAAGAGGCGTTGTTAGCAGACCTGAGAACGCGCGGGCAAAAAGTCGAGGTGGCTAAGGGGGGCCGGGGAGGGCTGGGTAATGCTCATTTTGCTACGGCGGTAAATCAAACTCCTGAGATCGCCAGCAAGGGCGAATCAGGAGAAAAGCGGGATATTATCCTTGAGGTAAAACTCATTGCCGATATCTGTATTGTTGGTCAGCCAAACTCGGGGAAATCCACTTTATTATCTGCGATATCGAGGGCTAAACCCGAAATTGCCGACTATCCTTTTACCACACGCCAGCCAATCTTAGGAGTTATACCAGATGCCAGGAGAGACTTTGTTGTTGCCGAGATTCCTGGCCTTGTTGAAGGCGCTCATCTGGGCAAAGGATTGGGCAACGATTTCTTGCGCCATGCGGAGAGAACTAAGGTGTTGATTTATTTGTTGGATGGCAGTTCGCCGACCGTTGTTGATGACCTCGACATATTGGATGGGGAGATAGCTCTGTACAAAAAACTATCGCATAAGGCCAAAATGGTGGCGGTAAATAAGATAGACTTGCCTGAGGTCCAGGCTCGTTTGCCTGAAGTGAAGCAGCGCCTTACCAAGCTTGCGGTGCCTGTGTTCTACATTTCTGCGATGGAGGCTCAAGCCGTGTTAGAATTGACCAGGAAAGCCATGGAAATGGTGGAGCAGGCGAGTCGCGATGAGGAAGCGGTCTCGCAGGCTCAAATAGCGGTATTCCGTCCCAAACCGAGAAACTGAAGAAATGCATATAGGCGTTCTTGGCGGTACATTTGACCCTATGCACATAGGTCACCTGATTGTCGCTGAGGAAGCGAGAATGAAGCTGCAGTTGGAGGAGGTTCTTTTCGTGCCCGCCGGGCAACCCTGGCTTAAGCTGGACCATAATATTGCGCCGGCGGTCCACAGGGTGGAGATGGTGCGTCGTGCCATAGCGGACAATCCTCATTTCAAGCTCAGTAATCTCGAAGTAGACCGTCCCGGCCCATCTTACACCGTGGATACGCTGACAATGCTACAGAAGCAGATGGGCGGTGAAGCAAAATTTTTCTTTATCCTCGGGCGTGATACCTTAGCCGGGCTGCCTGAGTGGAAAGAACCGGAAAAGTTGGTGCAACTATGCCGGCTGGTGGTTGCCCCTAGACCCGTTTTGAGCGAAGTTGAAGGCCCAGGCTCAAGAGACTTGAAGCATCTGAGTGCGGCAATACCCGGACTGATGGACAAAGTCGTTCAGCTTGACATGCCTGTGATCGGAATCAGCTCCTCAGAGATTCGCCAGCGCATAGCTCAGGGGCTGTCCATTCGTTACCTGGTGCCCACTGAAGTAGGAAAGTATATAGCAGAACAGAAGATATATCCTGTATCTGCGAGCTGACTGGTGCTGGTGAATTGGCCCATGCCGCAACCACAGGGGCTAAATATCTAGGTTTCTGACGCTTTGAGCGTGGGCCTGGATGAATCTTTTGCGGGGCAGAACTTCGTCGCCCATTAGCATACGAAAAGCCTGGTCTGCGGCTATGGCGTCCTCCGCTTGCACTTTGAGCAGGGTTCTGGTGGTGGGATTCATAGTTGTCTCCCATAGTTGCTGGGGCGTCATCTCCCCCAGCCCTTTGTATCTCTGAATGTCTATTTTGTCTTCTCTTAGTCCTTTAAGTTTTTCTTCCTTTTCCTGTTCAGAATAGAGCCAGAACTCCTGCTTACCAGACTTGACTCGATAAAGCGGTGGCTGGGCAATGTAGAGATAGCCCTGGTTGACTAACTCTGTCATGTGGCGGTAGAAGAACGTGAGGAGCAAGGTGCGAATGTGCGAGCCATCAACATCAGCATCGGTCATGATAATTATACGGTGATAGCGGAGCTTGGAGCTATCAAATTGTTCGTCAGCACTTGCCTTTAGCGCTGTGACGATGGCCCTGAGTTCTGCATGTTCCAGAATCTTATCTTTGGCAGCTTTCTCTACGTTTAGTATTTTGCCCCTTAAAGGGAGGATAGCTTGAAAGCGACGGTCTCGTCCTTGTTTAGCCGAGCCGCCCGCGGAGTCACCTTCAACAAGGTAAATCTCGCTTTTTGCCGGCTCTTTCTCGGAGCAATCGGCCAGTTTCCCTGGTAGGGTTGATGTTTCGAAGCTGGTTTTCTTAAGAACGAGGTCGCGGGCTTTGCGTGCTGCCTCTCTGGCTCTGGCAGCGGTGAGGCACTTGTCTATGATTGCTTTGGCCTCGTTGGGGTGTTGCTCGAGGTAAAGGGACAAGCTATTGGCTACAGCAGATTCAACATGACTCTTTACCTCGGGATTGCCCAGCCTGGCCTTGGTTTGCCCTTCAAACTGAGGCTGGGGCAGTTTTACACTGATGATGGCTACTGCCCCTTCGCGCACATCTTCCCCGGTTAAGTTGGGATCAGTATCCTTCAAAATCTTGGCATTACGGGCATAATCATTGAGAACTCGAGTTAATGCTGAACGAAAACCGGTAAGGTGGCTTCCTCCGTCCCGGGTATTGACGCAGTTAGCGAAAGAGAGAGTAGACTCGGTGAAGCTATCGTTATATTGTAGGGCTACTTCTATTACCGTGCTATCCGTCATGCTGGAGACATAAACAGGATAGGGATGGATAACAACCCTGTTTTTGTTAAGGCGGCGAATATAGCTAGCTATCCCCCCATCGAAGTAGAACGCCTTCTCTTGATTGGCTCTCTCGTCTCTAATAGCTATTTCTACCCCTTTATTCAGGTAAGCCAGCTCCCTTAGGCGCTGGCAGGCCGTGTCGAAATCGTAGTCAATGCTCTCGAAGATTTCCTTATCAGCAAGGAAGGAAATTGAAGTGCCGGTGTCTTGGGCATCGCCAGCAATTTTCACGGCGCTTTGAGGAACCCCCTGACGGTATTCTTGGCGGTAGAGTTTTCCTTGGCGTTTAACCTGAGCTTTAAGCCAGGAGGAGAGGGCATTTACCACTGAAGCACCAACACCGTGGAGACCACTGGATACACCATAGACATGATTGGTGAACTTGGCTCCGGCGTGCAGGCGAGTCAACACTGCTTGCAGGGCCGTTATATCTTGTCCTGGGATACTTTCCGTAGGGATACCCCGTCCGTTATCGGTTACAGTGACGCTATTATCTTGGTGGATTGTCACTTCAATTCGGTCACAGCAGCCGGCCATGGCTTCGTCTATACTGTTATAGACTATCTCGTAGAGGATTTGGTGTAAACCGTGACGATCGGTGCCGCCAATGTACATGCCCGGCCGTAAGCGTACGGCCTTAATTTCATCTAAAATTTGGATATCTTTGGCGCTATATTCTGGGTTTGCCTGATTGTCTATATCATTCTGAGGCATAGGTAGTCTATTTCCGAGTACATTTGGTGAAGTGCAGAATCATAGTATGAGAGGGGAAGTCGTGGTTTCCATTCGAGGTTACTAGCATAAGCTATTATATCATATTCTGGACTGTTTGAGAAATCCGGCTATTTCAGTCAAGGGGATAGTCTTCTGTTCTCCATTTCTCATGTCCCGCAATATCACGTTTCGTTGCCTGATCTCCTGTTCACCCAGGATAACGGCGTAGGCAATGCCTAAGGAATTAACTTGTCTCATCTGCCCTTTCAGGCTCTTATTACCTGTAGCCATGACAACAGCGACGTCGGCTTTACGCAGCTCCGAGGCAAGCTTCGTTGCCTCAGTCTTGGCTTCTCCTTCCAGGTAGGCAATGAAAACGTCGGCCTTGGGCGATACTGGAATATCTAGTTTCTGTTTCTTTAGATTCAAGATTATTCTTTCCAACCCGGCAGCAAAGCCCACCGCAGGAGTTGGTTTCCCTCCTAATTCCTCGATGAGGTTATCATAGCGACCACCTCCGCCAAGGGCACTTTGTCCTCCATTCTCTAGGGGTTCAACCTCGAATACTGTCCTGGTGTAGTAATCCAGCCCACGGACCAATCTAAGATTCAATTGAAAGGGGATGCGCATTACCCCTAAGTATTGTTGAACACTTTGAAAGTGGAGTTGGCACTCATGGCATAAATAATCGGTAATTTTGGGTGCGGTCTTAGCTATCTCCTGGCAAGCGGGTTTCTTGCAGTCAAGCAGGCGTAGCGGATTCTTGACCAGCCTGACTTCGCAGTCAGGGCAGAGACAGTCTGTATGAGTTGAATAATGCTGCTTCAGTGCTGCCAAATATCGGGGACGACACAGCTTACAGCCGATGCTATTAAGTTGAATAGTAAACTGAGAAAGCCCCAGCGAATAAAAGAACTGGCGGGCCATTTCAATCACTTCGGCATCAAGGATGGGGTCGGCCTCCCCTAATGCCTCAAAGCCAAACTGGTGATGCTGGCGGTACCTCCCGGATTGGGGACGCTCATACCTGAAGGCCGGTCCAATGTAATAAAGCTTCACAGGTTGAGGTAGGTTGAATAGTCCGTGCTCTAGATAGGCCCGGCAAACCGGCGCTGTTCCCTCGGCCCTTAGAGCCAATTCCTGGCCACTTTTGTCCTCAAAGATATACATTTCCTTGTCCACGATATCTGTCCCGCCCGCCACAGTTTTGGTGAAAATTTGGGCGTCTTCGAATATCGGCGTGCTCAGCGGTTGGTAACCATAGAGCTGGCATAGGGAAGCAGCCTTTTCCTCTACGTATTTCCAGTAAGCATGCTCTTCTGGCAGGATGTCGAACGTCCCCCGAGGTGCTTTATGCACAGAAATCCTCCTTCTCTATGTTTCAGTTTACCATATTGTAACTATCAAGCCTGCCATTGTCATCCTGAAGCCTTCGCTGTCAGTCATTGTTCGCCCCGACCTGTGAAAGCACACAGTTGCTGCTAAAACTGATCGTAGATATTCCCAGATTGAAATCGCCACGAAGGCAGATGGTCAGCAAAGTGCTGGAAATGGTACGAAGGAACAAAGTGATATTCAGGGAGGACTTGAAGCTGTATAGGGAGCTAGAGGGGCAGGTCTGAAAATGGACAGATTTGGGCTAATCCGCAGATAAAGAGATTATCAACGATTCTGGCCCACAAATCTAATCCTTAATGCATGGCAGTATTTTGCGTATCACAATAGTTGGTAACGCCTATCATTGGTTTACAGCCGTTACGAGAACAGCTCCCCAAGCGTCCGACGTATTGGCTAAGTCTACCAGTTCGTCACCTTTCAAAATTCTGACCTCAAGGGTGCCTTCCGCGCTCTTTTTCTGGAACATTCCTACGACTGATACGGCGTTCTCGGCCGTGTACTGAGCAGGGACATTTCCTGACACGTTGTATGAACATGAGTTGGAGGCCACAAAGTTAATTGGATCATACTCTTGCGTCACCACCACGTACTTGCCTGAAAAATCCAACCCTTCTGTACCATTGACCTCGATCGTATAAGTTACTGTGAACTGTGCCAGCATGGTCTCAATTGTGTCCTTCATCATGTCCTGAGCACTGCAACCAATTGGCAACAGGACTAGAGCGAGGATCAAGACGATTGATAAGGGCCTTTTCATGATGTCCTCCTTGAGCTACCCCGCTCAGTTTTTCATAATATGTCCTTATGATTAGTGATGTCAAATAGGCTGTTCTTGCTGTGATGTATTAATGAGAATTTCAAATTGACCCACTTGACCGACTACCCTGAGTTTGAGCACATTGTGTATTCAGTGTATTTGGTGTGTCACTCATCTACACTGTGCTTTGTAAGCCATTCTATGTGTAGAATATTCTTAGAATGGCGCGCAAACACGATATGACAATAGCTAGATGTGCTTGGTAGTCATTGTTCGCCAGGATTATCGGACAATTCTGGAAATCGGGGAGATATCTATGAGTGATTCGCGTAATCCGACTGAAGAAGAAGTTGTTGATGCAATCATTCAAGGCACATCGACAGCCCAAGAAGACTATGAAGAAGCATGGGAAAGTCATATTTTCAATTTTACATAGTGCCCGGAATACTTTATGAAAGTACATACCTTTCACTCACTTCTCAGACTCAGGGGAGGATGTGCCCATTCATGCGGTCTTTCACTCGAACAGCCAGTTCGCAAAATTATGAACCGTCTTCCCAGAACACGAGGCCGATACCCAGCTAAATTACGTGCGGGTGGTAAATGTGATTTGTGACTTTGGGATGATAAAGGAGAAGAAAACCCATTGGCTGCAATTGAAGTGAAGCCACTGATGAATCACTATCACACAGATGTTGAAAGACTTGCACGTCTGGTCCAACGGAATCTCGAATTTGGTGTCTTTGCATCATGCCAGGTTCAACAGGTGAAAGATAAATGTAAGGACGTTGAAGATGCACTTATCGGAGAGGCGAGTTCCCTGTGTGAAGGCATTAAGAAGCACCTAAATAGAGTAGATGGGAGTCTGTACGTCACTTGGAATCTAGGCAATATAGAAGAACTACAACTCGAAGGTGATGAACAGACATTAGTTTGGTGTCCTATTTGTCTCTTAATTTGCCATCAGAAAGATTTCCGATAGTTCAACTACTTTCGCGTAACAAACACAGACTCAACTCAAGTATTCTCGTCCTACGGTCGGGGCGAAGAATCTAACTCCGCAAAGGCTTGCGGAAGTTCTTTGGTCGCTATGCTCGCTCAGAATGACGTCAGGGCAGGTAGTCGGCCTATATTCATCATTGTGATTGGCGGAGATGGTGACACAGCAGTCATTGTGGGGCTTCCCCTTTGTGATTGGTAGGCTGGTGAAATCAGCCGCAGCAATTTGGCGTCGGGATTTATATAGCTGGCGGTAATTTGCGTTACTCCTGCTATTGCAGTATCATGAATCAGATGGAAGGTAATAAGCTCATAGAATTGGCTAGCACTTATCTGCCTGATGACAAGGTAGCTCTGATTAAGGAGGCCTACGAATTTGCTGCCAAAGCTCACCGTGGGCAAGTGCGCAAAACGGGCGAGCCTTATCTTGAGCATCCGCTAAGTACGGCTATGAGTCTAGCTGAGCTGCACCTCGATGCTGAAACGGTAGCTGCTGCGTTGTTGCACGATGTCCCCGAGGACTGTGGTGTACCTTTACAAGAGATAGAAGCCAAGTTTGGTTTGCAGGTGGTAAGACTCGTTGACGGGGTTACGAAGCTGAGCAAGCTTGCAAATAGAGCTCGAACTGGAGAGACAAAATCGAAGGTCCAGGCGGAAAACTTGCGCAAGATGCTGATTGCTACGGCTGAAGACCTGAGGGTGGTTCTTATCAAATTGTCAGACAGGCTGCATAATATGCGAACGCTAGGGGCTTTACCCGCAGAGAAGCGGCGAGCTATCGCTCAAGAGACCCTGGAAATATATGCTCCCTTGGCGCACCGTTTAGGTATGAGGGAGGCGAAATGGCAACTGGAGGATTTAGCCTTTCGCTATCTAGAGCCACGCGTATATCATCAGATTGCTCGCCTGGTGGCCGGGAAGCGAGCTGAGAGGGAAGGATTCATAAGTGAAGCTAGCCAGATGCTCGGCCAGGAATTAGATAAGGCAGGCGTCAACGCCATGGTTTATGGCCGGCCAAAGCATATTTACAGTATATATCAAAAGATGAGCAAGTACGATGCGCAGGGTAAGAAATTTGGGGATATCCATGACCTCTTTGCCTTACGCCTGTTAGTGGACTCGGTTTCAGATTGCTACAAGGCGTTAGGTGTAATTCACAATCTTTGGCATCCTATACCTGAGGAGTTCGACGATTTTATTGCTAATCCCAAGGATAATGGCTATCAAGCTTTGCATACCACAGCGATGTGCCAGGGTACCACGCCCCTAGAAATACAAATTCGAACCCATGATATGCATCGGATCAACGAATTCGGGGTAGCTGCCCACTGGCTCTATAAAGAGGGGAAAGCGGGAGAGAAGTTTAAGGACGACATAGCTTGGCTGCGGCAGCTTGGTGATTGGAGAGAGGAGCTTGATAGCGAAGAATTTCTGGAGTCCGTCAAAACCGATGTTCTCGTGGATCGGGTGTTTGTCTACACTCCTAAAGGGGAGATAAAGGAGTTACCTAGGGGCGCTACTCCTCTGGATTTCGCCTTTCGAATTCACACAGACTTGGGCTACAGATGCATTGGAGCTAAGGTGAACGGCAGGCTGGGACCCTTGAACTATACTCTTAAGAATGGCGATGTAGTGGAGATCATGGCCAGCAAAGTAGATAAAGGCCCGAGTCTGGATTGGCTTAATCGTGAGCTTGGCTATATTAAGACATCTCACGCGCGGAATAAGGTTCGACAATGGTTTGCAAAGCAGGAACGGACTCAATCCATTGAAACCGGCAAACAGATTTGGGATAGAGAAGTCAAGAGATTAGGCGTCGATTTGCCTGGTGTTGATAAGGTAGCGCGCCTGCTTAACTATGACAGTGCGGATGACCTTTTTGCTGCCTTGGGGAGTGGCAGCATCAACTCTTCTCAGATAATGCTTAAACTAAGCGGGGAGTTGGAGCCAACCGAAGAGGGGGTCGAAGTTCTGCCCGCGCGGAAGATTAGCCCTGTAGGTATCAACGTCTTGGGTGTGGGTGACTTGCTTACGCGTTTGGCTAATTGCTGTCATCCCTTGCCCGGGGAGAAGATTATCGGGTATATTACTCAAGGCCGCGGTATCACTGTGCACCGCAGGGACTGTCCTAACATTGTTCATGAGCAAGAGAAAGAGAGGTTGGTCAAGGTGGAGTGGGGGGATGTGGCGCAGGTTTACCCTGTAACGATTCAAGTTGATGCTTGGGATCGAGTTGGCCTGGTCCGGGATATTAGTGCTATTATAGCCGAGGAAGGGGTAAACCTGACTGGGGTAAGTATGGACAACCACCGTGGCGATAGTGTCACATTGCATTTCACCTTGGAGGTGAAGAGTGCTGCCCAGCTGAGCAAAATAATGTCTAGAATTCACTCAGTGTGGAACGTAGTAAGCGTAACAAGAAAGGGGGGAATAAGTGTCAGCTAGTAATCAAGGTAACAAGGTAGCCAGAACAGCAGAGAGGAAGCGGTTACGGAATCGCTTGGTGCGCCGTAGTGTTAGGACACGTATAGTCAAAGCAAAAAGTTCAGTTGATGCTGCCGAGGAATCGGCGTCTCAAAAAACAGCGCTGGCTATAAGCAGTATAGATAAAGCAGTGAGCAAAGGGATTATTCATAGAAACAAAGCAGCCAGACTCAAGTCCCACCTGACGAAGAAGCTAAGTAAGAAGTAATCACCTGGTAACGGATGACCAATAAATCGCCTTGACCAAAGCAGGAACGGATTTTCAGCTCCATGATACTCGAGCGGATGTCAGGATGTGGAGGAGGAGGGTGGTGGTTGTGGTACTGTGTACATTGTAGGTGTTGAAAGTGCTGGCTCAATTCCAGGCAGTAGGTCAAGCTCTCTTCACCCAGGGTCTGGTTTCTCCCCAGGGGGGTAACCTCAGCGTCAAACTCGGGAAGCATCTAGTTATTACCCATCGAGGCAGCGCCTTGGGCTGCATTCAGGAGGGGGACTTGGTGGAGACGGGAATAGACAAGAACAATCGAGCTACGCCCCTGGCTTCGACGGAGCTGGAAGTCCATCGCTGTATCTATAAAAACACTCCGGCATTGGCAGTGGTTCATGCTCATCCGCCTTATGCGGTTGCCTTGTCCTTCACGGAGAAAGAGATTGTGCCCCCCGATATGGAAGGGCAGGCTTTGTTGTCTAGAGTGCCTATCTTGCGTGCAGGGACGGAAAGAAAGGCGGGGGAATTCGCCGATGAAATAGCTAGGTTAGTGGGGGAGCACAGAGTGGTTTTGGTGCGGGGGCATGGGACTTTTGCTGCCAGTCAGTTGTTAGAGGAAGCCTATTACTGTACTGTTGTCTTGGAGCAGAGTTGCCGCCTTATCTATTTGCTCAAGGCTTTGCAGGTAAGTACCGGATAGGTTCCGTTTGGCAAATCGGGCTATAGCTTCCTGGCTCTTGGTGATACTGGGTAATACCAGTCAGAGTATTTGGCGTTCCTTCCCACCGCTACTTCCCCGAAGAGCTTCTGTAACTTGGCGGTCACTTTGCCGATTTTGCCTCTGCCTATTGGGCGACGGTCAATTTCCAATATAGGCGCCAGGTTAGCGGCCGTCCCGGTGAAAAAGCATTCTTCAGCCACATAAAGTTCACTTCTGTCAACTTGCCTCTCAACGGTATCTATCCCGAGCTCATTTTTGGCTAGTTTCATGACTGTGTCCCTAGTGATGCCCATCAGAATGTTATCGGATGATGGAGGAGTTATCAGTTTCCCTCCTAAAACGAGAAAGATATTCTCACCGCTACCCTCGGAGACATGTCCATCCTGAGTTAGCAGTATTGCTTCATCAAATCCGTTCTCCCAGGCTTCGGTCTTGGCTAGCGCGCTGTTTACGTAGATGCCACAAATCTTGCCTCGGGGTGGAATCATGGTGTCATCCACGCGACGCCATGATGAGGTGCAGCAACGAACACCATTCTCTGCATCAAGGTAGGGAGGGAGTGTGGTCACGACGATAAGCAGATCATCCTCCAGGTCGTGAAGACGGACCCCTACAGCTTCGGAGCTTTTGTAAGCTAAAGGACGGATATACACGTCTTCCTTATAGCCACTTCTTTTCAGAAGCTCCTCGGTCAATTGGCAAAGCCTACCAACCGAGTAGGGAAGATTTATTCTCAGGATCCGGCAGCCATCAAGCATTCGCTTATAGTGGTCCTCGATTCTAAAAAGGCAAAATCTCTTCTGCCTGCTATCCCAGTTACCACGGATGCCCTCGAAGCAAGCGGTGCCGTAGTGAAGGGCGTGGGTCAGGACTCCGATTTTGGCTTCGGATAGTGGCATAAACTGCTTGTGGAAAAAGGCATAGGGCGGCATATCTCTCCTTTCCTATCGGTAGCTGTAGGTAGTCAATTATACTTTGCATTGTAGGCCCAGGACAAGCCCTCTCGGCTATTCTAACCCCGCTGAATTCTGACTACTGGCTGCTGACTACTAACTACTAACTACTAACTACTAACTACTAACTGCTACTTTTGGGCTTTCCTGTTCTCCTGGCCACCTTCAGTAAAAATGCCGTTGCCTGTTCTTATCGCCGCTGAGCCGTATTTGCTGCGAATTCTGTCTATAGCTTTATCCAGGTGCTCTGGCTTTTCCGGGCGGGAATCAAACATGGGGAGCTGTCTCTCCTCGCCAACTAGGCTTGATACTCGAATACCTATCAGCCTTATTGGTTTCTGCTGCTCTGCCAGAGCTTTGCTCAGCAACTGCTGGGCTGTGGCAAAAATAGCCTGAGTGACGTCACTGGCTTCTTGTAAGGTGACCTGCCGGGTGATTGTCTTGAAGTCGGCATACCGTAGCTTTATGGCGGCACATTTTGCGCTTTTCTTCTGGCTGCGCAGCTCCTGGCAGACCTCCTGGCACAAATTGTGCAGGGTAGCCTCAAGAAAATTGCGGTCCAGGGTATCGCGGGCAAAAGTAAGTTCCTGGCTGATGGATTTAGCTTCACCAGGCGCCTGCACTTCTCGGTCATCTATTCCCCTGGCATAGCTATGAAGCGTTGCTCCAGTTGCTCCAAATCGCTTTGTTATAGTGTCTAATGGCAGCGAAGCCAGTCCTCCTATTGTCGTTATTCCCATCTTTTTTAGTGTCTGCGCTGTCTTTTCGCCCACTCCGGGCAGTTTGGCTATGGGGAGAGGATTGAGAAAAGCCTGTTCCTCTCCTGGGGCTATCGCTAGCAGCCCATTGGGCTTACAAAGGGCTGAAGCAATTTTGGCGACCACCTTGCATGTGCCTATTCCCACTGAAGCTGTGATCTTGAGCTCCTTGTTTATTCTTTCTTTTAGCGCCACCGCCAGTCTCCGGGGAGAGCCATAAGGTTCTTCGTATCCGGTGATATCGAGATAGGCTTCGTCAAACCCCAGAGGTTCGATGTTCGGTGAGAAAGCGCCTAGAATCTTCATGAACTTGGATGAAAAATCCTTATAGCGTGGGAAGTTAGCCGGTAAGAAGATTGCCTCGGGACACAGGTGTCGTGCACTGGCTGACGGCATACCGGCATGAATGCCGAGACGTCGCGCTTCGTAGGAAGCGGAGGCAACCACGCCGCGGCGCTCAGGGTGTCCGCCCACGATCACCGGTTTCCCCTTCAGCTGTGGGTTAAGCGCCTGCTCCACCGAAACGAAGAACGCATCCAGATCAATATGGAAGATACACCGAGCCATCAAACAGCATATAAACTAGCATACAGAGCTGCTAAAACCAACTTCTCAGCGGAAAGCGTCCCTGCAATTCTGACAATTGTGTGGTCTGATGGGACTGACCAATCGTCGGGATTGTTGACTGAAACCCGCAAAGTATAATGCACTTACGAGTCGGATAACCAAGTCGAGGTAGTGCCGCTCCCTCGCTATTCTGGCACCGATTACGCTAGCGGCCGTGCTATAATGACTCGAGCAAACATGAGAGGGGCAACTATATGACGACCGTTCGGATTTATGATGCCAAACAGAGCAAGGTGGTAACCGCGGAGAAGATAGAGAAAACGGACGCAGAATGGAAGCGATTACTGACCGCAGAGCAGTACGAAATCACCACCAGGAAAGGAACTGAAGCTCCGGGCACCTGCACATTTGACCATATCCATGAACCCGGCATTTTCCGCTGCGTCCGCTGTGACACTGACCTTTTTCGCAGTTCAACCAAGTTCGATTCAGGGACCGGCTGGCCCAGTTATTATGAACCAATCTCGCCACTCAACGTGGCACAGCAACGTGATACAAGTGAGGGAAGGGTGCGGACGGAAGTGCTCTGCGCCAGGTGCGGGGCCCATCTCGGCCATGTTTTCGGTGATGGTCCGCCGCCGACCGGCAAGCGCTACTGCATAGACGGCATTGCGCTGAAATTCGCTCCAGAGGATAAGCTATGACCGAGAGTGGTGGAACAGAGGTTGCCACCCTTGCCGGCGGCTGCTTCTGGTGCCTGGAGGCGGTCTTCAGGGAAGTGGACGGGGTTCAGGATGTGCTTTCCGGCTACACAGGCGGCACCACCATCAATCCGACCTACCAGGAAGTCTGTACCAATAGCACCGGCCACGCCGAGGCGGTTCAGTTGAGCTTCGATCCCGGCAGGATCTCCTATAAGGAAATCCTGCAGATTTTCTTCTCAGTCCACGACCCGACAACATTGAACCGGCAGGGTGAAGATGTGGGCACACAGTACCGTTCCGCCATCTTCTATCACAATGACCGACAAAGAACCGTTGCTGAAGCGCTTATTAGTGAACTCAATGGGGCTCACCTGTGGAAGAAACCCATCGTGACGCAGGTTGCGCCGCTGGACAAGCTCTATCCGGCGGAAGAGTACCACCGGGAATACTTTTCGCGGCATCCAGAACAATCATACTGTCAGGTGGTCATCTCACCCAAGGTCGGGAAGTTCCGAAAGCAGTGGGCAAGACGACTTAGGCGATAGTCAACGAAGTAATATGCTGTTAAGCCGACCCCTATTGTACTTTCTAGCATCTTTTCACCCAACTGAACAATAATCCTACATGCGGAGACTTGGCAACAGAAACTTGGAATGGATGGTCAACCCAAACGGCGGGGTCTCCCTTCTAAGACTGTTTTCTGTTCTTACGCTATCTCACGTCAATCCAATATGTGCATTCTATCCCTGCCCATCAAAGTCTGTCATGAGCAGTTCCAGCCATGGCAGTGGTATATGCGCTTGGTTCCCAAGTATCGACGCCACCTAGGAGCTCCAGGTCTCGCGCCAGACTATGGAGATTTGGCGCCTGCATCTCGTATCATATGTAGAGCATTTGCCAATGCGTATATTGGGGTGTTAGCATGAAAAGCCATTGGTCGTTTTCCCTATGCCGCGATAGTAGGAGCGAGAGGTGCAGCATGCAACAATCGTCAATAGAGCAGGGCCGTTATTTCCTGAAGGATAGTGTACGCAAAGAGGTTGATTTCTTAGGAACCGACCAGAGTCTGGGAGTCGCTCCACCGCCTGTTGAGAAAGCATATTCAGCCGATGCAGAGCGAATCGCTTTGATTCCTCCAGCTGAATTCGAAACATTGCCGGGCATGGATTTGCTAGCTGCCATCAGGAATCGGCGGAGCCGCCGCCGGTTCGGTAAGGCTCCCTTCACCCTGAAGGAGCTATCATTCCTCCTGTGGGCAACGCAAGGGGTACAAGGGCAACTGGGTGCTGGTCATGTTCGCAGGACCGTGCCCTCGGCTGGAGCCCGGCATGCTCTTGAGACCTATCTATGTGTTCTCAATGTGAAGGGTCTGGATATAGGCTTCTACAGATACCTGCCGGTCGAACACCAGCTTCTGATCGAATATAGGGATAGAAGAGCAGGAGAGAGAATAGCTTGGGCAGCTTTGCGGCAGAACTGGATGTCAGGTGCTGCCGCAGTTTTTGTCTGGTCAGCAATTCCTTACAGAATGGAATGGCGCTATGGCTTGGCTGCTCACAAAGTTATCCTCCTGGATGCCGGGCACGTATGTCAGAATCTATACCTAGCCGGCGAAGCGATAGGCGCTGGAACATGCGCGGTTGCTGCTTATGACCAGGAATT
>Ga0209427_10003343_pt1 | contig 18856 bp, 12 predicted proteins | sample DeeMarSWOR136_30_FD_187465 | JGI IMG/M metagenome (GOLD analysis project Ga0209427, IMG submission 187465) | Marine sediment microbial communities from White Oak River estuary, North Carolina - WOR-1-36_30 (SPAdes) (version 2) | ecosystem: Environmental > Aquatic > Marine > Intertidal zone >...
TATTAATAATCCAATACCAGCTCCTAACAACGCTTTTGATTTCTTTACAATTCTAATAACCTTAATATCTTTAATTCCGACAGACACATCTTTCCCTTCCATATCCAATAGAAGAAGTGAATTCGGTTTGACTGTAATGAGTTCACCTTCTATCTGCCATCCGTCCTTTTTTGTGACTATGAGCTTAGCTCCTCTCCTCTCTTCTGCATACAGATTTGCTGAGAGCATCACTAAAGAGAAGACAAGAAACAAGGCGATGAATTTTTTACTTATGGGATTCATTTATCCCTCCCCAAACTGAATTCTTCTCTGTCAAGATATAGTATAAAAAATCTTATGTCAATCTAGGAACTCTTGATTGTGATGAGCCAAGAATTAAAGCTTTCTGTTTTATTCTGGTTTTATTTTATGGTTACTAAGCTGCCTGGGTATGAGTTGAGCGCACCGAGGGATTGAGAGAAAAAAGGGGATGACCTTCTTATTCAGGCTTGTTTGATAGGGGGAGTTCAGACTTATTTAGTAAACCGGCTGAGCTCTATAGAATCTTTGGAGATGACGAGCTGATTTCTTCCTGCTTTTTTTGCCTTGAATAAGGCTTTATCGGCAAGAATGGTTAGCTCTGTGGCAACTTTTTCATAATCTGTCGGAGAGCCTTTGCTTTTGTCACCTCTCTTGGGCCTTACTTCAGAATAATGGCAGCAGGCAACTCCCATGCTTAAAGTTTTTTGGACTATTTCATCTTTGGGTTTGAATTTTAGCTTTTGAAAAATTCTTCTGATCCTCTCCCCCACCTTGGACGCTTGGGCAGTCGTGAGACCGGGCAGGATAATGACAAATTCATCTCCCCCGAACCTTGAAGCCCAGTCCATCTCTTTGCGGATGACGTGGCATACGACCCGGGCGGTCTGTTTTAAGACTTCATCTCCTTCGAGGTGAAGGTACTTATCATTGTATTGTTTAAAATCATCTATATCGATCATAATGAGAGACAAAGCGCTTCTCCATCTTTCCGCTGTTTTGATTTCATCGGGTAAATTCTGGTTGAAATATCTTCTGTTGTACACTCCTGTTAGCTCATCGGTAATGGAAAGGCGCTTGACTTCTTCTTCTAAATTTTTTCTCTCAGAGATGTCTTCGAGCACTGTATCGTAATAAATGATTCGTCCAGAGTTGTCCCTGACCGCAGTTGATGTTAGAGACGCCCAAAAAGATGTCCCGTCCTTTTTTTTCAGAATGAACTCTTTATTCCTGGCAAGGTCATTTTCTTCCAATTCCTTCATTAACTTTAGGATGTCGTCCGGATTTTCGTATAAATATGGCGTTTTAACTTTAAGAAAGTTCTTCTCACTCGTGTGACCAAACATTTCCACAACAGAGGGGTTGACTTCAAGAAGTTTCCCGTCCGGTGTTGCCCTGAAAATTCCTATTTTAATGTTGTTCACCAGTTCTCGATATTTTTCTTCAGACTCAGAGATTATTTTGTCAAGCTTGTGTTTCTGGATTATCTCCGATATTAAGTTAGCGAAAATCTCCAAAGGCCTTACCGTCTCTTCTGTCGGGATCAAGCCGCTTTTGGAGTCATTAACCGAGATAATTCCTATCAGCTGGCCCCTGGTATCTTTCATGGCTACAAGGAGATTATCTTCTCTATTCCAGCGGCCTTCTTTTTTCGGGTATGTTTTTTCTCCGGGACTGACAGCATCCTTATCCAGTATATCCTTTAAGGAGAGCGGGATGTAGCAGGACTGTTTTCCAATCTTGATGGATTTTTCAAAGTATTTCAGGAATTCTTCCCTCGGAATCTTTGCTTTCTTTAATCTCTCCAAATCAGTTTTCTTAATTCCTTTGTGCCCGATAATTTCCCGGTAGGGCGGGGTATCCGTGAAATAGGATATGAGGACTCTTCCGAAATCTGAAATATCGACGATAGCTTGAGATACGTGGTCGAAAAGCTTCTCTTCATCTTTCATGGATAATATAGCTGCAGAAATTTCTGAGAATCTTTCAAGCTGGCGGAGGATTTCTTTTGTTTTATCTTTGGCGCTCTTGCTGTCTGTTATGTCGATATTCATGGCTATTGCTATGGATTCCTCTTCAGGCAGAGCGGTGAGAACTGCGGGAAAGATGTGGCATAAAACATGCCGAACCTCTCCCGTTTTTGTGGTTATTGCCCATTCTCTCTTGGGGGAAGGCTTATTGTGGCGAATAGCGTCTTTTAGATATTTTTTGAAATCATTTTCATCAGACTCTGAGACAAAGAAGCCTTTAAGAATTTTCCCTATTACTTCACTCTCGGTGAATCCGAATAGTTTTTCTGAGAAGCGGTTCCAATAAACTACCTCTCCCTTTATGTTGTATCCCTGGACGGCGATATTCGCCGCATTATAAAAGATGGACTTGAATCTCGACTTTATGCTTGATTCAGGCGAGGTGCGATTTTCTTTTTGAGTGGCCAATATAACCTCTCTAAAAATCTAAAATTTGCTCTTCCTTTTAGGGAGAATAATCCATAAAGGAAAACATGTAAATCGCCTTAAGAGGTGAAATTAGGGTGGGTTTTGATTCCTTTTTTTTACCTCCCTCGGTAACATCGATTCACCTGTCGTGATTAGTCGAATTTTGAATTCTGAAAGAGAAGAACCGCTTTGGCTGAATGAAGATGCGATTTTGGCTTAATGATTATACGGTTCTGACTGAATGAAATTGATATTTTAGATAAAGAGCTTTAAATTATTTCTCCACCTTCTTGCAGGCATGCCATATTTCTGTCCTCAGGTCTTCAGGCTTTGTCTCCGGAGTGGGCATGGTCAAGTAACGCTCCAGGACTGGCCCTGCCGGCTTTAGTTTGTTAGCCTTCATCCATTCAAACATCTTGGAGAGTGTCTTTCCGGTTTCTTCATACGGGCCCTTATGAATGGCAGAGCAGATAAGCTTGAATTTCCACTCCTTCTTCTCCAAGGGTGCCTGGACCTCCACTTGGGCTCCAACAGGGAATCCCATTTCCCACATTAGCTCCTCAGGTTTTACCATCTCCGGGCTGTTATAATAGACGCCGATCATAGGCCCTGCTGGCATAATTTTCTGTTCCTGAACGGCGTGCGTCAGTTGCTCTATAATTCCCTCGATCTTTGTGAATGGACCCTTATGCGGGATGCAGCAGTAAGAAAAGGGAGAGATTTCCTTAACAGTGACGAATTCTTTTTCTGGAGCCTTCTCTTGGGTATTGAGGGCCGGCGAAACGGTTATGGCAGAAAGGAATAGCGCCAATCCCAGGACTGAAATTGTTTTTTTCAAATTTACCTCCCTTAAAATAAATTAATCTTTATAGGAAATAATGAGCCTTATATTAAATATTAAATAGTGAACTCTATAATAAATAGCGGTCTTTATAATAAGCAATTTTACTACTTTAAGGCTGAATTCTATACTATATTTTTATGATATTTTGTGTAGAGGCTGATAACCGGATTGTGTCCTGTAAAGCGGTCTTTGACAATTAGAGTTGTAACCGGAGCTTTAGAGTTCATGGTGAAGAGCATATCATGGCCCACGCAGAGGCCGATGATGATGTTGATGTCTGTCCGGGCCTTATTCAGAAGCTCAGCCTGGAGGAGGGGGTTGCACCCGGCTTCAAATTTCTCCGGGTCTATTATTTTGTAGTCAGGAGGCACGCCCAGTTCGCTCTTATCGATTGCACCACAGCAGCATATTGCGGAGCATATCTCGAATCCGTGTTTTTCAAGTATTGAGGAAGCTCTGGCTGCTTCGTCGCTGAGGCCGCTGCAGAAAGCTATGCCGATCTTTTTGGCAGCTATCTTCTTTGCAAACTCGGCAATTTCTCTTATCCTCGGCCTGACAGGGACTGTCCTTCCTTTCTCCCTGGCTTCTTTTTCGTCGTAAGCTTCCTTTTCTATCAGGGCGGACTGGATATAGAAATTCTTGATTTCTTTAGTTTGGTACTTTCTTTTTACTTCCTTGATTAAGCTTTTGGAGGTTTTCAGGGGACAGAAAGAGGGCAGAAGAGATTCATCTTTTGTCCCTTGAGAACATGGTTTAAGTTTACATTTTGCGCATTTTGGCTCAAGCATTTTTCAAACCATATCTTAAAAAACAATAAAAGCTCAAAATCTGATTTCTAAGCTTTCGTCTCGAACAGAGTAAACTCTTCCTGTCGGTTGCCCCTTACTTATTCTTGACGTATTTATCGAACCACTCAAACATCTCGGCGAGCACATGAAGGACCGACTCTCTGCCTCTGTAGCCATGGCTTTCATGCGGAAGCATGACCAGGCGAGCAGTCGCTCCATGACCTTTTATAGCATGATAAAGCCTTTGGGATTGGATGGGAAAGGTTCCTGAGTTATTGTCTGCCTCGCCGTGGATGAGAAGAATAGGCTCGTTTATTTTGTGGGCATGCATGAAAGGAGAAACTTTAAAATAAATTTCCGGGTTTTCCCAGAGAGTTCTTCGTTCGTTCTGGAACCCGAAGGGTGTCAGGGTCCTGTTGTAGGCACCGCTTCGGGCAATCCCGGCTGCTGCAAGGTCGCAGTGTGCCAGCAGGTTGGCTGTCATAAAAGCACCGTAGCTGTGTCCGCCCACGCCAACGCGCTCGGGATCGATGATGCCCATGGAATCCAGCTCGTCAATGGCTGCTTTCAGGTTTGAGACAATCTGGTCGACAAAAGTATCGTTCATGGTCTTTGGGTCCCCGACTACAGGCATTTGAGCCCCATCGAGAAGAGCGTATCCCTGGGTTACAAAGAAAAGTTGTGAGTAGCCTGTGTAAAATGTAAACCGGTGAGGCGAACCTCTTACCTGTCCTGCGACCCTGCGGCTGCTGTATTCACGAGGATAAGCCCAGATAACAAGCGGCAGCTTCTCTCCTTCTTTGTATCCTGGAGGCAAATACAGAGTTCCGGAAAGCTCTATTCCGTCTTCCCTCTTATACTTTATGAGCTGCTTTTTCACTCCTGCAAGCTGGGGGGCAGGGTCTTTAAAGTCCGTAAGGGCATCCCTCTTCTTCCTCCTCAAGCTGTAAAGATAATAATTGGGAGGCTCGGTCCCAGATTCGTGCCTGGTAATGATTTGATTCCTGGATTTTCCCGCAAAGTCCACAAAAGTTTCATAGCTTCCCTCGCTGCACTGGAATAGTCTCTTCTTTTCCATAGTCTTTAGGTCTACCCTGTCGAGAAAAGGCCTGTCTCCCTTGGGGGAAGCGCCGCTTCCAGAGAGATAAATCACGTCCTTATCTTGAAGCAGGATCCTCTCTCCTGCAGGGGTTGTGGTGTAAACAGGGTCGCCAGGGTCGTTGTAGCGGTCCTGGGTGCTCAGGTCAAATATTTTTTTTGGAGCCTGTTCAGGATCGTCAACATTGATAAGATAAGTGGTTCTCCATCTTCTCTTCCAGTCGCGTTCTTCAAGGAAGGCATTTCCTTCTGGTTTTAGCCACGAGATTCCTGAATAGCGATGTTGAATTTTCAGGACCTCTTTCGGTTGCTCTTTAAAAGGAGAAGAGAGAGTCATGAGTTTATCCCGGTGGGGCACTTTTTTTTCAGGGTTCCCTTCGTCCAAAGCTTCGACCCAGATAAGGGTGGCCGGCTTGAGCGCCCTCCAGCCGACAGACCTCGGACCCGTCGGAACCCCCCTCATGGGAACTTCATCTGCTAAGGGAAGATCGGCCAGAAGATGGATTAGCTTACCATTTCTGTCCCATATTTCTTGATTGTGGGCGAAAGAGTAGTAAGGGACACTGTAAGAGTATGGTTTTTTTATCCTGTAAACGAGCAGCAGGTTTCCGTTCGGGGATTGATCAGCGTAACGGATTACGCCGGGACCGCCAATCTTTCTGCTTGTGCCGGAGACAACGTCTATCTCCACTATTTGAGATGTGGTGTAATAATCGAACAGCTTCTCATCATAGGGAGACGTCAATAGATCCTGGTAGGTCCAAACCTTGGAGAATTTTCTTTCTGTCTCCTGGATATTGGGGCCGACCGGGACTTCTGGCTCTCGGGGAGGATTTCCGCGGTCTGCCAAAACAGTGTAGATGAGGAGATGGCGGTTGTCCTGGAGCCACGTAAAACCAGAGGTTATGGTTGAATTGATTATTGGCCCGGTCAAAGCTTTTGCCTTTGCGGTTTTTGTATCAGCTACCCAGAGTTCAACTCCTTCATCTGTGTAGCGCAAGAAAGCTATCCCGGAGCCGTCAATAGACCATTCGGGATAACCGAGTTTTGCTCCTTCGGGAAGAGCGACTCGCTTTGTTGATCCGTCTTTTATCGATTTGATTGTGAAGCCTGTGTAAAAGGTTGTTTGCTGGCGGCTGTTATACAGTGGTGTAATCCTCATCCCGGCCAGCCTGAGCAGAGGCTGAGCCATGTAGGCAATAGAAGGCATGGGTCCGTATTCGGCAAGGAGCATTAAATCGCCAGTTGGGCTGATAGTAGTGCGGGGTGAAGGAAGTGTATCCACGATATCTACCACCTCTTTGGGTGGCAGCTTATATGGCTCTTGAGCAGAAAGGGAGAGAGTCGATAGAAAGATGAAAATAGGGATAAAAAACAAGAGAGATACCTGATTATTTTTTTTCATGATTTTCCTCCTATAAACATGATTGTCCTCCCTAAAACACGATTTTCCTTTGGAAAGCAAGATTTTCCCTGCTTATAAAATGATTTTTTATCCACTGGTTTTCTAAATATATACCAACTAATTTATCAATTTCAAATTTGTTTTTTATTTAAATTTGTTTTTTTAATTTGAGCATGCTTTCTGGTTTTATTTCACATTTGAAAATTCTATTCTTGTAGGGGCTTGATTTATCTGATGCATGTTTTTGACTCACCCTATGCAGGCGTTTGGTTTTTCTTGTGTAGGGGCTTGATTTATCTGATGCATGTTTTTTGACTCATTCTATGCAGGCGTTTGGTTTTTCTTGTGTAGGGGCTTGATTTATCAAGCCCACCTCTTTTATTTAGTATGATTAAAAATGTATATTTGATAAATTACGCCCCTGCGGTGAATATCGAAGAGATAAAAGGTGACAAAATTTAAGAAATGGTTTAGAATATTGAAGAATTATGAGAAAAAGCGACAGGGTTTGGCTAAGGGAAGTGTTCCCTTTAAATGAAGTATTCCGTTTGAATAAAAATAAATAATAATCTGTATTAAAAGAGCTCTGGAAATGGACCCAGAAAAGTTCAAAGGCAAAGAAAATACGGACGAGGAAGAGAAACCCAAGGCAGAGGAAGAGAAACCTGAGCCAGAACAAGAGAAGCCAGAGCAAGAGCAACAGCAGCCCCAGGAAGAACAAGAGCAACCCGAACCCGAGGAAGAGAAACCCAAGGCAGATCCTGTTGAAGTTAAAAAGGCCGGGAATGTTATCCAGTTTTTTAAAAAAACTTTCTCTCTGATAAAGCTCTATCCTCCAGAAAATCCCTCCGTTGCAAAATCCATAGATTTATTCAACAACCAGATAGGAGAATTTCTTAACGAATATGAAGAATTATCAATACAGGTGGGAGAATTCAGCTTTTCTTTCAAGGGAGAAGTAGTCTTCCAGGATGAGGAAAGAAGGAAAAGTCTTCCCTTTCTCTTTTACAAAGACGGGCTAAGAGAGCTGTCTTTTAATAAGGGCCTGGACAAACAAGAGCTTCAAGAATTTTTTAGGACCATAAGCGAAGTTTCTGACCTTCCTCCAGAAGATGCTGATATTGTTAACTCTCTTTGGGAAAAGAATTTTATTTATATCAGATATTATTCCATTGATGAGTTTCTTGACCAGGATATCGGAGAACCGACAGAAGAGATAAGCCCTTTTGACAGAGTGGGATTTGCTAAGGGGAAGGTGGAGATGACCCCAGAAGATGAAGAACTCTTTAAGAAAAGCCTCAGTTTAGGGATACAGGAAGGAAGAGAAAAGGGAGAGGGAGATTACGAAGGAGAAGATGCTGGAGCGGGCATAATTCCTGGTACCACGGTGGGTGCTGTAAGCAAGGATGGAATTCCTGAGATTGAGTCCATGCTCAAAGAGAGTAGGAGAACTCCTCGTATGACTGAGTTAATAGATCTGCTCTTTGAACTCCTCTTTTGTGAAGAAAAAGAGGAGGAATTCGCGGCTATTACAGAAGTCCTTGGTGAATGCCGCCAAAAAGTCCTGGAAAAAACTGACTTTTCAATGGGTTTATCAATTCTAAACAGGATTAAAGAGTTAAAGAAAATTATCTCTGCTAAATCTGAAGAAAGGGCGAAATTGCTGGGTAGAATCTCAGATAGTGCAAAAGCGCCTGAGGCTATCGCTGGCTTGAGAAAAATATACATGGATGGACGGATCGCAGATTTTGACACTTTCTTCGAATATCTGGAGAATCTGGGTGCCAGCGCTTTTCCGGTTGTTGCCACGATTTGGGAGGAATCAAAATTTCCCTTTTCCCGTCAAAAAGCTTTAGCTTTTTTGAAAAAAATCGGAGAATATGATTTAAACTCTCTTCTCAATCTTGCCCGAGGCCAGTCAGCATCTCTAACAAGGGAAATTATAAGCATATTGACGACTACCGCCGAGAGAACGGAAATGGCCCAACTTGAGGATTTCGTCAATCATCCGGATAAGGCAATAAGACTTGATGTTATCCACGCCCTGGGAAAATCTGGAGATGAGGCTTCCAACAAGATCCTGTTAAGATTTCTTTCTGATAAGGATACAGAAATTCGCACAGCAGCTCTCAAGAACCTTAAATATCTTGGGGATAGCGCTGCCTTAGATCATATTAAGCAGATGGCTCACGAAAAAGGCTTCAGGGAAAAAAGCAAGCGGGAGAAAGAAGCTATTCTAAAATTTTTGGGAAGCACTAAAAGCGGAGAAATTAGTACTTTCCTTCAGTCCCTTTTGAAAAAAAGGAAGATTTTCTTCCCGTATAAGACGAACGAGACTCGCCTCTGTGCGGTTTCTGCACTTGGAGTAATGGCTACTCCTGAAGCTGCGGATATACTCAAGGCAGGGACTAAGATACGAAACAAAGCCATCCGGCAAGCTTGTAATCATGAGCTGATGAAAATAGCATCAGAAGAAGTGCCAAAAGAAGAGACCAAAGAGGAACCGAAAGAAAACACCAAAGACGAGCAGGGTTCTTAATCATGGAAGAAAAAGATCAGAAAGTAAGAAAAGATTATATCGAGGGAGCCAAGAAATCTCTATCTAAGATAATTGAGGAGATATTTATCCGTCTTTCCTCAGCTATGAAGGTTGCTCAAATCTATGAGCCCAATAATCTTACTTTCATCAGGCAGATTAATCTTCTCTTCAACTTAATTCAAAATATCCTAAAAAAAGAAGGGAAGGCCGTATTCCAGTTCCGGGAAAACACTTTATTTTTCAACACCGCCAGAGTCAAATTTGATTTTCGCAGCTACCACAATTTTAAATTCTTGGCTGATGAGTTCAGAGAAAAGGAGATAGGGACGCTTGGCTTCGAACCTGGCTTGAGCGAGGGTGAGCTGACGCAGTTTATCACTATTTTTATAGATGGCGAGGTAAAAAAAGAGAATCCTTTCGAAGATTTCGAGGCGGTATTAAAAGAGAAGGAAGTAGGCCATATATTTTTGGAGAAGATGCATCCTTTTGAAGTGACCGGAGGTGTGCGAGAAGAGCAGCTTCAGGAATCAGCGATAAAAGTCTTTTTCAAGAGCATAACCCACCTGAAAGAAGTCGTCGAGAGAGAAAAACAGAAAAAAAGGGTCCAGCTAAGAACCACTCGGAGACTGATGCAGTCCATAATTAATCTTGTAAGTCAGAATGAATCTTTCATGATAGGCTTAACAAACATAAAAAATTATGATGAATACACTCTCAATCACTCGACTAATGTAACCGTCCTGTCTATTTGTTTTGGACGAAGATTAGGTCTTGAAAGAAAAGAATTGGTAGATTTAGGAGTAAGCGCTTTTTTTCACGACATAGGAAAAATTGAGATTCCTGAAGAGATTCTGAATAAACCGGGTAAGCTCGACGATAATGAATTTGATATAATAAAGACTCATCCGTGGCATGGTGCTCAAAAACTGGCCTGCCTTAAAGAATTGAGTATTCTTCCAGTAACTGCCATTAATGTAGCCATGGAGCACCACATCTGGGCAAACTTAGAGGGGGGCGGGTATCCTAAATACTGGAAGAAGGGCCATACTGATTTCTTCAGCAAAATTGTTAAAATATGCGATTTTTTTGACGCTGTAACGACCGAAAGACCGTATAGAAAGAAGACCGCAACCAGAGAAGAGGCCACAAGCTGGATGCTGGAGAAAATCGGGACAGAATTCGACGCCATCTTGCTCAAGGTTTTCGCCGACATGGTAGGAATCTATCCTATCGGATCTCTTGTCGTCCTTGACACCGAAGAGTGGGGTATCGTGATGGAGACGAACCCGGAGATGGCTCTTATGACCTGCCCTAAAGTGAAAATTATTGCTGATAAGGATGGCAATAAGATAAACGGTGGAATTGTCGACCTGGCAGAGAAAGATCCCAAAACAGAGAAGTTTAAAAAGAAAATCGTAAAAACCCTGGACCCTTTTAAATACGATATTAACGTCTCTGAACACTTTCTGGCTCATACCGCATAAAAAGAGCTTCCCTGGTTTTTCCTTCCTTCAAATAAATTAATAATATATTCATAAACCTTATCTATTGTCTTTTGAAAATCATAGAAGTCCTCACAAAAACTAAATGACATTTTTATACGTATATATGATTGATCCTTAAAAGGATTGGTTTGATGCAGGGGCTTGATTTATCAAGCCCACCGATTAGTCTTTATATTTGATCGATCTTTGAAATGGTTGGTTTGATGTAGGGGCTTGATTTATCAAGCCCACCGAATGAATATAAAAAATGATTCGTAGAAGCGTGATATGCTTAGCCTTAAATAAGAATGTATGAGGATGCATTTTTTAGTCTGGCTGGTCTTGCAAGTTTGGTTAATCCTAATAGACCACATTTTTTGACAGGCATGCTTTTGATGAATATAATCAATCTCACTTTGATTAAACACAACATCAAGATAAGAAGTAATTTTTGAGGAGGAATTATGAGAAGTTTTAAAACTAAGTTTCCTTCTACCTGGACGTTTCTCATGATAGCTTTTATTCTGGTAGCTTTTCTTCTAATATTCTCAAACTGTCAAAATATCTTTGCTCCGCCTGCCCGAGTGACTTATCCTTCGGTTGCTCGAAAGACCTCTCCTCAAAGGGTCTATCCACCTGCAGACCTCGTTTTATTCAACGGAGATGTATATACTGCTGACCCTGATAATCCTGAAGCCTGTGCTCTGGTCATTACCGGAAACAAGATTACGGCTGTTTGTAAACAAAACAGTGAAGTAGGGAAATACATTGGAGATAAGACCAGATCTATTGATTTAGCGGGAAAATTTATCACACCAGGAATTATCGATGGCCATGTCCATTTTAACAGTGCTGGAGCTCTGATAACTGATGCAAATTTAATGACTGTTTCTGATGAAGAAGGATTGAGAAAAGAGATGAACAGGGTTGTTGAAATCCTGGATGACCTTGAATGGATAACCGGGGGGCTCTGGGGTGCCTATGAAAAGTGGGCTTTGGCAGATGCAGGAGAAAAAAAGTCGGAAAAAGAGGCATTATGGCGTCCGAACCGGGACATGATAGATGATTTGACGCCGAATAATCCTTGTTTTCTCTGCCGCTATGATTTTAAAGAGTGGCTGGCCAACACAGCGGCCCTCAAGGCGTCAGGGCTGGATAAAGAAATGGTCGAAGGGATGGAAGTAGGTGAGGACGGCAAGCCATCGGGAATAATCTTCCGGCCTTCTCCTGCCTTTGAGAAAATGGTTAAAGCGCAGAAGCCAAAATCCCATAAGAGGCTTTTGGATGAGAACCGGGCTGCTCTCCGGGCCTTGAGGGAAGCGGGGATTGTTGAAATCCATGATATTGCAAGGCCGGATCAAACCGAACGCTTCATCGAACTCCAGGAAAACGGAGAGCTGACCTGCCGGGTCTGGCTGAGGCCTGACCTTTCAACGGGCGCTGAATTAAAAGATAAAGGCCTGACGATGGGACTTCACCCCAAGACAAAAAAGCAGGATGCCTGGCTGCGTTACGGCGCGCTGAAAGGTTACATAGACGGCATCATGGGGACCCACGGCGCTCTTTTCTTCAAACCTTACGATGATAAGCCCGATAATTACGGTCACTGGCGCCGCCATACTTCGGATGACCCTGATTTCAAAACGCGTAACATGGAGAAAATGTACAATCTCATTAAAATAGGGTTGGACGCTGGCTTTGTTCCCAACGTCCACGCCATCGGAACAAGAGGCGTGGCTGAGATGCTCGACCTTTACGAAAGGCTGAAGAAAGAAGGAATAGACCTGAAAGGTTTCAGAGTTATCCATGCTCAGGTCCTAAGACCTCAGGATTTTCCCAGATTCAAGGCTCTTAATGTCATCGCTGAGGTGAATCCCTACCATCTCTCTGACGATATGCGCTGGATGGAAGAGAGAATCGGGCATGAGCGATGCAAAGGGGCTTATGCCTTTAAGTCGCTCTTGGATAACGGAGCCATGCTGAGCTTTGGTTCGGATTGGCCTGGAACAAGCGCAGCTCTCTATCACATGCATCCCAAATACCTGATCTATGCTGCAGTGGCGAGGAAAACAGTGAAAGGCACCCCAAAGGGAGGCTGGTTTCCAGAGCAGCGCATATCTGTCGAGGAAGCCATCAAGGCTTACACGATTAATAATGCCTATGCTGCCTTTGAGGATGATATTCGAGGTTCTTTGGAAGTAGGAAAGCTTGCTGACATCACTGTTTTTGACCGAAACCTGCTTGAAATTCCAGAGGATGAAATTCTACAAACAGAAGTCGTCTACACCATCATCGACGGCAAAATCGTCTTCGAAAAAAAATAGCTTTTTATGTAGCGGTTTGATTTATTGTAGGGGTTTGATTTATCAAACCCACCTTTTAAAATGTAATCAATGATTTATATCTAATGTAGGGGCTTGATTCGCCAAATCCACATAAACTTGACAAAGAGCTATATTTTATTTATCTTATAATAGACCTAAATATTAGTCTAAATTTAGACTAATAAGGAGAAGAAAATGATTAATTTTTCAGAGACAATTCCTGCCAGTAAAGCGAAAGCATATTTTTCTGAGTTGCTTAGGAGAATTAGAGAATATCATGAATCGTTTGCTATTACCCAGAGAGGGAAAATGGCAGGCGTATTAATTGGAATTGAGGAATACGAGAGTCTTATTGAAACTCTGGAAATATTGAGCGATAGCGAATTAATGGAAAGCATTAAAACTGGACTCAAAGATGAAAAAGCAGGAAGAATTCATTCCCATGAAGAGGTGTTTAAAGAATAAAAGGCTTGAAGCTTTTGAAAAAATACTCTATCAAGTATACGAAAGAAGCGAAAAGGAAGATAGGAAAACTTGATCCATCGATTAGAGCAATCATTAAAAAAGCAATAGAATCCCTCTCATCAAATCCTTATAAGGGAAAACCATTATCTTATGAATTAGCGGGACTGTACTCTTTAAGAACTTCTGATTACAGGATTATTTATCGGATAAAGGAAAAACAACTCATAATCATAGTGATTTCTGTAGGACACAGAAAAGAAATATATAAAAGATTGAAAGAAGTTATATTTAGAGATTGATTGATTCTTTTCTCATTTATTGATATTCTTTTGCCACCTAAGCAACAGGAGACATGGGGATGAAATGTCCTAAATGTAACTTCGAAAATCCTGCTGATACAAAATTTTGCGGCGAGTGTGCGACACCGCTCCATCCTTCAGAGAAAATCTCCGCTCATCTAACCGAGACTCTCGAAACTCCCAAAGAAGAACTGACCACAGGCTCCACCTTTGCCGGAAGATATCAAATTATCGAAGAGCTGGGAAAGGGAGGTATGGGTAAAGTCTACAAGGCTCAAGATACTGACCTTAAGGAAAAAGTTGCCATCAAGCTCCTCAAGCCGGAGATAGCGGCGGATAAAAAGACGATCGAGCGCTTCAGGAACGAGCTGAAATTCGCCCGTAAGATAAGGCAAAAGAATGTCTGCCAGATGTATGACCTGAACAAAGAAGAAGGCTCGCATTACATCACCATGGAATATGTGGACGGGAAAGATTTGAAGAGCATGATCAGGATGATGGGGCAGCTGAGTGCAGGGAAAACGATTTTCATAGCCAAGCAGGTTTGTGAGGGTTTGGCAGAGGCTCACAGGTTAGGAGTTATTCATCGGGATTTAAAGCCTCAGAACATCATGGTAGATGAGGATGGGAATGCGAGGATCATGGATTTCGGGATAGCCCGGTCGCTTAAGACTAAGGGGATAACAGCCGCTGGGGTGATGATTGGGACACCCGAATACATGTCTCCTGAGCAGGTAGAGGGGAAGGAAGTCGATCAGCGTTCTGACATTTATTCATTGGGAGTCATTCTTTATGAGATGGTGACCGGGAGGGTTCCTTTTGAGGGAGACACACCTTTCACAATAGGCGTGAAGCACAAGAGCGAGTCTCCCAAGGATCCTAAGGAGCTCAATACTCAGCTTCCAGAAGATCTAAACCTTGTTATCCTTCGGTGCCTGGAAAAAGATAGGGAAAAAAGATACCAGAGCGCAGGTGAGGTGCGGGCAGAACTCACCAGGATAGAAAAGGGCATCCCCACCACCGAAATAGAAGTCCCCAAGAGAAAGCCCCTCACTTCGAGAGAGATAACAGTGACCTTTGGCCTGAAAAAGCTTTTCATTCCAGCTCTAATCGTCGCCGCCCTCATAATCGCAGCAGTCATTATCTGGCAGCTTCTTCCTAAAAAAGAACCTATGCCCATTCCCTCAGGCAAACCATCTTTGGCAGTTCTGTACTTTGAAAACAACACAGGCGATGAGAGCTTAGAATACTTGAGAAGTGGTCTTGCGGAGTGGTTCATAACAGATCTCAGCCAATCAAGGTTTATGGATGTCTTGAGCGGAGATAAGGTTTTCAGCATTTTGAAGAAACTGAATTTGCTCGGGGCTGATAAATATTCTTCAGAGAACTTAACTGAAGTGGCAAAAGAAGGAGGCGTGAGTCACACTCTGAAGGGTAGCTATATCAGGATAGGCGACCATTTCGTCATCACAGTCATGCTTCAAAAGCCCCATACTGGAGAGCTCGTCAGTTCAAAGGAAGTCAGGTGTAAAGGAGTAGAAGAAATTCCACAAAGAATCGATGAACTAACGAGGATGATCAAGTTAGATCTGAATATTTCTCGTGAACAGATGGCCAGCGATATCGATAGGGAAGTGGGGAAAATCACCACCTCCTCTCCAGAAGCTTATAAATATTACAGTGAAGCACGAAAGTATCACATAAAGGCAGACCATCGGAGAGCCATCCAATTCTATGAAAAGGCGATAGAAGTTGATCCTGATTTCGCTATGGCCTACAGGGGGATGGAGGCGGCCTACAACAATATGGGTTATAGATCTAAAGGGAGGGAGTGTGCCCAAAAGGCATTAGAACTGGCAGATCACCTTTCGGACAGTGAGCGTTATATCATTCAGGCCCAATTTTACTGGCGATCAGAGAAAACCTATGATAAATCCATCGAAGCCTTTATCAAATTACTGGAGCTTTATCCAAAGCATGAGGTAGGAAATACTAATCTTGGGCTTGTATACAGAAATATTGAAGAATGGGATAAGGCCATCGAGCGATATGAGGTATTGATCCAGAATAAAGACGAAACCTATTTCCCCTACCTTAACATATCAGAGCCATTTGCAGCCAAAGGAATGTATGACAAGGCCCAAGAGATTCTTGAGTATTATCTCAAGAATTTTTCAGATGATGCCAATATCCATTGGGGATCAGCAGATATTTATCTGTCTCAAGGAAAATATGATCTCGCACTGGTTGAGATAGATAAGGCTTTGTCCCTTGTCCCTGATTATTTATATATATTTACAAAAGGTAGTATCTACCAATCCAGTGGGGATATTATCAAAGCAGAAAAAGAGTACAAAAAGCTCTTGGAATCAGAAGAGCAAGTCGCTCATTTTTACGGAAGATGGGGATTGGGAGCATTATACGTGTTGCAGGGAAGATTTCGGGAGTTAAAAGACCAGGCAACTCTCGGAATAGAGCTAGCTAAGAAACTAGAGGAAAAGCGTTGGGAATCTTTTTTCCATTGTATACTTGCTTATAACCATCTAAAATCAGGAAATCTCGAGTCGGCTTTAAAGGAGTGCGAGGATGCGTGGAGAAGTGCTTCTGAGTGGGAATTGCTGTTTTTACAAGAATACGCTCTATATCTGAAGACGAAGACTTACCTAGCAATGAAATCATTAGATAGAGCCCAAAACACAGCATTTGAGCTTAAAGAATTGATCAGAGAAGGAATGAATAGAAATGCAATAAGGCAGTACGACCATCTCACGGGTATGATAGAGCTGGAAAAGAAGAATTATAATGAAGCCTTAGAAAATTTCCAGAAAGCTTTATCCCTGTTACCATTTCAACATTCTATTGCTGATAGGCATGCCTTATTTATGGAACCTTTAGCGCTGGCTTATTACAGAGCAGGCGATCTGGATAAGGCTCAAGAAGAATACGAAAGAATAACTTCTCTTACAACGGGAAGATTCATCTATGGCGATATCTATGCCAAGAGCTTCTACACGCTAGGCAAGATTTGCGAACAGAAAGGCTGGAAAGGCAAAGCCATAGAGCATTACGAGAAATTCCTCGAGCTCTGGAAAGACGCTGACCCCAGTATTCCAGAAGTCGAGGACGCTAAGAAAAGGCTGGCAGGATTGAAGGGATAGTAGCTTAACATATTAGCAAAAAGGTCTGAAACCTTTTGATGATATAATCAAGATAGGAGGGAACAAATTTTGGCAAAAGAAAAGCTTGAAGATATCAGTTTGGATAGGCTGAGAAAAAGAAAGAAAATTACTTTCGTGCTGCTGTGTTTAATGATCGGTGTTGCCATTGTAAGTATTATTGTTTCACTTGTGAATTTTATTGGGGAAAAACAGCTCGATACTGGAGTTCTAATTGGTCTTTTTGTATGCCTATTTTTTAGCATATTCTTTTATAAGGGGATAAAAAATATTAATGGAGAAATTTCTAGAAGAAAAAGCCAGTAATTTTCTACAGTTTAAAGCTGGATAATTTTTATCCTTCCTGAAATGGCAAGCGTTATTTTATACTTTCCCCATGAATTCGAGATATAGATAGAAGCCAAATTGGACACGGTTCCCACCGGATGGAAGGTGGGGCTGTTGTTTGCTTGAAGGGTTACGCCATCGAGAAAGTATTCTCGCTCTCTTTTCCATTCATTCCGTTCCTCATCAAATGTTTCGATGGCATAGCTGTGCTGGTCAAATTTGATCCTGACTTTTACTCCCTCGAATATGGATTTATACCTGGCATAGTTCAGGCGGGAGTTTATTTCCCGAACAGCACTTTTAAGTCTGTACTTTGGGGCAAGATTCAGGAATGAAGTTGAAGCAACGCCCAGAATAATGGCGACGATGAAACTGGCGATAAGCGCCTCCACGAGTGAAAATCCTCTCATGTAATTCACAGAGAAGAATATATTTTTATTTTTCATTCAGAATTCCTTCCACTCCAAAGGCTTAAAGAAGGAAAGGCAAAGAACAGGCTTGGCTGTCTTCGGTGCATTCTGGACAAGATCGCTCTCTTCTAGAAGCCGCTCATCAAATGTGAGGTTTAGTTTGTTTCCGTTAGATATGTAATCCGATGCATGGAGGCTTCCCAGGATTTGAACAGTTTTTCCCTTTCCTTCTACGGAGAATCCCTTATCAGCAGCAGTAAGGGATGCTTGAATTTTTATCTCCTGGGGAGAGTCTTTATCGATGATTATTTTTCCCTCTCTCTCAGCGTTTCCCTGGAAGTCATTTCCCGTCACAAAAATATTCAGCTGGGAATTCCGGTCTTTCACATAGGGCACTTTATCTATCCATTTGACTCCCTGGTGGATAAGGTGGGAGGAAAGAGTGATTTTATCCGAAGAGATAATCGTTAAATTTACGCCATTAAGAATCGAGGGGATTTCTTCTTCCTTAACCAGGATGGCCTGGCCGGATGGGTCCATCACCCCGCCGCCGAGTGAATTGATCTTACCGTTGACTATGATAATACCCAGAGGAATAAGATCGTAATAAAGGACTTCCTCGGGAGTAGAAAAAATTGTTTTACTCTTTGACGGGCTGTACTTGAGAATCCAGCAGCCCTGTTCGGTAAGGAATGATACGACCTGGAAGTTCTCCTCGATGGCTGTGACCATCTCCTCCAGATCTCCCTGGACATAAATCCCTCCCAGACCCAGGTCGTCTTTGATGAGATAGACTCCGTCAGGCACAGGCTCATTTGTTTCTTCCAGCCCCAGGATAGCTCGAAGGCGGCGGTTGGAAAGATTTTGGGGATAAAAGAATTTTATTTTTAGGGCTTTTTGCACCTGGCTATTTGCGTCTTTGGGAATTAGATCTCCTTCAGCGAAGCTTATTTGAGGGGATATGAGGTTTTTCTCTGAAGGGAGGAAGCCTATTTTATTATTTTCTGCAAAATCATTTTTCTGATCTGGGTCAAGTTTTTTATCTATGAGTAAAGGAATATACGGAAGAGGTAGGTTGCCGGCGATAATTCCCAAGCTGGCTTCGAGGCTGGATTCCCTGGCTTCTTTAAAATTCTTTATTTTTCCTGCTGATGAGATCTCTGCTTTGTACGTAGCATGGAAATAATCTTCTTTTTCCTCGATTTTTTCGAAATAAAAATTTGTTATGCTTTCCCATCCAA
>Ga0209427_10003344_pt1 | contig 18853 bp, 10 predicted proteins | sample DeeMarSWOR136_30_FD_187465 | JGI IMG/M metagenome (GOLD analysis project Ga0209427, IMG submission 187465) | Marine sediment microbial communities from White Oak River estuary, North Carolina - WOR-1-36_30 (SPAdes) (version 2) | ecosystem: Environmental > Aquatic > Marine > Intertidal zone >...
TATCATGTTCAGTTCTTTTGGCGGCCTAGACCTGCGCAAATAAAGATACCCGCAACAACAGATGATTATAAGGTGGAGGCCCTATGGAAGACCAACGTCTTGTTTAATTATATGCACCTCTGGAGTTCAAATAAGCCTCTGACATTGGTTAAAGGGATATTATTGTGCACAAAATGTGGTTTTAACTGGAGAGCGGGAAATGAAGAATAAAAGACTGATTAGTTTCGTGGCCCTGTTAGTAATGGCATGTTCGGCGAAGGCTGCCGACAAGATGGTCGATTCTAAGCCGGCACGAACGCTGGAACTGTACTCCGCGGCTCCGGCGGTCTTTATCGAAAACGCTGGCCAGATTACCGACCCTGCAGTGCGTTATGTGTTCCGCGGCAGTGGGGCAAACATCTTTCATACCACCAAAGGGCCTGTTTTTCAGTTGTTACAGCGGGAGAAACACGGTCGGGATTCAAAGAACTATCGTAATGAACATGGCGAATTTCTCGGCTTGGGGCGGCATGATGAGAAGGGCATTATCAGGCGAGCGTGCAGCCTCTCTATGAGGTTTATTGGTGCCAGGGGGGTCAGGCCGATGGGGCGCGGCAAGCAGGAGACGAAGGTCAACTACTTTATTGGTCATGATCCGAATAAATGGCATACAAACGTAGCCACCTATTCAGAGGTGGTTTATCCACAATTATACAACGGCATTAGCTTACACACGTTTGGAAGAAGGTCTCATCTCAAGTATGAATTCCACATTGTGGCGGAAGCCGACTATAGGCAGATTGTCATTAAATACGAAGGTGCAGAGGGCATGAGGATTGATTCAAACGGGGCGCTGCACATAAATACACCATTGGGTGAACTGGTGGATGGGATTCCCTATATTTATCAAATTATTAACGGTCAGCAGGTTCAAATATCCGGCCGATATCGCTTGATTGACGAGAACAGTTACACGTTTGAGATAAGCGGAAAAGTTGATCCAACAATTGAACTTGTTATCGATCCCCATCTCTCATGGGCCTCCTATCTGGGCGGAAGCGATAATGAAACAGGTTACGATATCGCCGTGGACAGTAATAGTGGAGATGCACTACTGACAGGGGTGACCAATTCGGTCAATTTTGGTGAGCCGTACCCCCGGTATTATGGTTTATGTGGATCTTACGATGCCTTTGTAGCCAAGGTCAACTCGAGTGGGGTGCAGTGGGTGGCTTTTATAGGCGGGAGTGGAGATGACGCGGCAAGAGGTGTTGCTGTGGATCCAAACGGGGATGTACTGCTGACGGGCGGAACCGCCTCTAACAATTTCCCGACGAAAGGGGAGCTCGATAACGAACTTAACGGTAGTACGGATGCATTCGTGGCCAAGCTCAGCAATGACGGAAGCAGCCTGCAGTGGTCGAGGTATCTGGGCGGCGAGCGTGACGATTTGGCCAACGGTATCACTGTAGGCGTCACCGGCTATTGCCTGCTAACGGGTGTCACCGATTCTAACACATTTCCAGGGAGTGCGTTTGGATTCCCGTATACCTTGAGCGGTGGAACAGACGTCTTTGTGACGAAGTTAAATCCGGGTGGGGATTTTGGTTCGACAGGTTGGTCAAGTTGTTTGGCCGGTAGCCAGGACGACGAGGGATTTGGTATTGCGGTGGACGATTTTGGTAACGTTCTTGTTACGGGCAGGACCTATTCCGATGATATTGCTAATGCTGATAATTCATCCAGCGGCAATTCAGATGCCTTTGCAGCCATGTGGTTTGACATGCCGGTAGGAAGTGGGAAGAGATGTACGTTGGCATGGCTTCGCTATCTTGGCGGCAGCATGGATGAGGGGGGACATGGTATAGATGCAGGTATGGATAACGATGGGCTTTATGCGATGCTGACGGGTTTCACAGAGTCTTCGGATTTCCCGGCATGCTGTGGTTTTGACAGCAGCTACTGCGGCCGGGAAGAGGCCTTTGTGGCCAGGATAAATTATTTTAACGATGCAAACGACAGTAGCGTGGCATGGGCAAGCTTTCTGGGCGGCAGTGTCAATGACGTGGGAAGGGGCATTGCAATAGTGGATCAGGTAAATCCCGAATACGAGGATTATGCCGTGGTGACCGGCTACACAAGCTCCTACAACTTTCCCACACCCGAAGGATTCGATCCCAACTACAATGGTAATTATGATGCTTTTGTAACGAAGGTGACCGCCACGGGCCAATTGGTCTGGTCCAGCTACCTTGGCGGCAGCGGTAATGACCGTGGTTACGGTGTTGCGGTGGACGGCGAAGGCAGCGCCTTAGTGACAGGCGTCACCGACTCTAATGATTTTCCGACACAGGGAGGCGGCGATAAGGAGTACAACGGCGGGGAAGATGTATTTGCAGCAAAGATAGTAATGGATGAGAAAATTGGACTGGGTAAGCTATACGGTACAGTTTGGGACCCCCAAGGTGTCCCGATTGGAGGGGCTGAGGTCAGCGTAGCAGGACAGATGACGCTTACCGATCCAAAAGGACAGTTTAGTTTTGATAAAGATGACAGCACTCATCCTACGATTGATGTTTTCGCCGGCCAAACAATAGTAGCGGTTGGTCAGACCGGTTATTATCCGTTGACTAAAATAGTGACTATCGATGTAAATTCGACTACTCGTGTCAATATCCAAATGACAGAGGATCTTCAACTGGATATGAATAGTCCGTGTGTAGTAGATATCAGCGCCAAGTACTGTGGACCCGGCCGGCAGGACCCATACTATATGAAGGGCCCTTCCCTGTGTGAGAAGTTCATCGCCACAATTGACTGGGGAATTTGCGACCCTAATAGAGTTGAGTGGTATACACGAGGCAGAGAAGCAAGCAGTAAACCATTTTACGTTGATTACCTCTCGGCCGGCACACCGGTTACGCTTTTTGGGAGCCGAAAGATAAGCTATCATGGGCGGTGTTTTGATATGGGCGGCGACGATTTCGGGGTAGGGTCCGGATGGGTCCAGGTGGTTGCTGTAGGGTATAAGCCGGGTTTAGGCGAAGCAAATTCGGTCCCGGAACGTGTGGATTTTTTCGATATAATCGAGGCACCTCCCTATGTCAGGGATGCTAATGACTCTAACCTTGTGAAGGTGGTATTCACCGGCAATGGATTTGAGTACAAGGTACTGAAAGTGCCGGACTTTAATCTGGCACCCTGGGATGGAAGTGCGGTCGGTTCGGAAATGCCTATCTTTGGCGGCGAAAATATGAATATCGGGCTGGATTTTAAGGACGAGCCGAAACCCTGTGACTCGAAACTGTCGGCATCGGTCAGCATGGATGGTACGAGTTTTGTCTTTACAAAGGGATGTGATGGGAGCACTAAGAGAGAGGTTCATCGAGAGGTGCCGGTCGCGGGGATAGAACTGCCGGAACTGCCGGGTGGTGTTGAGGTCGAGGCGTTTGCAACGGCGGACTTTTATCTCACTCATGAAGAAGGCTTAGAGCCACCGTGGCGCACAGGCGGAACGCTTAATCTTGGGTGTAATTTCAGTTTCTCCACACCGGAAGTCCCTGGACCACCGGTCTGCGGCGTACCGACTTATACGAGGGCAGATCTCAGTCTGGAATTAGGCCTGAGCAGTAGTCTGGAAGGATGGGTCGGTGTCGGTCCGGAATTCTCAAGCCTTTTTTACTTTGAGCCGCTGGCCAAGGGAATTTTGGGAGCGGGAGTGTCGGACGTGGCCTGTGTGGAAGGTTACGTCGGGGGTGGATTCCATTCAGAGGTTCTTTTGCATCCGGATGTGGATTGGGGCGATACGTATATCATCCTGGTAGGTGGTGTGGAGGTTATAATCGGCCCCTTCTCCACAGAGGTGGGATTGGAGTATAACTGGTGGCTTAACCCGGGAGTACATAAAACCTTAACCACAAGTGGGTTCGAAGTTTTACCGCGTGATTATCTTGATTCGGATGATCCGCTTGTTTTAGGGGACAATGAGGATACGATTGATTGCAACGTATTTCCGTATTCTGTGCCGGATGTCGTGCCAACAGACAGTGGTATGCTTGCAGTGTGGATAGAAGACGATATCGGTCGGGATGCGAACGATCGAACAGAATTGAGATATGCCACTTATGAAGGTCACAATTGGATCCTTTGCGATGCGGTAGCTGATGATGGTACGGCGGATTTGAACCCACAATTGATTTCGCTGGGCAGTGGAAGAGCGGCTTGTATCTGGCAGGATGCAAAAGGCACGCTTGCCGATTGTAATAGTCTGGAGGCGCTTAATGAGCAACTGGAGATCGCCGTGTGGATGTATGATAGCACTATACAGCAGTGGACGAACACGGCGCCGCTGCCAGATAAGTGCCTGACAAATGATAACTATCTGGACCGCTCGCCAAAACTGGCTGTTGATGAAAGCGATGCAAGCAGTATGCTGGCGGTATGGATAAGCAACCAGGACTGCAATATGTGGGGAGACAGCACAGCCGTGAATAAAATCAAGTGGCGTAAGTATAACGGTGGTTGGGATGGAGATAACAATACAATAGATGCAAATTTTGGGATGATTTTGGGAACGGCGTTAGCATATAAAGACGGTATCGCAACTTATGTGTTCTGCAGAGATGGTGATGATGACCTCAATACGCCGGGAGACCAAACACTGTGGAAAATGACGTACTCTGATTCTTCCGGCGGATGGACATCTCCGGACTGGTTGACCGATAATGGTAATGATACATCTCCCAGACTAATTTTTGATGGGGATGGTAATTTGCTTATGTTCTGGCTTAAGGGAGATGATATTTGCATGGCCAAAGGAAGCGGCAATACCATAACGCGCAACGATATTGACCTGGCTGAGGCGGTTGTTACAGCCGGTAAATCGTGGGGTAGCAAGGATTTCGATTTGGTAATGGGTGACAATGGGCAGATTGCCCTGATCTGGAGCGACATATCGGTTCCGTTCTATCCCAAACGCCTCAGTGCTGATCACTTCGATCCAAGCCGAATTGATCCGAACTCCATTGATCCGTACAAAGACCAATTCAACTTCCCGGCCCACACCGATCCGAATGCTCCAAACCAAATTTTGGTCAGCCATGACTTATGGATTTCTTATCACAATCCCAATTTCCCACAGCATTGGAGTCTTCCACGACAGCTCACGTGGGATGATTCGGCCGAGCGGTTTATCAGCGGTGCATTTGAACCTAACGGCACGTTGCTTTGTGTTTATAACAAGAGACAGACAAAGTATGAGACAGTGGAATATAAAGACCCATGTCATCATGATGTTAATGTTCACAATGTTCCCTTCCCGGGCAGGAGTGATTTAGTCTGTCTGCGTGACCCCTTAAAGTCTGACCTCTCCATAGAGATAGAAGATATTAGGGTGATGCCGCCCAATCCAATGCCCGGAACAGAGGCGAAAATTTATGCTACTGTAAAGAACCTGGGCGTATCACCGGTTTCAAATATCAAGGTGGCCTTCGCCGACCTTTCTGATCCCAGTGGTGGGACATGGACCACCGGTTCAATCCGGGTGATTGAAGGCCCATTGGTTGGTGGAGACGAAGATACGGTCTCGGTATCCTGGGAAGTGCCGGCAGAAAGCGTTACCCCGCGATTAGTAAGTGTTGTAGTTGATCCATGTAATGTTCAGGATGATTCAAATTGGAACAATAACAGCATTAACTTTAAACTGCTGGCACCGGATCTGACCATTAGCGAGATGGTTATATATAATGCCGGGCCTAACAAAATCATTACCGCACGCGTAGCGAACAAAGGAGTTCTGCCGACAGGACTATTGTCGGCTTATGGTATGAATAATCCTGTTAGAATCGTTTTAAGAGAGGGCGAGCCAAACGGTGTAATCGGGCAAATTTTGGGTGTGCAGACAATCCAGACTATTGAACCTATGGCTTACCATGATGCTCAGTTCATATTGCCACCTATACACGTTGATGTAAATATGGTTTATGCAATAGTGGATGAACCGATTGTCGATCCGGATAATGATGCTGATGTGGACTTGGTTGACTTTAGTTATTTTGCCAACAACTGGCTGCGTTCCGACTGTGAAGGGCCCCAATGGTGCGGCGGCACTGATCTTAATCAGAATGGGATGGTAGACTTGTTCGACCTGTACATCCTTGTGGAATGGTGGCTGACTGCAGATGATGTCGATGAATTCAACGAAGATAACAACGTTCGTGGCGTCAGAATTCGATGAGCATAGGGGATGTCGGCTGTTTTCCTTCGGCAAAAATGACAAAGGTTGAAACGGTTTAAAGTAAAGTGCTAAAGCCTATTTGTGAAAAAGGCAGGCTATATAGACTCATACCAGGATGAGGTAATCTTACTTTCGGTTCGAAGCAAATTGCTCCTTTTCCAGGGCAAGCATGCCGTATCTTGCCGGGTCAACTATCTTATAGAAATATGAAATCTGAGACATATCGTCGTTTCGTATTGCTGTGATTAAAGCAATATGTTTTGTGGTTTGCAGTTCTTTCAGATTACTGCGTATTAGTTCGGGAGCCATATCCAGTTTTTCACTTAAGACGGGTACTCGGAAACCGGTCACATCGTCTCTATGATAAAATAGATAGGCGTATGTGAGCTTGCTTTCAGCCGAAAGCTCGTGGGAATCTATTAGCTTATAAGTTAGAAGTAAATCCCCGATTTTTGCGTATTTTGGGGCCACATTAGCCTCCTTGCGAAGAAAGTCGACAAAATCCCTGTATAAGGATGATGTTTTTAACTTCATGTTAATTCCCTTTAATTGATGTGAATGTATTATATAATTGTTAACGTCTACACTCTAAATAAAATATACGATTTAATTTCCATCTAAGGCAAATCAGTCGAACAAAATTATGTAGAAATGTGGCATTTATTTAAACGCCCGATAAAAAGACGTCACATAGCCGAAAAGCGGGGCTGACGGGTTCCTTTTCGTTCTCTGAAATGTGGACTGGTACCGAGCGATGGAGAAAGTGCGGGCAAGATTCTGTTTTGTAAAAAGTGAATGAACAGTAAATCCCGGCTGTTTTAAGGGAAAATGCCGGGGTCAGCTTATTAAAACGTTGTCAAATCGTACTCCACCTCGAACCTCAGCTTATGTTCGGTTTCTTCCTGAGCAAGCTGTAGCAACATGTCCTTTACTTCTTCGTCTTGTGCTATTTTGGCCATGTTGGTATAAAGCTTTACGGAAGCGTCTTCCTTTTTAATGGCGAAAAGCAGTATATCGGCATAGCTCATATCGGGATGGAACTCACCGCCCTCGACATCATCGGCGATGCCGAGACTTGCCACTTCTTCATCTCTGAGTACCATTCCGACCGCCTTTGCATCTTCCAGTTTTATTTTATGTTCCTGTTCCTCCTTGGCAAAATCTTTAAGGACCTCACGCATCTCGGGTTTGTTCACCTTGCCCGCCAGGTCGATGTATAAACGGATTGCCTCAATCTCTCTTCCGATTGCAAAATCCAGAATTTCATCAACGGATTCAAAATTCTCCATGACACGGCCCTCGCATTTTTAATTCACAGGTTGAAAATTTAACAACTCGTATGCTGTTTCATATTTCAAGCCGCCTGCATCGAATTATATGCCCAAGTGTATCGATTTAGGCGTATTGGATATCCTAATGACGGTGCTGATATTTGTAAAGGTTATTTCGAAAACGGCTTGCTTTTATTCCAAAACAGTATCAGGAGCATAACTTGGTAGTGTTGTAAGGTTTTTGAATCTTTAGTATGACATGAAAAAAGCGAGGGCTGAATTGCGGTAAGATAGTAATTCAGATGATTTAAAGCCGGAAATTACCGCTTTTTAAGCGATATTGACGAAAAAACTGCACAAAAAGAAAGTAAAAGTGTTGCAATTTTAGAAGGGATTTGGTAATTTAATGTAATCAGTAGTCGTAGGAGCTTAATGTATTGAAAACGTCCTGATAATACCTTTTTATCAAGGAGTAGTGTGATGACAGTTCTAAACACAACCAGAAAGATAAAAGATGTTGGTTTTTATTGGTCTGTTGCACTAATAATTTTTTCGACCATTTTGATTACTACAGAGCAGGCCCGGGCGAGGAATCCCTACCGAAAAGAATTCTTTCAGGCCTACCCGCAGGCGAAGGGCTCGGTGCTCGATAATGTCCCAAGTCACGCCGGCCATTGCGGCGTTTGCCATTTTGACTTTAGTGGGGGAGGCACCCGAAATCCTTATGGTTTGTCTGTCGAGGCGACTCCCAACCGCGATAAGGATGATATCCTCGGTCTTGGGGGCATAGATTCGGATAGCGATGGATTTAGCAATAATAAGGAAATAACCGATACTGCCACATTCAGCAATACGCCGACCTTCCCCGGCCTAAAACCTGCAAATCTAAGCAGTGTCTCGAACGTCGACAAAGCCGACATCCAGGGTCACCTTGTCCCATCCACCGGCTCCGATACCACCCCGCCTACAGTTGCGGTCATCACGCCAAACGGTGGCGAGACCTGTGTCGGTAATACTTCTTTTACTATACAATGGATCGCAGGTGACACCAGTGGAATCGCCGGGATTGATCTGTACATTTCATTAGACAATGGAGCAACGTACAAAGCCGTGGCGCTTGGACTGTCGAATACAGGCTCTCATACATGGTTCCCAGCCAACCGGCCTACTACTCAGGCACTCTTACGCGTCGTTGCTATCGACAACGCGTTTAACACCGCGGCAGATGTTAGCGATGCCGTCTTCACTATCGAGTCACCTCCCGGTGGTTTTGCACCCACCACACTCAGGGACTTTGACCAGCCGGGAAGTCAACCCTTTGAGGGGGGCATACTGAATCCCCCGTCCGCCTGCGCCGTATGTCACGGCAATTATGACCCCGACGTCGAGCCCTTCCGTAATTGGCAGGGCAGCATGATGGCACAGGCATCGCTCGACCCACTGTTCAAAGCCAACATGGTCATCGCCAATCAGGATGCCCCCGACTCAGGCGACCTTTGCCTGCGGTGCCATTTGCCCCGCGGATGGCTCCAGGGTCGTTCGGTGCCCACGGATGGAAGTCAAATGCTAACAACCGACAGGAGCGGCGTTGCCTGTGATCTATGCCACCGCCTCGTTGATCCTATTTTCGACCCAATCGAGAATCCCGCACAAGACGAGGACATATTAAACGCCCTGATCTTCCCCACCTTCGATTTCGGAAACGGTATGTACACAATCGATCCTACCGGCGCTCGCCGGGGACCTTTCGTTGATGCCACTACCGGCCACCCCGTTCTTGTCTCGCCGTTCCATCGTGAGGCGGCCATTTGCGGAACCTGCCACGATGTAAGCAACCCGGCCTTTGAAAAGGACGGAAACGGAAACTACGTCCCCAATGCGTTCGACACGCCTGCATCGATTTTCTCATCACACACTCTACTGCCCGTCGAACGCACATACAGCGAGTGGTTTTACAGCCAGTACAACACTCCCGAAGGGGTATATGCCCCACAGTTTGGCGGTAACAAGGAATATGTCTCCACCTGTCAGGATTGTCACATGCGAGACGTTACCGGTCATGGCTGCAATTTCGGCACGCCGCCTCTTCGCACGGACCTTCCCCTCCACGACATGACGGGCGGCAGCACATGGCTTCCCGGATTGCTATATGACCTCTTCCCATCCGAAGTCGACCCGGACGCAATGCAGGCCGGCATCGAGCGCGCCAGATACATGCTACAAAATGCCGCTCAACTGGAGGCTGAGGCAGAGGATGTGACGTTGGAGGTCACCGTCACGAACAACACGGGCCACAAGCTTCCGACCGGCTATCCCGAAGGCCGCCGTATGTGGATTAACGTAAAGTTCTATGATGCTGCAATGTCTGTCATTTCTGAATCAGGCGCTTATGATGTCAATACAGGTTACCTCTCGCACGACCCCGAGGTCAAAATATACGAGGTCAAGCCGGGACTCGATTCGATTACGGCCCCGCTTGTCGGTGAGCCAAATGGCCCATCCTTCCACTTCGTCCTCAACAACAAGGTTTACAAGGATAACAGGATTCCTCCCAGAGGTTTTACCAACGACGCATTCGAGGATTTCGGCGGCGCCCCCGCCGATTATAGTTATGAAGACGGCCAATACTGGGACGAGACTACCTATGATATACCGCCGGGAGCGGTCTCTGCTCAGGTTACTCTCTACTATCAAAGCACCAGCAAGGAATTTATCGAGTTCCTGCGGGATAAAAACACCACCGACACCACTGGCCAGCAAATGTACGACCTATGGAGCGATCATGACAAATGCCCGCCGGAAGTCATGCAGACCGTTTCTATAACATCCCTGTTGCCGGCTGACCTTGACGGCAATGGCGGTGTCGACTTCAAAGACCTGGCTATTTTTGCTTCATACTATGGCAATGATTGTGTTGCTCCTAACTCATGCGGCAATGCGAATTTCGATGGCATAAACGGTGTTGATGCCTCCGACCTGGCTGTCTTTGTCGACTTCTGGCTCTGGGGCAAATAAGTTTTTCACTGTCTTTGGCCGGAACTTGCCGTTCGGCTTGGCATGACAAGTCATCAAGTAATCTCTGGGAGAGCACCGCATACTTCAGGTTTTCAAAGCCGGGAAAACACGTCTATCGATCATACGGGCGATTGAAGAAATGCAGACTCATATTGGTACGAAAGTCGTTTTAATTCGTAAATATCTGGATTTTTAGCCTTTATGGCCGTTAGGTCTTTATAAAAGCCCCCAAAGAAGTTGCAATATGGAGAAGATAGTAGTATTGTTTTGTTTATTACAAGGCTTGATTGTATTGCTATGTGATTTATGTGGGAAATGATGGGTGATAATATTTTCCCGGTTTTGTTGGAAGTCTCAAATGAATTCAATAACCTTTTGAAGGAACTATCCTATGAAAAAGCAAACAGAACTATCACGACGTGATTTCGTACGAACTGCACTTGGCACAGGTGTGGCCTTAAGTACACCGACCATCCTTGGAGCTACGGCCAAAGGGGGTGGTAAGACCTTCAAAGTGGGGCTGATTGGCTGTGGCGGCCGTGGTAGAGGCGCTGCCGCTGGCTCTCTACAAGCAGGTAAGATTCTTGGCTTCGACGTTCAGGTTGTTGCCACCGCCGACTATTTCAAGGATCGGGCACTTAGTGCAGGTAAACAACTGAAAGTTCCGCCTGAACGTTGCTTCGGTGGCCCGAAATGCTATCAACAACTTTTGGAAACAGATGTCCAGATTGTCCTGATGGCTACGGCACCGCTGTTTCGACCGCTTCACCTCGAGGCTGCGGTGAAGGCCGGCAAACACGTATTTATCGAAAAGCCGGTGGCCGTTGACCCTCCAGGCTGTCGGAGAGTGATTGCCGCCGGCGAGGAGGCCAAAAAGAAGGGACTCGTGGTCATGGCAGGTACCGAGATGCGTCATGACTTCAACTACAGAAAAACCCACCAGGCCGTTGCTGTCGAGAAAGCGCTTGGCAGGCTTTATGCAGGCCGCGTCTCGTTTTGTATGGGGCACATTTTTTCGTCAAGACCCATCAATCCGAAGACTGCTGATGACTTGGTGCGGTCATGGCAGAACTGGATTGCGCTGTCGGGCGACCATCTGGTGGAACAGCATGTCCATAATATTGACATTGCGAACTGGTTCTGCGGCGGACCGCCGGTCAGTGCGGTTGGATTCGGGGGGCGCGCGCGACGCAATGCCGGTGACATGTACGATTTCTTCAGCGTGGATTACGACTACGGCGACGGCGTGCATATCCACTCGATGTGTCGCCAGGTCCACGGCTGCTGGAACTGGGTGGGGCACGACTTTGTTTATGAAAAGGGCCGAACGAACGGCAGCGACCATCCAAATCCGAAAAAATCGCCAATCCCTTCCGATTTGACCAAAGGGCCGAGCAGTCACATTCAGGAGCAAATCGACGTTCTCTATTATGTCAACAAGGGCCGGTCTATAAGCCAGGCGCAGGCTGTAGCCGAGTCTACGGCTACCGCTATCATGGGCAGAGTCTCAGCCTACACGGGCCAACAGGTCTCTTGGAAGGAAATCATGGCCGATCCGAATGCCAATCCCGACTTTTATAACCTGACACTAAAGCCAACAGCCGAGGACTTCGAGAAAGGCACAGTTGAAATACCAAAAGAAAATTCGATACCTCTTCCGGGCCGGATAGCTTGATTGTGGCTTGGTATTGTGTTTTCTAACCATAATCGCACGACAACTATGTGATGAGGGCCGGCATTATAACTTACGCGGTCATGTGCCTGCCCTTGCGTGCTAATTGTGAAACATCTTGCAACCGGGAGAGTCCTTGACAAATCCGCAATCCGGGCACATGACCTGGCCCGGCTTACAGCATAACTCGCTGCCTTTCAGTTGTCCGCACTTAGTGCAAATTGCCGCGGATGTAGCACCCTTCGGAATATTGCAGCACCCTGGTGAGCCCTTTACGAGGCCACAATCCGGGCATCTGACCTGCCCCGGCTTGCAGCAAAGCTCGTCGCCTTTTACATGGCCGCATTTAACACAGAGCTCAATTGAATCGGAACTAATCTCTTTCGATTCGGTTGGTTTTTCGTCGGTACTGCTTGTGTTCGGTTCAGTTGTATCTTCATCGGAGGACTTACTACAGCCGGGGCCAAATATAACCATACTAATTATTATTAAACTAAATATGAACGTTACAATACGTTTTCGCGATTTCATTTTTACCTCCTGTAAAATAGTTTTAGCGTTTTCCCGTTTTCATTACTGCACCCAAGCCAAAAGCCTGTGAGAGCAATCGACCACAAAGGATGTAACGTGCGTAAAGAAAGGCAGATGTCGGATATTTGTAAAGAGCTTATCGTCACCATTTCTTTTCGTTTTGGTGTCCTTTATCGGTTACATGCCCTATATGGCAAAACTGCTCATTGCATCTATTATACTATGCTCACAATTGGAAGGTTCGTCAATAGAATAGTTCCAATCACAGCATTTTTTCTTTATCCTTGCGTGAGTGGCCTATGGTATCTATAATGATGTTCCCTGAATGAAAATTGTCTCTCCATGATTACGAACAGTAAGAGGAGGATACAAGCTATGAGGGTTTTCTTTGGACTGAAGATTGTTATCCAATCTGCCGTACTTGCGGGATTGCTCTTTAATACTCAGAGCGTTTTTGCTCAGGGAACGCGTTCCGACTATGAGCGTGCGCTCAATCTTCGCAAGAACACGGCAAATAAAGTGTTCAGACAGCGTGTCAGTCCCAACTGGCTCACAGGTAATACTCGGTTTTGGTACCGTAATGACCTGGCCGATGGTGCACGCGAGTTTATATTCGTAAATGCGGAAACCGGAACACGCCGGCGGGCATTTGACCACAAGCGGCTTGCCGGGGTGCTTGCTAAAGCAACCGGCAAGGATGTAAAAGCCGGCAGACTTACAATCGAGAATCTGAGGTTCAACGAATCTCTGTCGGAGCTTCGGTTCACCAGTAGCGGCAGGAGGTGGAAATGTGATTTGAGCAGCTATGAGGTTAATGAGGTACCGAAAGACGAGACGACAGCTTCTTCTCTTCAACCGCACACTAAACTGCACCCGAGTATCCGGTCCTCTGACGAGACTTCGATTACATTCATCAATCATACACAGGATGTCGTTGAGGTTTATTGGGTGGACTATGAGAGCAAGAGACGTCACTACGCCACGGTTCGGGTTGATGAGCAGCATCAGCAGCACACTTATGCGGGACATGTCTGGCTGGTAACCGATAAAGCGGGAAAAAGGCTGGCTGTGTTTGTCGCCACTAAAGAGGCTTCAAACGCTGTCATAGATGCTAACAGTGTTAACGGAGATGATGCCAAAGGAAAATCCGGAGAAAAGAGACAACGCGGTCAGTCGCCGGACGGCAAATGGATTGCGTTTATAAAGGATTACAACCTCTATGTAAGGAACATTGAAAACGACGAAGAGGTCGCACTAAGTAGCGATGGCACCGATAAAGACGCATATTCCAAACGCATATACTGGTCGCCGGATTCCGAGAAGATAGTGGCTTTGAGAATCGAAAAAGGCGATGACAGAAAAGTACACTTAATCGAATCTTCACCTAAAGACCGGTTGCAGCCGAAACTACACACGCTTTCTTATGCCAAACCCGGCGACTGTATTGATGTTCCCAGACCACAATTATTCAACGTCGTCGATAAGCATCAAATCCCTGTTTCGGATGAACTGTTCCGGAATCCCTGGCGCATTTCGAAGATTCGTTGGGCACCTGACTCCGGCAGGTTTACTTTCCTCTATAATCAGCGAGGTCATCAGATACTGGCCATCATAGGCGTGGACGCCAAGACGGGCAAAGCACATGCCATTATCGATGAGTATAGTAAGACGTTTATCGATTATGCGTACAAGCAATACCATTATTACATTGATGCCGCGAAGGAAATCATCTGGATGTCGGAACGAGACGGCTGGAACCATCTTTACCTTTATGATGCTTTAACGCATCGAGTGAAAAACCAAATCACTAAAGGCGATTGGGTCGTACGCCGTGTTGAGCGAGTGGATGAGGAAAAACGGCAAATCTGGTTTCGGACCGGCGGTATCAGAGGGGGGCAGGATCCTTATTACGTGCACTTCTGTCGCGTAAATTTTGATGGCTCGGGTCTTGTAGTGCTGACCGAAGCCAACGGCACGCATGAAATAGAGTTTTCTCCCGATCGCCGGTTTTTCCTGGACAGATGGTCCCGGGTCGACCAGCCGCCCGTCACAGAGTTACGCGATACCAACGATGGCAAAATCATTTGCGAATTGGAACGGGCCGACGTCGGTGAGTTGTTAAAGACCGGCTGGCGACCACCGGAGCCGTTTGTTGCAAAGGGCCGGGACGGTAAAACAGACATTTACGGGATAATCATCCGTCCCGGCAATTTCGATCCGAATCGTAAATATCCGGTAATCGAGCAGATTTATGCCGGCCCACAGGGTGCGTTTGTGCCAAAATCATTCGGGCTCCATACTCGACAGATGGCTATCGCTGAACTTGGTTTTATTGTTGTACAGATTGATGGAATGGGCACTTCTCACCGCTCAAAGGCTTTTCATGATGTATGCTACAAGAATCTTGGTGACTCGGGATTTCCCGACCGTATTTTGTGGATGAAGGCGGCCGCGGACAAGTATCCCTATATGGACCTTACGCGTGTCGGTATTTATGGCGGTTCGGCGGGCGGCCAGAGTGCACTGCGCGCTCTGTTGGCCCATGGCGATTTTTATAAGGTAGCTGTCTCCGACTGTGGCTGCCATGACAACAGAATGGACAAGATTTGGTGGAACGAGCTCTGGATGGGCTGGCCTGTTGGGCCGCATTACCAGGAGCAGTCGAATGTTACGCAGGCCCACAAACTACAGGGTAAACTCCTGCTCACTGTCGGTGAGCTCGATAAGAACGTAGACCCGGCATCAACTATGCAGGTCGTCGATGCACTCATAAAAGCAGACAAAGATTTTGACCTCATTGTAGTGCCCGGTCGTGGTCACGGCGTGGGGGAAACTCCCTATGCCAGTAGGCGCCGGATGGATTTCTTCGTCCGCCACCTCCTTGGAGTGGAACCTCGAAGTAAGCCATAAGATAAGAGAAGATTATAATGAGTCATTGCAGCCGACCGATAAGCATATAAAAATCATGAAAATGGGGCGGCAGATAATTCAGTCAAATAATAATAAAAAATAAAAAATTCCATGTTGATTTTGTCGGTTGGCTCGCTATCCTATTAGAGGTGAAGCTCAGCAGCGTAGCTGAGCTGGGTTCTATTGAGAATCTTAAATGAAATTTTTTTAAGGAGTAAAAAAATGACAATTAGAGGATTCTCGAGGTTTGTCGTCTTTGCCGGTATAATGATTATTTTGTGTGGCTGTGGTAGACCTACCCTTGTAGGTACTGATGCTGCTGTTTATTCACGCGGAAGCCTTTACGCTGTAGCTGGTAAAGACTTGAACAGTGTGTATTCGGCGACTTTGGCGGCAATGAAGCAGTTGGAGATAGAGATTACCGAACAAAACAAAGACGTCTTTTATGCAAAGGTTATCGGCAAAATCGCAGACGGCAGGACCGTTACAGTGCGGTTAGAACCAGCGGCTGATAAAAGTACCGAACTCAGGATTCAGACAAGCACGTTCGGTAATGAGGAAAGGTCGCGCGTTATTTACCAGAAGATACAGGAAAATCTTAAGACCGGCTCCAAGTAGAGTACAAGGCCGCGTTGCGTTGTTCGGATAATAAAGACAAAGAGTAAATTAGCTCTGCCTTTGTTTTAATAGGTAGTTCGCCGTTTAAGTCTCTCTATCACCGCACAAAGGGTGAGTTGTGAAAGGGGGGGCGTTTTGGCGGTAAGGACTGTCCGAGGTCCTTTGCTTGTTTACAAAAGCTAACGGTCTTGACTTATAGCTCTCTCCAATTTATTATTACGAAACGCACGGCATCGTCTTCGAGCCTCACTTTTCTCAGAGCTTCGTCATAGTAGAAATCGCCGCCGTTCTTGAGTTCAAAGTTATTGGCGGTAAGTGACCCGCGTATATCACTTTTGGCGATAACGGTAACTGTCGCATTCGGAGCATAAACTGCTCCAAGGGATTCACTCTTTGCCTTCAGAATCAGGGACTGTTCTCCTGTACTTGTACCGTAAAACTTAAAGTTTGCCGGTGGATTTTGATTATTGATGCCTGCACTGTTATCGGCGACCATATCTCCGTCAAGATAAAGGATTAAGGAAGCGCCTTCTTGTATAACAATTTCACATTCCTGGCCAAGATCCAGGTTCCCGGTAACATGTAGAACAACATCTCCGCCACTTATTTCCAGAATTCCGGGCTTAGTGTCGCGTTTAACGTCAATCATGCTGTATTGACCGCTGTCTTCGGGACCGATTGTTGATGTCTTGCCTTTTACTGTAATTGAGCCCTTGCTTTCAAGAGGTGGTGGAGTTACCGGCGGCAGGTCCACATTCTCAAGCAAAGCGTACTTTTTGTGCATCATTGCGCCTAAGTCCTTTATAACGTAATCAACATTACCGCCGACACCTACCGCGACATCTCCTTCGACTCCTACACCGTTGTTGAGGACCATCATTCCGTGTAAGGTACTTTGTGTTGCAACTATAACTTCTGTGTCGGTGTCGAATACGTCGGAAGAGTTGTATCCCTGAACCACTGTATCGCTTTTCAAGATGAGCTTTTTTTTCGTCAAAATTGCATGTTCGAACGGACCCTTCAAGTCCAAAGAGCATCGGATGATTTTTTGCTCAAGACCGGATCTGCCGATTGATTCGATCGTATATCCGCTGCTAAGATTTCCTGTAACCTTATAACCGTAGGTCGCGTCTGTATTAGGCAAAATCTCATCTGTTGCCTCCGGCAGTGTGCTGTCGTCCCATGGTTGGACTTTCAGTTTCCGGTTCATTTCGTATAGCGCCTTTGTCACGCCGGCATCGGCGGCTGACCGCGCTGCAATCTCTGAAGAAGTTCGCACCGCAAGGAAGCGATGATGCATCCCCAGACTCAACAAGCCGTTGCCCATCACAAACACAAGAATTATCACAAATATCACCAGCGGTAGTGAAAAGCCCGCTTTTTTTGATTTTGACCGTTTTTTTCCTTTCATTGCGAGTTCCTTCATTGATGTTAAATCGTTATGCGAGAAGATGCTTTTCTCAATAATTTGAGACAATCAGGACATAAGAGTTGCCCGGAATCGATTTTATATAAATAAATCGCCTCAACACCCTCGTTGCCGCAGCATTGGCAGGTTGCGGTTATTGTTGAAACGTTATTTAATTCGGTCGATTTTGATTCGGCTTGTCCTTTCTCTTCGAATCTGCTTGTCGTGGCAACGGGGATTTCGGTTTTTTGTTCTGTTTCGACACTCCGGGGATATAAAGGCTTATGGTTCACATTACTTGGTTCGCATTGCGGCATAGTTTCCCTGGAAGAGATATTGCCGCAGAAAAGTTCGAGAACCTTTTTCGTTAGCTCTTTTGATTTCATCGCTTTGTCCGTGCCGCCGCAGGGATGGAAAATCGGATGTTTCTTTCCACATTTCCTACATGCAGACGCGGAATTATTGAGCGAGATATCGTTGCGAATGGATTCAATCGCCTTTTTCGCTAACGTTATGGCTTGTTTGCCTTGTTCGCCGGTCGGATTAAATTCTACAGTTCTTATGTTTTCGTTGCTGTTCATATCTATGCTGTTTTAATCTATCATCTTATAACGTTCGTTTTGTTATAACTATTCCGCCAGCAACTGTGCATCAATATATGCAACAAGAAGGCTCGCATCATCAACATCTTTTATTGATACGCCGTATTTGTCCATAGCAAATGACGTAGCGTCTTCTGCTGAAAAGCCCAAATCGTTTATCAGGATATCAACGTATTTCACGAATGCATTGAGCCATTCACCGGCCATGGCATAGTATGTGCCGTCACCTTTGTGATCAGCTAGTGCCGCGGCAATCTGATTCATCTGTTCCTCTGAAGCAGGAGCACCTTCAGTGACAAACTCATTAATCACTTGTTCAAGGGAAGCCACACCTTTACCTGCCGGATCCTTCAGGATTTTTGCCGCGTTCATGATTGTCGCGGCCATCTTACACGCCTGGATATTTGTTGAAGAAATGAAAGCGGTAGCTATAGCGATCTGTAAATCTTCTTTGTTAATTCCAAGTTCTTCCGCAAGCATGTTTATCAGGGCGGGACAGCCGCCGTTTTCAAATTCTTCTTTTTCAAGTGGCAGACCTGTCAATCTATAAAGTGGCGCCGGATCAACTGAAACCGGTGGTTCCGGAGGCTCTGGCGGTCCAGGATTCGGTGG
>Ga0209427_10003345_pt1 | contig 18851 bp, 16 predicted proteins | sample DeeMarSWOR136_30_FD_187465 | JGI IMG/M metagenome (GOLD analysis project Ga0209427, IMG submission 187465) | Marine sediment microbial communities from White Oak River estuary, North Carolina - WOR-1-36_30 (SPAdes) (version 2) | ecosystem: Environmental > Aquatic > Marine > Intertidal zone >...
TGTAGCGACCAAAATCTTATTTTCCATGGTTCTGATTTTCTTGCCTTGAAGCTCTTCCAGGTTCCGTATCGGCATCCTGGAATAGAGGTCCCTTGATCCCCCATAGACGTATCCCAGCTTAACCAACCCAGCCTTGTTCATGTCCTTGGCCAGTTTCTTCCCGATATCGCTGTCCATTACTCGGAAAAGATGGTCGGCGTCTTTGAAGAGAAATGGGAGGCTGAACACTTTGAAGCCCGACACAAAACCCGCGGTGAGGGCTGAAGTAATCGTGGAGATATCCACCGAACCAATTTGAAGCCCTTCGACCAGATCCCTCTCGTTTCCCAGCTGACGTGCCGGGAATATATTTACCACAACCTTCTTATTTCGTTTCTCCAGTTCTTCCTTAAACGTGAGGGCCATCTTATGATACGGGTGATCCATCTGCAGAACATGCCCGAATTTCAAGGTGATCTTCTCCGCTGCCATGAGTTGGCCGCTGAAGGGTAATGAAAACAGAGCAATCACCATCAAACCGACGAACCATACTTTGTAAGTCCTCTTCATCTTTTTTTCCCTCCCTTTCCGGTTATCATAGTCACCAGCATCCTAGAAATGGTGCTCTTACCACCCCCTCTCCCTCTCTCGCGATACATTGCCGGGAAACCTAAGGCCAGTTATCAAACCTGTGGATCTCCCGAAGAAAATCCAACGAATCCCTCAACCCCCTCTCTCCATTCTCCCCCTCGGCCACCTCTATCACGAAAGAGCCCCGAAATCCCTGGGATTTAAGGAAATCGAGGATCCGTTTCCATGGGATATCCCCTGCCCCGATGGGAAGGTGAATGTCCCTCAACTGGTTCGAGAGGTTATCGCTCGCGTGAACGGAAAGAAGACGATGGACATTAACCGATTCCAAGGCCTCCATCGGGTCGCTCCCACAGGCAAGACAGTGGGATAGGTCCAGGCATATCCCCACTGATTCGTCGGGCAGGGAATCCACGAAATCCATGATTTCTCTAATAGTTGCCCCCAGCACCCTCTCCATTGAACTTGGCGCGTTTTCCACTGCCACCTTGATCTTTTTTCTTGCGGCATACGGAGCGATCTCACGGAGATCAGGTAGGGTTTTTCCCGCTGTGGTAGCTTGCCCTGGTCCCTCCGATATTTCAGAAACCCTAACGTGTTGGACAACAAGGGGGGCTCCGAGAAAGGCTCCTAGATCGATAGTTTCTCTCGTGTTACGAGACCAATGTTCCTTAATCTTCTCGTATGGACTATCTGGAATATCTTCCGGCAATGGAACGTGAATGGAATTGAGTACTAATCCTGAATGTTCGAATAAAAGCTTAATTTCTTCTGGCCGTTCCTTCCATTTGTTTGGATCTGAATGGCGTGGATCAACGCAAAACTCCATCCTTTTCATTCCAGAGGCGGCAATTTTCCTGAGGGCTTCTCCTAAGGAATAACTCCTGAAAGGCAATGTGGAACACGCCAGGTTCATTTCTTCGAAGAATCCGCACTAGAAGTTCGAGAAAAGCCAGTTGGAGTGATTTCCCCTCCATGCAGTTCCGAGTATTCCCCATGCTCAGGGATTTTCTGCTCCAAAAAGCATTTCTGAGGTTTTTGGTAACTGGGAATCGCGGTTTCCCTCAGCCCATTTTCAGGAAATATGTCCAGCGATTCTAGTGAAAACGGAAAAGAAAGTCAAGTTTTCCGTTACAACATCTTACGGTAGGAATCCCGCCGATCATATCGCGGCCATGGACTACATAATTGTTTCTCCCGCATTGTGTCGACGGAGCGCTGTCGTGAACGTGTGACAGATGGAGGCGCGCCAAAAGAGGTCGTAAAGTGCTCAACGATTCCACCATCTCATATGTTATGCATAGGGGATTCCGGTGTGGCCGCCATTCAAGTAGAGGGGCCTAAAGATTGGGTGGATAGGTGGATGCACCTTTTATAAAAAGAGGATTGGACATGCTTCGAAAGTGTGTTAATCGCCAATCTCCTTATGGAACGCAGGTGGGGCAAATGGAGGTGAGCAGAGAACTCGGCTTAGAGTCTCCCCTTAGGCCATGTGGGAAACCGAGGAAGACAATTGGAATTGAAAACCGTAAGAAAAAGTAGCCTGTCCCCTTTTCTCTCACTTTATCCCAGCCACCGCTTCTGCGATATTGAAACAGTGATCTCCTATCTTCTCAAAGCTGGTAAGCATGTCTATAAAAACAAGTCCGGGGTCAACCTTACAGATTCCGTTGTTGAGCCTTTGTATATGGCCCTCCCTCATGGTATCTTCGAGGTAGTTGATCCTCTTCTCAAAGGCACCCGCCTCCGGTTTAACATAACGGTTTTTCTCCCTTATCCCGTTAATCACCAGTAGGAGAAATTCCCGGCTCACCGAGTAGATTTCCCTCATATCCTCGGTGGCCATTTCCGTGAAGGGAAGATTTGATCTAACTTTTCTCTCCACGAGGTTGCAAAGGTTCTCCGTGTGGTCGCCGACCCTCTCGATGTTATTAACCATATGGATGATGGAGTTGATTTCCTTGGAGTTATCTGGTGACAGGGGACTCTGCGATGTCCTGACCAGAAAGGAAATGATCTCCCGCTGCAAGAGGTCCACTACGTCCTCCTTCTTCCTCACCTGCTCAAGCCCCTTGGTGGTGTTAGCGAAAAAGGCCTCCATGACCCCATCGACCATGGTCAACGAAACTTCTCCCATCCTTACCGTCTCGCTCCTGGCCTGCTCGATGGCCAAAGGAGGAGACTCCAAGAATTTTGCGTCGAGATATACGAGGTGGAACTCCTCTTCCTCCCTCCGCTGTGGGATTATCCAGCTCGATACCCAGGCCAACGCCCCCAAAAGGGGCAAAAAGACCAGGGCGTTGACCACATTGAATAACGTATGAGCAATGGCAATATGACGCGAAATGTAAGGCTTGTCCCCCAATTCCATTCCAAACCTCTTGGCTTCCGCTGCTGTCTTGACGATAAAGTCAGGAGCTCCAGGTGTCAGCCAGTCCACCAATGTGATGAAATAGGGAAAGAGCAATAAGATGTAAATCACTCCTATCACGTTAAAGAGGGTGTGAGCCTGCGCGGCCCGCCGGGCAGAGGTATTAGTACCAATGCTGGCCAACTGTGCTGTTATTGTAGTTCCGATATTGCCACCCAGACCCAAGGCCACAGCCCCGTAAAAGGAGAGGAGCCCGGAGGCCGCCAACGCCATGGTAATTCCAATGGTGACGCTACTGCTCTGCATGATCATAGTTAATATAGTCCCGGCGAGGACTCCTAACAGGGGATTTCCGTCAAACTTGATGAAGAATTCTCTCACTACTGGCGAGTCTTTCAGGGGTTCCATGGCCCCTTTCATAAGGGCAAGGCCATAGAAGAGCATCCCGAACCCCATGACAACCTCTCCAATAAACCTCCACCTGTCGCCCCTGGCAAAGAGCCGCAATCCAACCCCCACCCCTATGGCTGGCAGGGCGTAGTGATGGATCTTGAAAGCAATGATCTGCGCAGTAACGGTGGTGCCTACGTTAGCCCCGAGGACAATCCCAATGGCCTGATTCAAGGTCATAAGGCCAGCATTAACAAAGCTGACCGTCATCACGGTGGTGGCGCTGCTGCTCTGGATAATGGCTGTGACGGCAAGCCCCACCAAAGCGCCCACCATTCGATTGTTGGTGAGGGTCTCCAGGATCTTCCTTAGCCTGTCGCCAGCGGCCTTCTGGAGTCCCTCGGACATAAATCTCATTCCGATAAAAAAGAGTCCCAGTCCCCCAGCGAGGCCAAAGATGAGCTCTTTTTCCATAGGGGTAACTCCCACCCTTTCCTAAGTAATCATTCCAAACTCTAGAGGTTTATTGCTTCGACAATTTCGGACAACTATTTTGGTCTTTTGGAGTGCTGAACCTTCTGGATAACGCGGGAAGCATAAAGGACGTGATAAGGTGCTCGATCGGCTACTACGAATCTTCCAAACCTTTGTTCTTAACCCTCATTATATGGGTACCGTTTGAAAAAGGCAAGCTCGATGTTCTCGGAAAGTAAGATGGTCTAAACGAGCAAATGAGAGGGGGAGGACTTGGGGTTACTGTAAATTGAATCTGGCTGGCATGAAACTGCATCCGGTATGTTGCCACACCCGACCGCTTTTCTTCTAGACCCGGGATTTTATGACGGCGAGTTCCAGTCGATCCGCTGCATCCTCCGCTCTGTCCGATATCTCGACAATGGTATCGAGGCAAAGCCTCAGATGGACCTTGTGGCCCCAGTCAAGGGAGGAGGTGAAGATCTGCCGCGTCAGGTCCCATTCGATCTTGTCCACATCCGACTCCTTGATGCCGACCTGTTTCGCTTTTTCCCGTATTACCTCAACCTTGCTTCCTTCCCCAAGGTAGTTCTCCAGGGCCTCCCTAAGCGGGGCAAATATGCTGAAGGATTCTCGCGCCACCTGAAGAAATTGGGGCTTGAATTCCTCGGGGATCTCAGGCCGCTGATCCAGAAAGAAATCGCAACAGGCCTCCGCGGCATTACACACCTTGTCGATCCTTTCGACGAGGTTATAGATATCCCCTCGGATTATGGGCAAGTATGCTCCCGAATAGAGCTCGTCCCGAATCTTGTATCGGATGAAATCGGCTTGTGTTTCAATCCCATCGACCTTAAGCGCTAAAGACTTTGCCTCAGGAATCTCGCCTTTGAGATAGGTTTCGACGGTCTCCATAGCCGTCGTTAGGCTTTCTTCCACCGTATTGAGATGCTTCAGGATAAGGTCGATCACCTCTTTTTCTTTCCTGAAAAACACTTCCATGCCTCCTTGTAATTGAGGTTACATGCCTTCAAAGGGTTCTAACTACACCAGACATCATATCCCTTGGCTCCTCACAAGTCTGCCGCCCTAAGCCTTACTTGAGAGATCACGAGCAGCCGAACTTTAGATCTCTCCCTCTCCCTTTTATGTATCCACGGACATCCGGTAAATAGTCCCGTTAACTTTCCCTGCTCAGGCCGCTCCTTGCCAAAGCTTGATGATAGTATAGGATAAGACGCCGGAAAGCAGGGGCGTCGATATCCATCCAATGCCTATCTCAACGAGGATCTTCTTACTTACGGTCTTGACATCTTTCACAATTCCCACCCCTGCCACTGCCCCAACAATGGCCTGCGATGCGGAAACGGGCACTCCCACCTGGGTGAATACATGGATCGTAATGGCCTCCGATAGCGTCGCAACAAAAGCTGAGTAAGCATCCATGGGAACAATTTCCATCCCGATCGTCCGCATCACCTTCCCGCTGTACGTCAATACACCGCTTACAATGCTCAATCCGCCTATGACTGAAGCCTCCAAGGGAGTGAGCAATCCCGAACCGACATACACCCCGGTTACATTCGCTACGTTATTGGCCCCCAAGGCATAGGCACCGTAACACCCTGCCATAACGAGCCCACCCGTGAGGAAAAAGGACTGAAGCCGTAAATCCACAAGAACCTTGTGAAGCAAAAGCCCCAAGACCTTATAAAGCACAACGCTCACGATTAAGGCCCCGATGGGAGTTAGGACCCAACAGATGACCACCTTGTACAATTTGCTGAAATCGGCAAATCCGTAGACGATGCCTATCCCCAAAAGGCTACCGATGATGGCCTGGGATGTTGAAACGGGGAGAGATAAGTAACTCATAAGGGCCACGGTGATCCCTGCACCGAGGGCCGATACGAATGCCGTTGTTGCGGAGAGCCTTGAAAACGTTCCCACCGTGGCAAAACATTTCGGACCCTCCCACAGTGCACCCATCAAGACGAAGAGAGAGATCAGTATGATGGCGGTCCTATACCTGAGGATATTAGCTGCGACCCCGGTCCCGAAGATATTTGCCGAATCATTACTACCCAGGCCCCAGCCTAAGAAGATTCCGCTCAAAAGGGTCCACATCACCCATTCCCCCTTCACCCAGGGTTCTAGACCGAGGAGATTTCTCTATTCATCTTCATGGGCGAACCCCCACGATGCCCAGGCGTTAGCACACAACTCCACGGAGTACCGACCCTCCATTCACCTATTTCTCCTTTTTTAAACGCGGGATTTTATGACGGCAAGCTCCAGTTGATCCGCGGCATCCTCTGCTCTGTCCGATATCTCCACGATGGTATGGAGACAAAGCCTTAGATGAACCTTGTGGCCCCAATCAAGCGAGGAGGTGAAGATCTCCCGCGTCAGGTCCCACTCGATCTTGTCCACATCCGACTCTGTGATGCCGACCTGTTTCGCCCTTTCTCGTATTACCTCAACCTGACTTCCTTCCCCGAGGTAGTCCTCCAGGGCCTCCTTAAGGGGAACAAAAATGCCGAAGGACTTTTGGGCCACCCGAAGAAATTGGGGCTTCAATCCCTCGGGGATCTCGGGGCGCTGATCCAGAAAGAAGTCGCAGCAGGCTTCAGCGGCATCGCACACCTTGTCGATCCTTTCGACGAGGTTATAGATGTCTCCTCGGATTATGGGCAAATATGCTCCCGAATAGAGCTTGTCCCGAATGTCATAACGGATGTAATCGTTCTGTGTCTCAATACCGTCTACCCTGAGGGCCAAGGCCTTTGCCTCAGGTATCTGGCCTTTGAGATAGGTCTCAACCGTCTTCATAGCCGTTGTTAGGCACTCCTCTGCCGTATTGAGGTGTTTGAGAATAAGATCGATCACCTCTTTTTCTCGCTTGAAAATCACCCTTACCCCTCCTTTGGAAACGTTTTTTCGTTAAAGAAACGAGAGCCTCACTCAAACACATCAGAATGTTATTTTTAGACTTCCCGATATCGGGAATTTCGTCCCGGCCGATTAAGACCAAAGGCTCTCCCCGTTCACTGGAACTCACGGTCCGTTAAGCCTTCATTCCATCGCATAAAAAAAGGGGCCCAGATCGCCCCGATTACTGCGATATATGCCCGCTGTTTGAAAGTCGGATTATCTGGGCCTGCGCAGAATGTGGAACCCGGGGCAAATAGTGCCGACAGGCTCACCGGGAGAATCGCCCTCCATTATTTCCACAAAGCTTACCCAAGTCCCTTATGAATAGCTCTTGAACAGCTCGCTGGAGATGATCATCTTCTGGATGCTGGAGGTCCCCTCCAGGTACTCCATCCCCCTGGCATCACCGCAGAGCATGCTGATGATGTTGCTCTTCAAATAGCCCCTCCCGCCCATAATCATCTGGCCGGTTTGGGCCACGTTCATCACCATCTGGGTAGCAAAGAGCTTTGCCTGGGATGACGCGCTTCGATAATACGGTGTGTTGACCTGTTTCAACGCATGGAAACACAGACCCCGTGCTGCGTTGATCTGAGTATACATATCGGATATCTTGAAGCTGATGTCCTGACTGCTGGTAAGGGGATGATCGAACTGAATCCTTTTGCGGGAATAGTTGAATACCTCATCCAAGATTCGACAAGCCAGTCCGCACCCGATCCCCGCCAGCAGGATCCTGCCCTTGTCAATTGCCCCCAAGGCCAGCAGCAGGCCCCTCCCGTCCCCTCCGATCAAATTATCCCTGGGCACGAGGCAATTCTCATAGATGAGCTTTCCCGTGGGCAGAATCTTCAACCCGTCCTTCTCCGGCAAAACCTCCACTCGGAACCCCTCAACCTCGTCCTCCACGACGAAGGTGCTCAGGGATCGGGCCCCCTTCTTCCCCTTGGTGTTGACCAAAATGGTGTAGATTCGGGCCAGCCCCGCATTGGACACGAAGATCTTTTGTCCATTGAAGACGTAATGATCTCCCTGGGGCTTGGCCGAGAACTCAATTGAGCTCACATCGGAGCCCGCCCTTTCCTCGGTCATGGCGATGGCTCCGAAATCCCCCTCCCCCAACCTGGGGAGGAATTTGGCCTGCTGGCCCTCGTCATTCCCGGCAAGGATGAGGTCCACCGCCCGACTATGCGCCACCACAATAACCCCCAGGCTAGGACAGGTGTATCCGAGAAGTTCCATGATGAAATAGATGTTCTCCTCGGAGGCCCTTTTCCCCCCGTACTCCAGCGGAACAAAGAGCTTGAAGAAGTCGATTTTCCGTAAACCCTCGTAGATGGACTTCCAGGGTGGTGGGAGGATAACCCTTTTGTCCTTGAATTTGATGCCACCCTCGTACATCGGTATGAGATTGGGCATCACCTTCTGCTTGAGGAGGTCGATAAAATCCCTCGTAAAGGCCTTATCCTCCCCTCCCTCGAGGAAGGACCGCAGGATTTTGATCATGGTATCCAAGGCTCAGGTACCCCCCAATGAATTGTCGTCATTGTAAATCATGTGCCTTGCCAAATCAAGGACATTGCACCCGGAGTTTTCTCAATGTTGTCGACAACACCGTTGTCGATAAGCGAAATCTGCTGGAAAAGTGGGGTACCCACCGAGGGTGAGCAAAACTTGTCCTGAGTCTTCGACCCTGAGCCTTTCGGCAGTGAGCGACTCGACATGAGCTCGTCGACATGTCTCAAGGCCGAACTGCTCAGACCGAAGGGCGGAGCCGAAGGAAAGGAAGGTTAAGGCTGAGAGGAGACATTTCACCTCCCCCCAAAGGGGTCACCTTCCGAGGGATTGCTGGGCAAATCCCTGGAGCGAACGTGAAATAATCTTTGGTAATTATTCTCAACCTCTAACCTCAACCTGCTGAGGGGTAATGAACCCCGAAGCGCTGCGAAGGGACAATGGTGTTCTCTCGGGAAAAATAGAATCTGTCATGAAATCAACATGTTACAGAAATCCTTCCATTAAAAATCAGGAACCTCCGGTATTGCACCTACTACATACTCAGGTTCGGGAGAAAAAAGGTGCTCATTGAGCGTGATATGCTGGCGGGACTCATTGAGGGGTTGTGGGAGAAGGGGGGGCCATTGGCCATCATGGATGGGTGCCTACCGGTCAACCAACGCCCATCCGATCAAGGGTTTCCAGGTAGGCCTCCAACCTCGTCCGGACCTGAGCCTCGGAGTAGAACCGTGGGTCTCCCATATCGGATTCGAATACCAGGGCGGGTATCCCGGTCTCCTCGGTAATCATATCCCTGAGCTCAAACACCCCGAAGGTAACCGCCTTACAACTTCGGTTCAGGAACATGATGTTTCCATTCAGGGAATACTGCCTAAACAGGACCAGGGCCCTCTCTGCCCGCTCCTCCAATTCGACGTTGGAAAAGACCGATGTGTAGTTTTCCGCCAGGGTTCGCAAGGGATTGGAAACATCAAAATCATAACTCCAGGCGTGGGTGTAGAGGGAGGTGAGGATGACCGCGTCATGGGCGGCCAGGAAGTCGAAGTGATCCCTGAACTTAAACCAGATGGGGAGGTTTTCCCAGTAGAGCCGGAATCGCTCACGGGGGATAACCCCAATGCCCTTGGAAACCTTCTCCTCCGTGATTTCCTCGATCAGGAGCCGATAATAGTCCACCGCCTCCTTGGTTCCCCTGAGGTAGACCGTAATGGCCATATGAATGAGGGCGTCGAAGATACTGATAGGTGAGGGCTTTATGGAGGCGAGGTCGAGAAACTCCTTGTAGAGCCTGCTGGCCTCAGCCGAGTATCCCAATACCTCCCGTAGACGGTCGTAGTCGAACTTCCTTCCCGTCAGCTCCTCCATGGCCTCGATCATCTCGGCCAATTGCCGCTGCACATACGTTAGGATATTCCTGCGAGCCTCATCCTTCCGAATGTACTGGGGGGTATCGAAGACGAAGACCGGGACCCCATACCTCCTAGAGAGCACCTGAAACCACTTGGTCAGGGTGAAGCACTGGGCATTGCAGGCCAACAAGAAGTCCGGATCCGGAATCCCCCCTATGGGGCTCTCACCCACCTCCCGGTAGCCGAGATCGCTGCGAGCGTAAGCACAGAGGTGGCTGGTGTATCCCCTCTTTTCGATCTCCAGTGAAAGCCTCGGCATCATCCGCCCGGTCAGACACATCACCGAGTGGTTCTCCGGATAGATGGGTATAATATCGTGGGCATGGAATAACTCCACCGGGGAAACGGCCGTGGTATAGGCGACCCACTTGTTCTCATCGTGGGCCTTGAGGGCCTTCCCGTAGTAGTCCTTGGTCAACTGCTTCATCACTTCCTTGGCCTTCGGTTTCCCCGTGGCTCCTTTCCCCATGACCTTTTATTTCTCCATCAGCGACTCGGCAAACGCCTGGATTCGCGTCCTTAACCCCGCGAGATGGGTAGTCTGGTATTCCGTTTCCACCACGAATAGTGGGATTCGCTCCCTTTCCATGTCCTCCATTAAGTCGGGGAGGTCATAGTCCTGGGACTCGTTGAACTTGATGTGAAGGTAGATCACCCCATGGGCCCCCTTTTGGGTCACCAGATCCAGGAGGTTTTCGAAGACCCTGTTCCCCTTATCGTATATCGGGGTGAAGGGACCCTTCCTGAAATGGCGATCCACAATGGCCCTCAGGGGATCACCGTTTGGCTCGGAGTCGGGATCTATGTACCTCCATCCTACGCAAAGGTCATCCCCCACCACCTTCAATCCCACTTCATCGAGGATATCCATGATCTCGGGAGGCTCCCACACAATCCCCGAGAGGACAACGCGGATGCCTTCCTCCCTCTTGCCCATTAGGTCGGCCTCCTCAATGCTGGAGATAAACCCCTCCAACAAGCGGTTATGCTCCTCCTTGGGCCACCACATGGATGACTTGATGATGTCGAAAAACGCACGGTTGCCCAGGAGATGGGAATACCTCCTCTTCATCTCGTACAGTCGCCTCAGATGCCGGCGGTTTTGGTTATAGAGGCCGATGCTCTCCCAGAGCCCTTCCTCGGAGATCTCTCTTTCGGTCAATGACTCCAAGCTCCCCTTCAACCTCAGGGTCTCATCCAGGAGCCACTGCCTCGCGCTCGGCCTATCGACTTGTCGCGGGAGTAAAAAGCTCTCGAAAAAATCCCAGGGTACGTTCCGCCTCCAGATATCCGAGAGGTGTTGGGTGGTATCATCGACCTGGGGGAGGACGTATCCATCGAAGAAATCCCTCTGGTAGGTAAGTACCAGTTCTAGGTCGCTCCTGGCCTGAGAGCAGGCATTGTCGGGCAAATGGGTGCTGGCCTTGAGAATTGGTTTATTGGTCCCCAGTATGGTGAAGGGCAATAAACCCGCGGCGTGGATCAACTCCTCGGGAACATCGGCAAGGGTACTCCCGATAATCCTCCCTTTCGTCCTTCGTTTCCAATCCCTCACCTTCGGGTAAGGATCGCGGGCAATGGACAGGAGCTCCTCCAGGATCTGGTGGTTCATCTCTCCTCCGGCGAGACAAGAACACCGCCCCGATTCCTCGGAGCGGCACGTTATCCTCCGATTGGGCAAGGCCGCCGCTACATCTTCCTCTCGTCGAAGACTCGATTCGCCTTCCCCTCGCTTCGGGCGATGGTCTTGGGAGCCACCAACCTCACCTTGGCTCCTATCCCAATGATTCCCCTGATTTTCTCCTCTACCTTCCTCTGGATTTCTACGATCTTCTCCTTTCCCGCCTCGTAAACCTCTTTCTTCGCCTCCACATCTATGTTCATGCTGTCCAGATATCCCTTCTTCCTCACGATGATGACGTATTGAGGTTCCACCCCTTCCACCTCCAGCAGCAGGCTCTCAATTTGCGAGGGAAAGACGTTCACCCCGCTGATGATCAACATGTCATCGGACCTGCCATACACCTTATCCATCTTGATGAGGGTCCGCCCGCACTCGCATTTCTCCCTTCGCAATGTGGTCATGTCGCGCGTTCGATACCGGATGACGGGCATGGCCCGCCTTTGTAGAGCGGTGAAGACGAGCTCACCCATGGTTCCCAGAGGGAGCACCTCCTCCGTCACGGGGTCGATGACCTCGGGGAGGACATGGTCCTCATTGACGTGAAGGCCGTTCTGCTCCGGACAATCGAAGGAGACCCCCGGCCCCATCAACTCCGTCAAGCCATAGGCCTCCATGGCCTTGATCCCCAAACGTTCCTCGATCTCCTTTCTCATTTCATCCGTCCACGGCTCGGCTCCAAACACGCCGACCCGCAAGGGCAATGCCCTGACATCCACCCCCATCTCCTCCGCCCGCTCCGCAATGGTCAGGGCATAGGATGGGGTACAGAAGAGGGCCGTCGACCGAAAATCCTGCATCAGAATGACCTGTCGTTCGGTCTGCCCTGATGAGGCCGGGATGACGGCCACCCCGATCTTGTTAGCACCCTGATGAAATCCCAGTCCACCGGTAAAGAGACCCATTCCGTAGGCGTTCTGACAGATATCGTTCGACCGAACTCCCGCGGCATACAGGTTCCTCGCCATACACTCCGCCCACTGATCCAGGTCTTCCGCCGTGTAAGGCCCCGTGATGGGCTTCCCCGTAGTCCCCGAGGAGGCGTGAATTCTCACCACCTCGCTCATGGGAACGGCACAGAGCCCAAAGGGATAGTTGTCCCTGAGATCGGTTTTCACGGTAAAGGGAAGTCTTGCCAGGTCCTCCAGGGATTTGATATCCCCCGGCTTCAAGCCCATATCCTCGAACGTATTCTTATAGAAGGGAACCTTCTCGTAGACCCATTTGACCGTCTCCTGGAGGCCCTTCAGTTGCAATTTCTGCATCTCCTCCAGGGACATGCATTCGTGTTCCTTATCCCAATACATGGTTCTCCCCCTCCTCATCCTGAATTACGGCAAAAGACGCCTTATTGTCCATCGCTTTTTCCCTTTATACCAAAAAAAGGGCGGCGATAAAAAGGCTTTTCTAGCCGCCACGACTAGAGGTACTTCCAGCATCTCTTGATGTGCTCATCGGACAGCTTTCCCGTGAGCAGGCTCACCACTATAGCCAGGACAAATGATATGGGCAGGGCGATGAACTGGGCATCCATCACCGTCCAGGGAAAGCCCGCGAGGGTTGGTCTCCCGAAGAGGTAATTGGCAATACCCAGGGCATGAGCCTCCTTGGCGTGGATAAACCCCATCCAGACCGTGCTGACGAGAAATCCGCCAAGGACGCTGGCCACTGCACCGGCCTTGGTCATCCCCCTCCAATAGAGCCCGAGGAGATAGGAGGGCAGGAACGTGGCGCCGCAGAGCCCGAAGAAGATGGCGGTGGCCACGGCGATAATGCTCGGGGAAAAGATCAACGAGAAGACGATACATAACAATATGCTCATGGCGATTCCCAACCGGGTAACGAATACCGTCGCCTCCCCGTGTTCGATCCTCTCGCCTCGGATTCCCCTCTCGAAGAAATCCCGACCCAGGGAGGTCCCTCCCACGTGATACTGGGAGCTGAGGGTCGACATGGAAGCCGCCAGCATGGCAAGAAGGAATAGGGTCCCGAACCAACCCGGCATGATCTTTTCGATATACAGGGGGATTACCTTATCGATATTTCCCCGCGCTATGGTAATGGCGATCTCACCGAAGGCCTGGTAGAAGATGACGTTGGTGAGATTGCCCACGGTGAAGGCAACCCCCGTCATGGCCAAGATGAAAATTCCCCCGGTCAGGACGGCCCGGTTCAGCTCCCGATCTCGCTTTACCGTCATAAAGCGGACCACGAGCTGGGGTTGGGCCAAAACGCCGATGCCCACACCGCAGATCATGGTTGAAATGAGGACCCACCAATAGGGGGAACCCCACCTCGGCATCTCCGTCCAACCCCGGTGACCCAGTGCGGTCAACTCCTCGGGAACCAGATGAGCCATATCCGTGAGGTATCGATGGGCGGGTATCACCCCTCCGGCCAATGCGTAGGTGTAGACCAGCAGGACAATCATCATGATCAACATGAGGGTTCCCTGGAAGGCATCGGTATACATTACCCCTTTCAACCCCCCCAAAATGACGTACAGTGCCAAGATGAGGGAAAAGGCCAGGAGCCCCACCGCGTACGGGACGTGGAGATATACCTCAATAAACCGGGACATGCCGATCAACACCGCGGCCGCGTAGATGGGCATGAAGAGAAAGATAACGAGGCCCGAGAAACCCTGAATAAAGGCCGATTGGTAGCGCCTCCCCAGAAGTTCCGGGAAGGTGTGGGCATCCAGGACATGGCCCAACCTCCGGGTCCGTTTTCCCAAAATGGCAAAGGCGATGAAGATCCCGAAAAAGATGTTCATCCAGGTCAACCAGAGCATCCCCATTCCGAAAAAGGCCGCAGCCCCTCCGAATCCGATGATGGCAGAGGTACTGATGAAGGTCGCCCCGTACGACATGGCCATGACGTATGGATGTATCTCTCGCCCAGCGATCATGTAGTCAGCCACCGTCTGGGTTTCCCGCCACCCCCGGTAGCCCAAGTAGGCGACGACGAGAAGATAGATGATGACCAGGATAACGTTCAATGCCATCGGTCACTTCCTCATCCAGGTGCGACCCCTCAGAACTGCTCCTCGATCTCCCTCTCCTCCTTGGCCCATCTGATTCTCTCTGCTTCATCCCCCTCCTCAACACCTCTGTTCCACATGGCGATTCCGTAAATGACGCACAGGATTGTCGATAGGATGCAGAATAGGTAAGCCAACCAACAACCCAAACCCGATAGGCCCCACATCTCCTCTCCTCCATCGTCTAGCTGAAAAATGGCAAAAAAAAATTACCACGGTCCCCTTTTAGGCCCGGCCCTTGGGCTCATCGTAGGTGGTTGAAACCCCATAGCCCTTTTCCTCCAATTCCCTTACGATTGCCGTGACATCTTCCGAGTCCACTCTCATGACCACCGTTCGCCTGTCCTCGCTTCTTTCCGACGGGCATGAGATGACGCTGATGATATTGGCCTTGTGGTTCTTCACGATCTCGGTAACTCCCGCCAAAATGCCGGGCTTGTGTTCCAGGTCGAGGCTGAGCCTTGTCCCCTTCTCCTGTAACCCCATAATCTCGATGAGGGCCGCAAAGATATCCGATTCGGTGATAATTCCCACCAGGCTCCCCGTCTCGGGGTCAACCACGGGAAGGGAGGCCACCCTGTATTTCCTCATGTTCATGGCCGCGATCTCAACGGGGGTGTCAGGGGTGACGTTGAAGGGATGTTCCGTCATGATCTCCCCCACCTTCATCTCTGAAAGGAGATAGTTGAGCTCGTGAACGGACAGGGTTGTGGCATTGGATGGAGAGGCCTTCAGTAAGTCGCTCCTTGAGACGATTCCCACCAGCCTCCTTCCATCCAATACGGGAAGGTGTTTGATATTGTTATTCCTCATAATCTCTTGGGCATCGGCAAGGGACGTATACCTTCCCACCGTAATGGGGTTTTCGGTCATCCACATCTTCACGTACATTCCCTACCCCTTCATCCCCCCAGATATGCCCGTTTGACGTCCTCGTTCTCCAACAGATCACCAGTCGCACCTTCAAGCACGACCTCCCCGGTCTCGAGGACATACCCGTAGCTAGCAATACGCAGCGCGATCCTCGCGTTTTGCTCCACTAACAGAATGGTCGTACCCTCTTCATGCAACTCGCGAATGACCCGAAATATCTCCCGCACCACCAAGGGTGCCAAACCCATAGACGGCTCATCCAGTAACAACAGCCTGGGTTTCGACATTAATGCGCGTCCGATGGCCAACATCTGCTGTTCACCCCCGCTGAGGGTGCCCGCGATCTGGGTTGGCCTCTCCTTCAAAATGGGGAAGATGGTGAAGACTCTCTCCAGGTGCTCGTCGACCTCTCTCCCCTTTCCCCTCTTGAACGAGAGATAGGCCCCCAGCTTTAAGTTGTCGATGACCGTGAGATGGGCGAATATCTGCCTTCCCTCCGGAACTTGGCAGATTCCCAGTCCAACGATTTCGCCCGCGGTGAGGCCGGAAATATCCCGACCATCGTACATGATGCGGCCTTCCGAGGGCATCAAGCCCGAAAGCGACCTCAGAAGGGTCGTCTTCCCGGCCCCGTTTGCGCCGATGATGCTGACGATTTGCCCATTCTCAACCGAAACGGAAATACCTTTTACCGCATGAATGGCACCATAGTAGGCGTTGAGGCCCTTTACCTCAAGCATCCTCAATATCCTCGCCTAGATAGGCATCGATTACCCTTCGATCGCTCTTCACCTCTTCGGGCGACCCCTCGGCGATCCTCTGTCCGTAATTGAGCACCAGAATTTCATCGGATACCTTCATAACCAGGTCCATATCGTGTTCCACCAGAATCACGGTAGTTCCACTATCCCTGATCTGGTAAATGAGTTGGGCCACCTTTGCCGTCTCCGCTTCATTCAGGCCGGAGGCGGGCTCATCCAGGAGCAACAGGTCGGGTTCAGTGGCCAAGGCCCTGGCCATCTCCAGGAGCTTCTGCTCCCCCAGGGGCAGGCTCCCCGCGTTCTCGGCCGCCTTTTCGTCCAAATCCACAAACCTCAACCATTCCATGGCCTCCCTCAGTATCTCCTCTTCCTCGGATCTCACTCCCCACAGGCGGAGGCCGACCCTGAGCATCCCCGACCCCGTCCTGCTATGACGGCCCACCATGACATTCTCCAACACGGACATATTCTTGAAGAGCTCAACGGTCTGAAATGTGCGGGATATTCCCCTGGCCGCGATTTCGTGGGCCTGTAGGCCATCGACGCCCTGTCCCTTGAATCTGACCCGACCTCCCGTAGGAGGGAACATCCCGGTAATAACGTTAAATAGCGTGGTCTTGCCCGCGCCGTTGGGGCCGATGATGGCCTTAATCTGTCCCCTCTCCACCGTGAAGCTGAGGTTCAGCAGGGCCATGAGCCCACCGAAGGCCTTCTTCAATCCCGTCACCTCCAGGATAACATCGCTCATCGAGCCAACAACCCCCGCCTCCACCGGGCCCCGATCAATTCCACCAACCCAATGAGACCCCGGGGCAAAAAGATGGTCATCAAAAGGAGGATCGCCCCATAAGCGAGAAACTCGAATTCCTCGAGAAAATGAAGCCATTCAGCGCCCAAGAGGGTGATTGTCCAGGTACCCAATATAGCCCCCCAGATATTGGCCATCCCCCCTCCCAAAATCACCATGATCACAAGCTTAATGGAGAAAAAGAGGCTAAAGGAGGAGGGACTGAGAAAGTTCATGTAGTGGGTGTAGAGGCTGCCCGCAATGGAAGCATAGAGCGCGCTGAGGACGAAGATTTGGATCTTGTATTTGGATGTATGCACCCCCATGGCATTGGCAGCATCCTCGCTCCCGTGGATGGATCTGAATGCCCGGCCGATGCGGGAGTGGATGACGTTGATGGAAAACAGCAAGACGAGGACAACGATAGCCCAAACGAACCCGTAATATTCGATGTCGGTATCCAGATCATAGCCCGCGATGGAAATCCCCGGGATGTCGGAAAAGCCAGAGGGCCCGGCCGTCATGGTATCCCATTCGTTAAAGACGATGAAAATGATGATCCCGAAGCCAAGCGTAGCCATTGCCAAGTAGTGGCCTCTCAACTTGAGGGAAGGAATCCCCACCAGATAGGCAATGGCCGCGGTCAACAAAATCCCGACCACGAAAGCGACCCAAGGGTTGAACCCGAATTTCCCGGTCAACACCGCTGAGGTGTAAGCCCCAATTCCGAAGAAGGCGGCATGTCCCAAGGAGATCTGGCCTGCATAGCCCATGAGGAGGCTCAGGCCTATGGTTATCAAGCTGAAGATCCCCACGAAGATCATGATATCGATGTAGTGCTGAATTCCCTCGATGTGGTATGCGATTGGAGGGAAGATGGCTAAGGCGATGATAAAGAGGATGAGGACCTTATAATCTCGTTTCATGATCCCTTCAGAACTTCTTGATTTTGGCCACCTCGATGCTGCCGAATAGCCCGCTGGGCCTGATGAAGAGCACGATCAAGAGGACCATCAATGCCGCCGCATCCTTATAGCCCGAGTGAACCAGCCCGGCAAAGAGTGATTCGATGACACCCAGGAGAAAGCCAGCGAAAACGGCTCCACCGAAACTCCCCAAGCCACCCAGCACCACCGCCCCAAAGCCCTTGATCGCCAGCATCGGCCCCCGGTCGAATTCCATGAGGGAGATGGGGGTGATGACGATCCCGGCAATGGACCCTATGGCCGCGCTCAGGGCGAAGGAGAATAACACCATCATTTTCACGTTGATCCCAACTAAGCTTGCTGCCTCGGGATTATCAGCACAAGCGGCCATAGCCTTTCCTACGATCGTCCTGTCGAAGAACAGGTTGAGAAGAATGACCACGACGACGGTGATCCCCAGAATCCAGAGATATTGAGGCTGGATCATGGCCCCCAAAAAGGAGATGGGAATTCTTCCGGAAAAGGCTACGAGATCGTAGGGGTCCTTCCCCCAGATGCCCATGGCGATCCCCTGGATGAGGATGGATGCGGCGATGGTGATGATGATCAACGTGAGGACTGAAGCCCCTTTCAGGGGATAGATCGCCAGACGCTCAAAGAGGACCCCAACGGCCGTCACCACCACCACCGTGGAGATGAAGGCGATAATCAGGGGGAGCTTCAAGATCGTAACGAAGAAGACCATGATCAACCCCCCCAGCATCACGAATTCCCCCTGAGCGAGGTTGATCACCTCCGTCGCGTTGTAGATAATATTGAAGCCCAGGGCCACCAGCGCGTAAATGCTTCCCACGGTGATCCCCGTGAAGATATACTGAACGATCTGATTGCCGAGGGTAATTTGTTCCATTTTTCTCAATATATGGCAAAAAGGAAGAGGCCGACCCGCCATTGACGGACCAGCCTCTCCCCATGTCTCCCCGTTAGCGAGCGAGGGCCCAATCCCCACCCTTGACCACCACCATCTCAAAGGCATCCTTGGTCAACCCATTATGGTCCACGGGAGAGAAGTTGAAGACGCCGTGCTGCCCAATGAAGTCCTTCTTATTCTCCA
>Ga0209427_10003349_pt1 | contig 18845 bp, 19 predicted proteins | sample DeeMarSWOR136_30_FD_187465 | JGI IMG/M metagenome (GOLD analysis project Ga0209427, IMG submission 187465) | Marine sediment microbial communities from White Oak River estuary, North Carolina - WOR-1-36_30 (SPAdes) (version 2) | ecosystem: Environmental > Aquatic > Marine > Intertidal zone >...
TATATAGCAATAGCGAATTCAGATATTCTTGAAAGGAATTAAGAACATCCATAATTCTTGGTGCCCTTGAAAACGGCGGTTCTGGAGCAATTCATTTAAGATTTGGAATAATGCACATTGCGAGTTTCTAGCGCGCTGGAAGAAAGTGATGCGGACCTAAAATAGGACCGCTGTTATCGTGGTTGGGCAGCTGGGATTTGAACCCTGATCCAAGTGGAGATATCACCCGCAAACCCAATATTTTTTTGGTTTTATGTAATTATTGATATGCCCAAGTATGAATATACTATTAGATATTTAAACGTAATTCAAAATGAGAGGCACTCAAAAAAGACAAGAAGGCATTAATTCCTGTTTAGTGTTTGCGTTTCTTGAAGTAGAACAGTACACCTATGCCTACAACTGCTCCGACGATAGCTGCTGTTATAACTAACAGCAAAAGAGAATTTGAAGAAGGCAATAAAGAAGCATCGGCTAAGCTTATCACCGAGACTGTTAAGCTGTAGTAATTTGTTACGTAGGCGTATGTTCCGTCGGGTGACACAGCCACCCCACAAGGTTCTGTTACATAAGGTTGTGTGCTCGACGCAATATATTCTTCTGATCCAGAAGGCAGAACGACTGAGACAAAGCCCCAAGGCTCGTCTCCAAGGGTTATAGTCGCGTTCACGGTATTTGTAGTCGTGTTTATCACTGAAACCGAACTGTCGCCTCTATTTGCTACATAGGCATATTCTCCGTCCGGTGATGTAGCCACAGCACAAGGACTGCTTCCGACTGGTATTGTCGCTGTCACCTTGTTTGTAGTCGTGTTTATCACTGAAACTGAACCATCGCCTTTGTTTGTTACGTAGGCGTGTGCTCCGTTGGGCGATGTTGCAACGGCACATGCATCGTTTCCGACGGGTATTGTCGCTGTCACCTTGTTCGTAGTCGTGTTTATCACTGAAACCCAATTGTCACCAGCAACATAGATGTATGCTCCGTTGGGCGACACAGCCACACTGGTAGCATTGCTTCCATCGAGTGCCGTCGCCGTCACGGTATTCGTAGCTGTGTCGATTACCGAAACTGAACCATCGCCTTTGTTTGTTACGTAGGCGTATGCTCCGTCGGGTGATACAGCCACACCATTAGCATTGTATCCTATGGGTATTGTCTTAGCTACCTTGTTACTAGTCGTGTTTATTACAGAAACCGAACCATTATGCATAGCATAGTTAGAGTAATAGCGATCACATGCTACATAGGCATATAAGCCATTGGGCGAAACAGCCACAGCAGAAGGATTTCTTCCAACGTTTATTTTTTCTATTATCTTGTTATTAGCTGTGCTTATCACTGAAACTGACGAATCGCCAATATTTGCTACATAAGCATACAGACCGTTGGGTGACACGGCCACATCACAAGGCCAACCAAACGGGGATATCGTTGCTATCACAGTATTTATACTCGATAGTGGCGTTGGAGTAGAATCCGGAGTAGCATCGGCGCTAGCACTGAAAGTGATTGAAAAGTCGTCCATTATATGATAATTAGTTGCACCACCTCCAGCAAGTCCAGCAAATCCAAACCCACTATAAGTTCTATTTAGTGTCCCATTCCATTGAAGAACTAACCCATCATCAAGATAAACGCTAACAGAAGATCTGTCAACTTGTACAATAACATGATGCCAAACATAGTCAGAGACTCTTGGATCATTAGCAGTATAAACTATGTGATTACCAACAGAGCCCTCTATTAATGCGATATGGTTATCATAAGGATCGCCAGTTGGTGGATTTATTAAACCTCCATTTAAACCAACAAAGTCAGAAGCCCAATTTGGCCAACCATCAAATTCAATCCCATATCCAGAATTTGATTGAGAAGCTGGACCTGAACCTAATAATGTTGAATTATTCGGCGTGTAAAAAAACATAATTAATGCATCCCCTGAGAGGCCTGCGTAGCCTTCGCCAATTAAGTAACTGAAGCTAACTGTGAAAGAGCTTGAGATTGGATGCTTGAAGAGAACAATCCCTCGTTGATTCCATTCACCTTTATTTAATACTAAGGTCTGGTCTTTTATTTCCCTGTATGCGTTTCCTAAATATGTCCATAAACCTGAATCTGTACTGAAATCGTCTGAATATGATTCGGTAGCCTGTGCTATTTGATGGATAGATCCAAGATTTAACAAGCCAGCTATAACCATTGATACTATTAAAGTTAAGATTAATAGCGAACTCGCGCGTATAACGTTAGGCAACAGGGTTGCACGCTTACTCATGCTGTTCCCCTACAGTAATGGGATTGTTTTCGTGATTAAAAGGTTCTTGTAAATCTTTCTTGACGCAAACTTTGGCAATTCAAAAAATTTTCTAATTTCTAAATTTATAACTTAGAAAAAAATGGAAAAATAGATTTCCTAAAATTTTATTGGAATTAGAAATAGAAAACTTCTTTTCTAGTGTTTGCGTTTCTTGAAGTAGACCAGCAAACCTATGCCGACTAAAGCTACTGATGCGACAGAAGCTACTACTAATGTTGCTGGGGAGAGGTCTTGCAGTTGGGCTTGCTTTGTGAGATTGATGACAATTTTGTGGCTACTGTGAGTGTAATTAATAGTCAAAATCCAAGCGTAATCATCAAAATCTAATGAATAATCCAGAGGGCTATCATCAAAATAAACTGTAATCTCCTCAGGTTGATTGGCAAGAGTCTTTTCAATACGAATAATGGCGTAACCACTGGTTCCATCTTGACCAGAAACTACAAAGCTTATTGCTTTTGCTGTTTCATTAAAATGGTATTCGTTTATGGCAGAGTTAGACTCTATGTTATGCACGAGAACAGGAGGAATGTATGCAGTCTGCTCTGGAGTCCAAATCTTGTTAGAGTCTAATCGAATCATCATTTCAGCTTCGATGTTTACTCCAGCATAAAATATGTTAATAATCTTGTATTCACCAGTCTGAGTCTGATTGAATGTTACTCTTGAAGAAGCAATCGTGGTAGTTCCGTTTGGGAACTTTATAGTCCAAGAAACAGGTTTGACTATAGATCCATTTTTGTCGTAGAAAGTGGGATCAACGGTTAGACTGTAGACGCTACAGTTTATTTGAGGATCACCATCATGCGAATTAAAGATGAAAGTGTCTTTTGGTTTTATTTCACTTCCTTGCCATATAATTGATTGTATCACCGTCAATCCAGAGGGAATTAGGTAACTTCCCATTGCGAGGTGTGGAGAAGTTGTTCCGTTGGAAAAGACAAGCTTGAAAGAAGATGGCAGAGTTGCGAGTGAATTGCCTTGACTATCTCTAAAGGCTTGAGTGAAATCAACAATGTGGAAACTAGTATCCAAAATTTTGTAAGGTTCCATTAACGGATAGCGGTCTTCATTCATTTCGTCAATTGTATACGCTGAATCCCCTATTCCATCGCCATTGGAATCTAAACCCTGGTAATCACTCCAGTAGTTACCTCCAGATGGATAGCCGTTATCCCACATGTTTGATGAGTCTCCGGTTGCAAAAACTTGCTTAGAATTATCGAGCAAATTATTGTGGAAAAACAAGTTGTCAGAACTGGGATAATCCTGTTCTGGAGCTGCCCCGAGATGGATGCCTTCTTGACAACCCATGATAGTATTTCCAACGATATCGTTATCATAATTAAAACAGTTGATAAAAATTCCCGTTTCAGCGCGCGAAATATAATTGCCTTGAATAAGATTGCCGCTCACATACTGATCTCCAATGGTTATGCCACTGCCACCACAGCTAATGGTGTTATATGCTACCAAATTGTTGAATGTGTTCACTTCAATGCCTTTATCACTATTGAGTATTGTATTGTTTACGACGTGTTCTCCGTCCCCACTCATGAGTGCTATTGGAACTATCCAGTTTTCGAAAACGCAATTACTAATTGTTGTCCGCCAAGTTTCTTGTAAACTGCCAGTAGTATGAGATTTGCCACTTATAGTGGAAATGCCATAACCATTCGTGAATGTTTTTAGCTGCTCCCATCTTCCAAAACCCATTAGTTTGAGCGAATTTATCGTCACATTGCTGGTTCTTATGAATATGCATCCGTTAATTATTGTTGATTCAGGATTCTGTCCTTTTAGAGAGATTGGCTTGGTTATATTTACGTCTCCTATGTAAGTGCCTTCTCGGACGAAAATTGTATAACCATTAGCTGCGCGGTCCAAGGCTTCTTTAATTGTTGCATAGTCGTCTGGAACAATTATCGTTTCTGCTCTTGCTTTTTTTACTACCTGTGTTCCACCAACTGCTAAGAAAAGGAGTATTGAAATGAATAATGCCGTTAATAGCAGCTTTTTTCTCACGGTAGTCCCTGAATTAATACTGGGCTTTTTGGTGATAAAAAGCGTTTTTATCAATTTTTCTTGACAAAACAAGCCTCTAGAAAAAGTTTTTAGTCAAGGTTTCTTGACAAGCCAAAGAGATTTTCTAATTTCCAATTTTATAACTTAAAGAAAGAGCAAAACCAGATTCTAATGTTTGTGTTTATTGAAGTTGACCAACAAGCCAATTTCCTGCAATAAGCGCGCATTGGAAAAACCTTAAATTTAGAATATTATAACATTGACATAATAGAAAGAATCGAATCAGATAACTTGAATACTTTTTGAGTTGATGTATTGAAAAAAGCAATAGTTCTCTTCGATACAAAATTTGGTAACACAGAGAGAATAGCCAAAGCCTTAGCTTTAGGAATAGAAAAGCAAGGAATCGACGTAGATTGTGTTAATGTCGAAAACGTCCAAATTGATAAACTATCAGAATATGATTTAATCGCAATCGGTGGACCTACACATGGGTTTGGCATGTCTGAGCCAACGAAGAGATTTATCAAGAAGCTGGAAAGCTTGAATCTCCGAAATAAGAGCGCCTTTGCCTTTGATACGAAAACAGGTTCCAGATTTTGGGGAAGCGCCGCAAAGGGAATCGAGAAGCGATTAAAGAAACTTGGGCTAAACGTTGTAAAGCCTTATGCCTCGGCAATTGTCAAAGGCTTAAAGGGGCCTCTTGAAGACGATATGGAAAGAAAATTCACGCAAATTGGAACTGAGCTAATTTAGTAAATTAGAATTTGCTTACCTCCCAACCAAAATCTCTTTTTATATTCACGGCTTCAGCTGTCCATAAGCGAGATGGTGTTTGCTTTTAAAGTGTATTCACACCCGAGGACGCGTATTGGTAATTTCAATGTTATATGTTTGGTCTTTCGTTACTAATTTTCTAAATTTTTAATTTTGAATTAGGCAATTTAGTAGGATCTTCTAATTTCTAACTTGGAGAAAAAATCTGAAGCCCAGCTTGTTACATTTAACGAATTTACTCTAATAAAAAAAAGTAAATATTATTAGTGTGGTTACCGCGATATATCATTCGGGTAGCTTTTCAACAAATTGTTTGACTTTTTTGCGGTATTCTTTGAATGCCGCTCGCCCCTTTTTTGTCAATGCAAGCGCGGTGTGAGGTTTTCTTTCTATGAACTCTTTAGTTACCTCAACGTAACCGGCTTCTTCCAGCTTGCTCAAGTGAGCAGATAGATTACCTGGAGTCATCTCCGTTTGGTGTAGAAGAAATGTGAAGTCTGCACTTTGAACAACGTAGAGTTGCGCCATTATCATCAACCTACTAGGTTCGTGTATCAATCGGTCTATGTCTTGAATGCCAGAGTCGTTATTCGGCAATTGCTTTTTCACCTTTTAGAGGATATTTTCTTACGAAGCCGATCAGCATAGCAAAACCTGTTACCATTACTGTAATTCCCAACGCTGTAATTATATATGCAAAGAAGATACCCATGAAATGTCCGATCGCAAGAACAATAACTGCCAGCAAGCCGTATGCATAGAGTCGCTTTAATCCCATCGTATACCCGAAGAGGGTGCAAATAACGAAAGTTCCGAAGCCCACGATAAGCATTCCATTTTGAACGATTAGATCCAGCCACTGTCGCGATTCTCCTTGAAAGGTAGCTAGAGTGAAAACAAAGAAAGCTCCTAAGCCGGCAACCATCGTTCCTATGAAAACTGCGGTAAGTTTGTTCGCGCCTCGAGTTCCGAAGTTTACAAAGCCTATGCGGGGCATGGTAATTTTTCTTTTTGCTTCAATCCATATTGGCAACACCGTTGCTATGAGAATTGCAGGCATTATTACTCCAAAGCCGAATTCCCAGAGTACGTCCATTATTATTCCTAAGCCGAATCCTAGAATGTATAGACCAGCAAATATGTCAAGCAAACCGTCCTGATGGTAAGACATGTATGCCCTCCGTTCAATTTCCTTTAAGTTTGGTTCTTTAGTCACTATTTTTCACCTCTTGAATACAGACTACTTTCTAACTTATAAACGTTTGCAATACAAAGTAGTTTGTCACAAAAAAAAACGGGTCTTCGATGTCTCTTCACAGAATATGGCGCGTCTTCACTAAAAATATTCTTTCAACTCTCGAACTGATTCCCTAACTAAATTCAATATGATGCTACTTTTGTTTGACATTGCATTCGCATCTGCGCGTATAAAAGAAGTTCTCTGGCACATGTTTGTTCTTTTGACTGTAAACTAATTTTCCATTTCATAATCTGAGGTAAACTATTAGAATTTTCTAATCTCCAAATTTTTAACTTTTTGAAAAAATGGAGAAGTTATTAAAATTCAAACTTCAAACTTTTTCAAATTCCTCCTGCAATGGAAAAAAGCATATCCTCCAACAATACATCGAGAATGTAGAATGCGAAGTTGCATAATCCTTCTGGGAATGTGACCTATGGGACGAATAACTCTCAGCTTTAGAGACCAGTTGAAGCATGAAGCATAGCTAGGCTTTTTCTTTGTCAAAGTTACTTGAAAAACCAACATTTGAAGCCAATTGGCATTACAGTGCAGAAACTGCAGAAGGAGGTCTATCCAACCCGGCAACAAATTATCTAACCTAGAAACGGCTGTAACTTTTTTGGATTGAAAACAGAGAATTTAGCTTTCTTCAGAGTTTTACCGATTTTCGGTATCAATCCTGCGGCATCGGTTCCAAGCTTACAGGTTAACGCGTGTTCGAATACGCCTAGCATTTCCACGTCTATAACATCTCTGAGCAGTTTTTCTCGATTCAGAGTGCTCCTTACTTCATTGAGAGAAGGCCCTAACACCATTAATCTGTCTAACAAGGACTCTCGCCAATTGTCGTAAAGACTTTTCTGAATCTCCGACAACTCGGCTTCCACCCGAAGTCTTTCCCCATTCAACTTAACAACTTTGATGTTCAAGGGCAAGTCTTCGCAAAAACCGAACAGCTCCACCATTTTCTTCAGAGCAACCTTTCGTCCCTCCAAAAGTTGAGACTGTAAACATCGTAAAGGCACAGTTGCCCACACGTTTTCAGGCTTGAAAACTCCTATATCCACCGACAATTCCATTTTGCTTTTCGCTAGGTGCGTGATGTAACCCTTTAACGCCGAAAACTCGGTTAGCTTCTCAAAGCTTGTTGGACATACTCCAATCTCCTGTATTAAGTAACTTGTGGCTACGCGTTCATCTTTGCCTGTTAGAACCAGCTGCGCCCATCTGCTAGCCCCAGCGCCTAAGATTTTCGCTTCAACCTCCAAGCCTTTAAAAGCAAGCTCTAAAATCTTTTCAATCTGCTTTAATTGCTTGTCACTATTAATTTTCGTTAGTAAACTTAGCGTAGTCATGGGCAGTCGCCAATTAAACCTTCTATTTCCTCATGAAGGCTTCGAACCCTTTCAGCTGCTTCATATTTAAGTTCCCCAACAAGCTTCTCAATAGCCACATCGATTGGCACGCGTTGGCCATTTTCAATCAGCTTGTCCGCGTAAGAAACTATTTTCTCTTCAAGAGAAACGGGCACATAAACGCCTTTGGACCACCCTAACTCCAGCGCTTCGCCATTGGTTATACCGCCTCCAACATGCCTCTCTACTATCGACACCACAGACTCAGGTAAACCTACAGATCTTGCCATTTCAGCGCCAACAACCGCGTGATGAACCGTGTGCGTTTTTGAACGCCCGATATCATGCACAAGAGCACCAATTTCCACAAGATTCGAATTCACTTTCAAACCTTTTTCTTTGAGAATGTTGGCAGTTTCTAGTGCAAGTTTTGAAACTGCTTTACAATGGTTTACGACTTTCAAGGAACATCCATTTTCAAAAAGAATATACAGGACCTGTTCCCTGGAAGGAAGCTCTTCACTCACCCAGTTCCTTCCTTAGCTGGTCAACTTTCAACGATAATTGCTCAACAAAATGTTCATTTCCACAATGCACTAAAGGTTTCCCGCATGTAGAACAGTGAAAAACGAGCTCAACAGCCTCTTCAAAAGGGACTCGCTTGCATCCTTGCGTGTAGCAATAATAAAAATCATGGTTCTTTTCATATTCAAGACGAACGTTCAGTTTCTCCAAAACTCTGCGCTTCTGGCTGAGAATGAAACCTTCAAGCTGGTTGGGTTGAAGCTTCCAGTGAAATATGAACCAGCCAGTTTTGGGGTCACGTGTTCTTCTTAAGCTCACAAGAGAATGATCGTAAAGCTTGTAGAGAATTTTGCGAACTGAATTTAGCCGAATGCCTGTGGCGTTAGCAATTTCGTCGTCTGTTGTTTCATCTACATTTTTTAGATGATCAACAAGTGTTACTGCTTCCTCTTCACCCATCGCCGTTGCAACTTTAGTCAATGTTGCATCATCAATAGTTGATAACATGTTCCGCTTTCCTTTTAATACAATATTTATGATAACGCTTCAATAAAACTCTTCTTGACACCTAAGAAAAAATCAACATTCAACTGCTGTTTTCTTGCCCCTTTCCTGAGGCATTATCTTTATCTTAGCTTTTTTGAACTCTTTCGCTAATTCTTTCCCTTCAAAGAATCGGTCTAAAAACACAGCTAACGCTGCCAACTCTGAATGTGGCTGATTTCCAACTGCCACGCTAAAATCAGACACCTCATCTGAAAAGAACTCGCCAGGAACCTTTTGGCAACCTACTAACAACATGACCTTTTTTCTCAATCTTCTAATTCTATGGAGAACATCGCTTGTTTCAATGTTTTCTCCGTATGCCGTCAAATGGACCACGACTCCATCTTTAGCCTTCCAGTCTTTAACTGCATTTTTCCAGGCTGTTCCCATTTCAAAAAGGAATTTTCCGCCCCAATTCCGCGTAACCTTCTCTACGGTTTCCTTTAGTTTCTTGTCCACCACATCTGAAAGCAGGAATCCAGAAGCACCCATTGCCCGAGCAGTTAAAGCAACATGAGTTGTGAGTCTCGCGTCTCGTTGTTGTCTGTGTCCCCACCTCAGTACAACAATTTCACGCGTGTTTTTTTCTTTGTTATTTGAGTTTGTGGATCGTTCCGAATTTTCCATTGAATTTATCCACTCGTTTTCGTACTTTTTCGGTGAATATCGGATTTGCCTCAAACATGATTTGCACGGAGTCACTCAAGAACTTTGTATTCTGCACGTTCGCTTTTTCATGAACCCAAGATATGAACGGCATGGTTTCCTTCGTTAATGGAACAGAAAAGGATGATTGAACATAATCTTCTAGTTTTTTCAATATTCCCCTTTTCAAAATTTCAAGATTAGTACAGTGTAACGCCGACAAAAGAACAAGGTTCTGTGTTTTCGGTTCTAAAGCTTTAAACTTACGTTCCATTTCCTTTTCATTCAGCAAGTCAATTTTGTTTAGCACTGTTATGATCGGTATACCCGAAGCGCCAATACGTTCTATGGTTTCTAAACATATGCTGTTTTTCTTTTCGATTTTCTCCAAGGGTTCACTTATATCTAATACTAACAATACGAGGTCTGAATAGATTGTTTCTTCAAGGGTAGAATGGAAAGCTTCAATCAGTGTAATGGGCAAGCGATCTATGAAGCCAACTGTATCTGTTAGAAGGAACTTTCTTTTTGAGACTTCAACAAGCCTTGTTGTGGTTGAAAGTGTCGTAAACAACGCTTTGTCTACCCGTGCTGTTTCTTCCGTCAAAGCATTAAAAAGTGAACTTTTCCCGGCGCTTGTGTATCCTGCTAAAGAAATTGTGAAAAACCCCAATTCAGCTCTTCTTTCACGGTGTAAAAGCCGTTTCTCCCGGATTTTCTTAAGTTTCAATCGAATCGTATGAACTTGACGATTCACAGCGTCATAATAAACGTCAGCTTCGTAGGCCCCAAGCCCCATGAATCCAGGCTGCTCCCTCATCTTGGCTAGTCTTACTCTCTCTTTAGCATGGGCAAGTTCATACCGTAGTGTTGCCAGCTTAATCTGCAGTTTGGCTTCCATGGTTGTGGCCCTTTTCGTAAAGATTTCAAGTATTAACTTGAAGCGATCGATGGCTTCTATTCCTGTGGCTTTTGCTAGATTGTAGGATTGAACAGACTTCAAACGATTATCAAAAAGAAGCTTCTCAGCACCTGTTTCATCGACAAGCGCGGCAAGTTCTTTCACTTTTCCAGCGCCTATCTGATAACGAGCATCTGCCGCTCTGACCTGCTCTACTTTTGCAACAACGATGTATCCTGCGGCTTCTGCAAGGTTTTTGAGTTCATCTAAACTTGATGCTTCATGGTTCAAGCGTCTTTGCACTATGATTGCTTTCGTTCTGTGGGATCCTCCCCGCCTTTCTTGTTCAGCTGAATAAGGTCACCTAACGTTGGCTCTCGATTTAGTGATTTAGAAATCCCTAGTGGGATTTTTTCTTTTTTAATTGGAACGAGAAGCTTGATTTTCAAAGCATGCTCAAGCTTGGTAACGAGAATGTTATTAGGCGTCATTTTTCCAGTTTCAAGTTTGCTTAAAACTGATGCTTTTTCGTTTATTTTCTTACCTAGCTTCTCATGAGAAAGACCCATCTTCTCTCGCGCTTGACGAATTTTTGAGTCGTAACCTTCAACTATTTCTTGAGTGATTTCCACTCTAGCTTGCGCCTTTCTCTGAATAGACGGCATTGATATAAAAGGCATTTTCAGGGTCCTTGGTCCACGTTCTATCTCTTCTTCCCTGATTATTTTTCCATGTTTTGAACATTCAATGCATACGGTTAGTCTTGCCCCTTCAATTTCGGCTCTGATGGGGCTGCTGCTAATTTTGCGTCCGCAGACTTCACATCGCACTAATTTTTCACCTATGTGTCTTTATTATTTGGTAGTGTTTATAGTTGTCGAATTAGTGCAGGTTAAAATACATGGAAAGCGAGTTAAGACGCATAAGAAGCATTGCTGACTACCAATTCGGAAAAGGCATAGGCACCAAGCTTTTTCCGGAAAACGTAGAAATCACGCATTCCAAAACGACTGGCAGAATACGCTACGTACATCTTGATGGCAAGAGACTTGCGACCCTTCGCCCTACCGACGGTCTGTTTTCCCTAAGCATAACCGCTGCTCGGATTTTAGCTGAAAACCGTGGTTCTGCAAACTGTTTCGTCACAGTTCAACAAGACGTTTCTCCCTTCATCGCTAATGGTCACGATGTTTTTGCAGTACACGTTGTTAAGGCTGACGGAGCAATCCATCCCAAAGACGAAATTGTTGTTATAGATGAGAATAATCAAGTTTTGGCTGTTGGACGTGCGCTGTTATCAAGCTCAGAGATGCAAACTTTTAAGACCGGCGTAGCCGTCAAAACTAGGCGAGGATGTGCAAAAGAAAGTTAAGTATATGAGGATCTACTGTAGAATAACTGGTGGAAGTGAACCCTATGCATAGACGTATGAAACCCCGAGAAACTAAGCGCATGATGCAACGCATGGGCATGAATATGGACGCTGTCCCAGACGTTGAACACGTGATCATAAAAACTAACAGCAAGGAAATTGTCGTAGAGCAGCCCGAAGTGGCGATTCTTGAAATGCAAGGACAAAAAATCTTCCAAGTAATCGGCGGCAAAGTCATCGAAAGAGCCCCTAAAACCAGTGCTACTAGTGCACCAAAAGTTGCTATGTCCGAGGAAGACGTGAAACTTGTGGCAGACCAAACGGGCAAAAGCGTTGAAGAAGCAAGAAACGCCTTGGAAGAATGTGAAGGAGACTTGGCGAAGGCGATATTGCTGCTTCAGTCTTGACAGCCTCTAAGTTATAGTTATACTCAGAAAAAGCCCTTTCTTCGCTGGTATAGAGACCTAATTTCTGAGTGGACTATTCTTTCTGAAATTGCGGAGCTCTTGTTCTTTGGACTTTAGCCTTTATTTGCTAATAACCCGATTTTACGGAAAAATACAACATCCCAATGGATATTGGGTTTTTTACCTTTTTTGCTGCCGAGAATTTAGGGAAATCTTTTCCCCTTAAATAATTATTAAGCTTTTATCCTACTTGGATAACAGGTTTTTGCTGCTATATATTGGAAATCAAGATGTGGGAATTGGTTTCTTTGAACTATTCATTGATAAAAGCTGCTTGAGATCCTTTTTCATCATGTTTATCCAGCCTTGTTCAAAATGGAACAAAGCGTTATCGCTGATCACTCTGATCCTGCAGTCGCCCTTGCAATCAGACTCTTTTTTAGGTATTTTCCCACATGTCGCTTTGCAAAGCTCGTTAACATAATTATTAATCCTCAGGTACAACCTTTCAGGTTTGAACTTTGGCATATACTGCTCCGAGATCCTCTGGATGTCATTTTGCATTAATTCCTGTTTTGCAGCTGTTGTGAATCTTTTGCCGAAAAGAAAACCTTTGTCGTATTCTTCACGTTCCATATCTTCCAGCATCTTTTTGACAGTGTTTATTCCAACAAACCCAGATTTCGTTTTTGACTCCACTATTCGTAACAGAATCCTTTCGTTTGATTCCGTGTCTAAGGCGGTTATATCTATGCCTTCATCCCGTTTTGCCCTATCTTCACAGCTGTAATTTCGCATCGCTATGAATAATTCGGCTTCATCTTGAATACTTACTCTAATTCCTCCTTTTTTCCATTAATTCTTAACGGACCCCAAATCTTTACAAAATCTTTTTTCAGCCTAATAGTCTAAAAACTTGTGTCCATTTTCTTTATTTATATTCTCATAACAGTTAATATACTCTTCCCAAAAACATATTCTTTTTTAATAAAGAATTATCCTCAATTGCATGAATGAATAGCGTAGCTTCACTATCAGCTTGTATTAATTTTCTTCGAAAGTTTTACTATTTAGCTTGCAAAACTTCAAATCAAATGGTCAGCTATGCCAGCAATAATTGAAAGCTTTTTTCTTCTTGAGTTCAACCAGAGACACTCGACCTAGCTCAAAGTGCGCTACGCCTTCATCAATTTCTCAACAGTACTTCAACTTCTCTTTTTCTCAACGACAGCTTTAAATTGCATGTGAGGTTTATTGATTGCATTGAAAAAGGAATGGTCTATCTCTGCAGAATTAAAACTAAGCTTTAACCTGTAGAGTTAATGAAATTTCTATTTTCAATTTCAATCACAAGCAAACAGAGGTGATTTTACACGTCCCAAAAAAGAAAGTTTGAGATTAAATGCGATGAATGCGGCAAAAACGCCACAGTACCCTTCAAACCTAAAGAAGGCAAACCTGTTTACTGTGGCACATGCTTCTCGAAACGAGCTAAACACAGAAAGGAAAGTTCCAATCTGAACTTCAGTTTTAACGCCAAGAACGCGTGGGCAAGGCGCGGTGACGATTTTAAAGGAAAAAAAGAGGAAGAACCATTTAGCATTTTCCAGAAATATTAGAAACCAATTCACATCCATAGCACTCGCTTAAAGCAATTATTTTGCTATTTCAGTTATTTCTATATAGTAGGTTCTTCATTACTTTTTCCGAGGGTATGGATGGCGATTCAAATTTCTGACCTTGCAGTAGTTGGTCATTTCACTATTGATAGCATTCGCCTACCTAGCCGTTCCAGCCCTTTTGTTGTTTTGGGGGGGTCTGTAACATACTTCTCTTTCGTGGCAAAACGTTTGGACGCTTCGATTTCAATAATCTCAAAGGTCGGCGGGGATTTTCCAGAAGCTTATATTTGGTGGCTTCGGGAAGAAGGTATAGACCTATCCAGTGTTAATAGGTTTGCTGACGAGAGGACCACACATTTTGAACTCGGATACAGCAAAGACCTGTCAAACAGGACCTTGAAACTGAAAAGCAAGGGATCCATAATCACTATATGCGATTTGCCGTGTTCTCTGCAAGCTAAGGCTGTTCACATCGCGCCTATTGCTGGCGAAATTTCCTACGAAGTGGTTGAAAAAATGAAGGGTTGCGCCGAGGTTTTATCCCTTGACCCCCAAGGTTTGCTGCGGCGATTTGATAAAACTGGAAAGGTAACCTCAGACGCTCCCATAGACAAACGCATATTTAGCCTCATCAACATATACAAATCCTCTTTGGATGAAATAACCGCTCTTACTGGCCATTCTGATCTTAATTCAGCTATAGAAGCTGTCCATGACTTTGGAGTCAAAACGATTATCGTCACTTTAGGTTCTAAAGGATCCATGCTTTCTGTAGAGAGAACGTTATACAAAGTTCCAGCGTGCATCTCTAGAGTTTTCGTTGATCCCACTGGCGCTGGAGATGCTTTCATAGGAGGCTTTTTAACCGAGTACATTCGGCAAAAAGACGCTTATTGGTGCGCTTGTGTGGGTTCCGCTGCCGCTTCACTGGTTGTTGAGGGTATTGGACCAACGTACTTCGGAGAAAAGGAAGAAATTTATCAGAGAGCTCGTTCTGCCTATGAAAAAGGAATTAAGTCATAACGCGTAATTGTACAGCATAAAATTGTAAGAGGCAACAACTGTTGGGACGCATAGACAAGGGAGTTAAATGCAGCATGTCAAGTTGCAGCAAAGAAGCAGTCCGTTCAGTATCAACTGGAAAAGCCAAGTCGGCAGAATTAAATTTTGCCAGCAACGAAAAACGGGTTTACCTTTGCAGGGAGCACTACAAAGAATTCAAGAAGAAGACCAAAAAGGACAAAACTATTGAAAAGTGGCGTTACGGCGTCTAAAACGAGTGAGTAAAATGCGAATACTACAACTGCATTCTAACTTCATCGTTTTTAAGCCCGTTCAAAAAGAAATAGCCATGGCTGAAGAGGCAGAGAAAGAAGAAAGTCGCATTGAAGAAGTTGTGGTTCTCTTCACCGCTGTAGAAAAAGGCGACAAAGAGGTTACAGCGAAGAAAGCTATAGATGACGTACACGCGTTCCTCCAAAACCTCAAAGTTAATCGTGTCTTGATTTACCCTTTCGCTCACCTAAGCAACAACCTGTCAAAGCCTTCTGAAGCGCTGAAACTCGTGAAAGCAATGGAAGCCTACGCAAAACAAAAGGGCATCAAGACATATCGTGCTCCTTTCGGCTGGACCAAAAAATTTACAATCTCAATCAAGGGGCACCCGTTGGCGGAGCAATCTAGATTCTATGCGCCACCGGAAAAAGAAACTGCAAAGAAAGAAATGCTTTCCGAAGCCATAAAAGCTGAAGAGAAACTGAAGTCCCTATGGTACATTCTCCTTCCCACTGGCGAGCTGACTCCAATCGAAGACTTCGACTTCAAAGGACATGAAAAGCTTGACAAGTTCGCTAAGTATGAAATTTCCAAAGTGCGTGCAAGTCAGCAAATGCCGCCTCACGTGCCTTTAATGAAGAGGCTGGAGATAGCCGATTACGAGCAGGGTAGCGACCCCGGTAATCTTCGTTGGTACCCAAAAGGAAGGCTAATCAAGTTCCTGCTTGAACAGTTCGTCACCTCCGAGATGACAGCCTACGGCGCCATGGAAGTTGAAACTCCCGTCATGTACGATTTTAACCATCCAAGCTTGGCTGATTACCTGAACCGTTTTCCCGCTCGGCAATACCTATTAAAAACAGAAGACAAAGAACTCTTTCTTCGATTTGCAGCGTGTTTCGGACAGTTCTTGATGGTGCATGACACTCAGTTCTCTTACCGACAAATGCCGCTGAAACTTTACGAGTTAACACGTTACAGTTTCAGGCGCGAAAAAAGCGGCGAAGTTTGTGGCTTAAGGCGTCTACGCGCGTTCACAATGCCTGACTGCCATGCTTTCTGCGCCGAACTGGAACAGGCAAAAGAAGAATTCAAGACAAGATTTAACTTGTGCATCAGCGTCTTGAGTAACATTGGCTTGAAAAAGGATGATTACGAAATTGCTATACGGTTTACAAAAGACTTTTACGAAGAAAACAAAGATTTCATCGAGGATTTAGCTGAAATCCTAGGCAAGCCTCTTTTGGCGGAAGTATGGGAAGAGAGATTCTTCTATTTTATACTGAAATGGGACGCCAACTTCATAGACAACCAGAACAAAGCCGCTGCGCTTTCCACGGATCAGATAGATGTTGAAAACGCAAAAAGATACCAAATAACGTATGTTGATGAGAAAGGTGAAAAACAGCATCCTTTAATTCTGCACTGCTCTCCAAGCGGTGCCATCGAAAGATGCATCTACGCCTTGCTGGAGAAAGCTTACAATGAACAACAGAACGGCAAGTTACCTATGCTTCCCTTGTGGCTGTCGCCTACGCAAGTGCGGTTAATCCCATTATCTGATAATTACACCAACAAAGTGGGGGAAATTGCCGATAAAATAGCTTCACACTGCATCCGAGTGGACATTGATGACCGAACTTCAACTTTGCAGAAGAAAATTAGAGACGCAGAGATGGAGTGGGTTCCATACGTAATCGTGGTGGGGCAAAGGGAACTTGAATCTGGCGTTCTGCCAGTCAGAGACCGTGAAACACACGGCAAAGTGCAAAAAATGAAACTAGAGGAGTTTATTACAAAAATCACAGGTCAACTCGGAGACAAACCTTTCAAGCCTCTTCCTTTACCGCTAAACCTTTCGAAAAGACCCCAATTCTACGGATGATATACGAAGCCTATAATTCACTGCCAAAAAATATATCAAATCATAACATAATAAGAAACTCCACCGAAGGGAAACCCCATGGAAAAAGAACTACAGATTTACATAGACGGAGTTTACTATCTGAAATCGCAAGCTAAAGTTTCTGTTTACGATCATGGTCTCCTTTACGGAGACGGAGTTTTCGAAGGCATTCGAGCCTACAATGGCATTGTTTTCAAACTCAAAGAACACATTAAGAGGCTCTATAATTCCGCACATGCCTTGAGATTGACAATACCGCTGACAAAAGATGAGATGATAAAGGCAGTGCTAGAAACGCTACGAAGAAACGGACTGCAGGATGCATATATTCGCTTGGTCGTGACAAGAGGAATAGGCGACCTCGGACTGGACCCTCGAAAATGCCCCAAGCCCTCCGTGATTATCATAACCGACACAATTTCAATAATGTCAAGTGAAGCTAAAGAAAAAGGCATCACCACTATGATTCCTTGGGTGAGGAGAAACTCTGTGGACTCGACAACGCATGAGATAAAATCTCTGAACTACCTTAACAGCATATTAGCCAAGATGGAAGCTACCGCAAATGGCGTTGACGAAGCTATTTGCTTAGACAAAAACGGCGTCATATCCGAAGGCGTAGGAGAGAACCTTTTCATCGTTAAGGACGGCAAAATCTTTACGCCGCCAAGCAGCACCGGTGCCTTAGCCGGCATAACAGCTAGGTTTGCTTGCAAACTTGCCAAAAACCTAGGATACGCTGTAACTGAAACTAACTTGACGCCATTCCAGCTTTTTACAGCAGACGAAGCGTTCTTCACGGGAACAGCCGCAGAAATCGTGCCCATCAGGGAAGTAAACAAGCGACAAATAGGCAACGGAATCCCTGGTCCTGTGACAAAGATTTTAATGGCAGCTTTCCAAAAAGCAATTTCTGATCCATCAGAAGGCGTGACTATCTAAGCTTTAAGCTGAAGCAGGCGACTAGTTCTTCTTCATGAACCGCTCTACTTCGTCTAAAGCTTCTTGCAATGTTTCGATTGGAGGAAGAAACACCGCCCTGAAGTGCCCGGCACCGTAGGCAGGGTCAAAACCTGAACCATGCACTAAAAGTACACCAGTTTCCTTAAGAAGTTCAATGGCAAACTCCATGTCGGTCTTCCACTTTGACCCCACGCCGTGGATTTTTGGAAAAACGTAGAAGGCGCCTTCCGGTTTCGCGCAACTTATCCCTTCAATGTCGTTTAGCCTTTTCCAAACATAGTCTCGTCTTACTTTGAGCTTTTCAATCATCTTTTTTATATGGTCTTGGGGACCTCTTAAAGCCGCTATTCCAGCCACTTGGGCTGGTGTGTTAGCGCAGATTCTTATGCGCTCCTCTTTTTCGACCGCTTTCTTTAGCTCCTGCAATTCACCATTCGGCTCGTGGAAGTATACATATCCAAGCCTCCATCCAGTCATCAGGTATACTTTTGAGAACCCGTTCAACCCTACAACGGGCAGATCTCTAGCTATACTAGCCGTGCTGACATAATCTTCAGCATATCTTATTTGATCGTAAATCTCATCCGACAAAACGAGTAAGCCGTGTTCTCCTGCCACATCCAGCATTTGTTTGACGATTTTCTTTTTGTAAAGCGCTCCCGAGGGATTATTTGGGTTGATTATCACCAAAGCGCGCGTTTTCTCTGAAATTTTACTTCGCAAATTGTCAATATTCGGTTGCCAGTTTTCTTCCTCAACTGTTTCATACGTGATCGGGGTTCCATCGTAAGACTTTGAGTAGGAAAGGTAGGGTGGATAAGCAGGTCCCGGAACAAGGATTTCGTCACCCTTCTCTATTATGGCAGCTAAAACCATTCTAATCCCTTCGGAGACACCAGAAGTGATCAAGACATTCTCTGCTGGTACACTCACGCCATTAACTCGCTTTTCTTTCTCGGCGAT
>Ga0209427_10003350_pt1 | contig 18844 bp, 13 predicted proteins | sample DeeMarSWOR136_30_FD_187465 | JGI IMG/M metagenome (GOLD analysis project Ga0209427, IMG submission 187465) | Marine sediment microbial communities from White Oak River estuary, North Carolina - WOR-1-36_30 (SPAdes) (version 2) | ecosystem: Environmental > Aquatic > Marine > Intertidal zone >...
TCACATCCGTGGTAATTATTCGTCCAGCTCCTAGAGCACGAGCCAAAAGGAGATGAAGTAGTCCGGAAATACCACTCCCCAGAATGAGCACACTTTGACCCGGCTTAAGGCGCGCCAGTCTCTGCCCGCGGGCGACGCAGCCTAACGGCTCAACAAATGACCCTTCTTCAAAGGAGACCTCATCAGGTAACAGAAACACTCCACGGTCCACGTTAAGTTGCGGCACCCGGATATATTCGGCGAAGCCGCCGGGATCATAGTTTGTGGTATGCAAAGTCTCACAGACAGTATGATGACCGTTCAGGCAATAGCGACAGGTGTTACAAGGAATATGATGGGATACGAAAACCCTATCACCGATCTTATAATTCTCCACCCCCTCACCTGTTTCTGTGATCTCTCCTGTTATCTCGTGCCCCAGCACCCGAGGAGCTTTTTTAATGCGATACCATTCCATTACATCGCTGCCGCAAATGCCGCTTGCGAATACCTTTACCAGTATCTCGTCAGGACCGATCTTAGGAGTTGGTAACTCTTGTATTCTCACGTCCTTGTTGTTATAATACATTGCTACCCGCATGATTTCTTTTCCTCCAATATTTGGATTCCCAATTGTAGTTATCCGCTATTCTTGCTATCATTGAATACCGTATGCGCATCCTCAGGGGTAGCATTTTCGTGAACGACGGCACGCAGTGCCTTAGCCATAGCCACAGGATGAGGATTTTGCCAAACATTTCTTCCCAGATTTACCCCGATAGCACCTTTTTGCATGCCGTCATACACGAACTCAAATACCTCAAGTTCAGTTTCACACTTGGGTCCACCGGCCATTACAATTGGAACCGGACAACCTTCTACAACTTTGTCAAAATCTCTATCACACCAATAGGTTTTTACCACCTTTGCGCCCAACTCGGCGGCAATGCGACAGCTCAAGGCTAGGTAGCGAGCATCTTTTACCCCTACCTCTTTGCCCACGGCCGTTACCGCCATTACCGGAATACCAAAATCTTCACACTGATCAACCAGCTTTGACAAGTTTAAAAGCGTCTGGTGTTCGTATTCAGTTCCCACAAAGATCGAGATACCAACCGCTGAAACATTCAGGCGTAGTATATCCTGGAGGGAGGTAGTAATGCCCTCATTTGCCAGGTCCTTCCCTACCATGCTGGTGCCACCAGATACCCTGAGAATTATTGGTTTACCCATGGTGGGCTCTACTGATGAGCGCAGCACTCCTCGGGTAACAAAGAGGGCATCGCAATATGGAAGAAGTGGTTTTATGGTTTCAGCCGGTTTTTCCAAGCAACTCGTTGGTCCCTGAAAATACCCATGATCTATGGGCAGGAAGAAACAATGACCGTCAGATTGAATTAACTGGCTCAGTCGGTTTTTCATTCCCCAATCCATTTTGCATACCTCCTTAATGTACTGTTGTAATCTTTTCTTTTAATTTATTCCTCCGAAAGATAGCAGGAAGATACCCTCTCGCGCGGGTGAAAACCCTTAGGTTTCAAGAATGGAAGGCTAAAGCCTTCCGCTACATCTCATAATTCGATAATGCTATTTTTCAGGCTCGGGCCTGACGATTAAATAACCTTTCTCTATCAACCAATGGTGAAATTGATAAGTGGTATATCTGCAATTGGTTTTACAAGTTTGCCTTATTTTCTCATATTCTTCAGAACCCTCTTTTTGCATATCCAGCTCCACCTGAACTGGACACTTCACGTCTTTACAAAATTCTCTCCGCTGGTAATCTACATATCCTTTGATTGACATGGCTCACCTTCTTTATTTCTTGTAATTTCACAATTCCCACATTCAGTCCAAGTATGCATGAGATAGCGGCTTTGAATAAAGATACACTTTTTCAGTGACTCTGATCGGTGTCATAATGAATCCCATAATAAGCAAAAAATCAAGAGAAGTCAAGCTCACCGTAACCTATGTTTCCATCCACTGATGCGGTATGATGTCCCATTCTTTGAATTATGAGTGGGTGAGAAGCTTCAAAGGGACTTTTGGTGTTGTTCCTCAAGTAAGGGCCAGTCCCGCCAAAAGCGGGGCGACGCGGTCCTAATAATCTCCTTAGAATCAATGAGTTATCGACTTCCTCAGCAGACCCCAAAATCGGTAAAATCGAAAATCGTTTAAAATACAAAGCCTTTGTCCTTTCTTGGCTCCTTACCGCTCGGTATCAGCCATCCGTCTCATCCCCTTATAAATAACCATAACTTTGGACGCATCCTGACTGATCAAAAGACTTCGATTTTTGTGGTCTTTTAAAAATTCTTATTGCTCTTTGATATTGGCTGATGTATTTTTCATACAATTAAAGACCACTTGGCATTTTGGTCAAGCTGATTCTTGGACGTTCAAAAAAGAGGCCTTTGTCAAACTATCGAAACTCTGCTGTAAAAAGAAGGAAGAATGTTTCGCGCTTGAATACGTGGGTTACCAATGCTTGTCAACAATATTCTTTGTTATGAAAAGGTAGAGGCCTGTCACAGACGCGTTCCAAAAAACCAGATCATAAAGGAATACGCTAGATCCTACATTTTCATGCCGGATCATATTATGCGCTGATTATGCACAAACTTAAGGCAAAGCTATTCCCAAACAGATGAATTCTTGATCCGACCAAAGGAATTAGAATTCTTCGCCCATGATAACCTGCATGGAAGAGAGGTTCGATAACATTCAATTTCCAAAGCAACCTCAAATTGCTACTGAACAGGAGGAATTTTCATGATTCAAACAAAAACGCAGAAAGTGTCTTTTTCTTGGAAGTCTTTGATCTTGGTTATGGCTGGAGTCTCCTTGACAATCAATTCTTGCAATACTACAATAGACCAAGAGGAGATGAAAATGGAGAAACCACCTGAAGCTCGGATAGAAAATGTTGTGGAGGTAATACACGGACAGAAAGTTGAAGACCCCTATCGCTGGTTGGAAAATTGGGAAACCCCAGAAGTCCGTAGGTGGGTGGATGAACAGAACGGTTACACGCGCTCCATTCTCGCTCAACTTCCCGGAAGGCAGCGGATCGAAAAACGCTTAGATGAACTTTTGTCCATTGGTGACATCGGAACGCCACGGGTGCGAAAAGATCGATACTTTTACGAAAAACGTGAGGGCAAACAGAATCAGCCTGTTCTCTACATGCGCCACGGACTGGAAGGCAAAGAAAAAATACTTATGGATCCAAACATGATGGACAAAGAAGGTTTGGTAGTTCTGGATTGGTGGTATCCTTCAGATGATGGAGAGTTATTGGCATATGGTCTTTCCAAGGAGGGGAGTGAGCAAAGCACACTTCACGTGATGGACATCGAAACAGGTGAAAACTTGCCGGATGAGATTCCAAGAACCAGAGCCTGCACCGTCGCTTGGAAAAAAGATAAAAGCGGTTTTTATTATACGCGATATCCAAAATCTGGAGAAGTTCCCCAGGGAGAAGAAAATTATCATCGACATGTTTTCTATCACGCTCTGGGAACCGAATCTGATGAAGATAAAAAGATATTTGGTGAAGATCGAGACATGGAAGATTGGCCCGATGTCCACCTTTCTCCTGATAACCGCTTCTTGTTGATGACGGTCTATCAGGGATGGACGAAATCCGAGATGTATTTTCGTGATCTTCAAAATTCCGATAAATTTGTGCCAATTGTAGAAGGCGTCGATGCCATGTTCAGTGGAGAGATTGTGGGGGAGCATCTTTATCTTTACACCAATTACAAAGCTCCCAAATACAGAGTGCTCAGAGTTGACCTGAAGAAGCCATCGATGGATAACTGGGAAGAGTTAATTCCTGAAGGCGAATCGGTTCTGGAGGGGAGCCAGGTGATAGGCAACAAAATTGTGGCTCAATATATGCAAAATGCTTCTTCGAGGTTGAAGATATTTTCTGTACATGGTGGGTTTTTGAAAGAGATAGAATTGCCAGCCTTGGGTACTGCCTATGGGCTTAACGGAGAGTGGGATGGTTCTGAGGCTTTGTTTAGTTATCAATCCTTTTTCATCCCGCCAACCATTTATCATTATGACCTAAAAACGGATAACCTTTATCTATATGATCGCGTGAAAAACGATATCGATTCGACCCTATATGAGGTTAAACAGGTATGGTATCCATCCAAAGACGGTACCAAAATTTCGATGTTCGTGGTGCACAAGAAAGGATTGAAGCTTGATGGAAATACCCCAACTTTATTGACCGGATATGGTGGTTTTAATAACAATAGGACGCCCTCATTTCAACGTAACAGGTTCTTATTGTTAGAAAGCGGCGGAGTGTATGCTGTTCCCAATCTGCGGGGTGGCGGGGAATATGGAGAGGAGTGGCACAGAGCCGGGATGCTGGAAAACAAACAGAATGTGTTCGATGATTTCATCGCAGCTGCCGAATGGCTGTTCTCGAACAATTATACATCTCCCTCCAGATTAGCCATATCCGGAGGAAGCAATGGTGGACTCTTGGTGGGCGCCTCATTGACTCAAAGACCAGATCTGTTTAGAGCTGTGGTTTGTGGAAACCCGCTTCTGGATATGCTGAGATATCAGAATTTCCTTATAGCCAAATTATGGATTCCTGAATACGGCACTGCTGAGGATCCTGAGCAGTTCAAATATTTGTATCAATATTCTCCCTATCATCGGGTTCTGGATGGAACGTCCTACCCGGCTACACTTCTCTTGACTTCCGAGTCCGATACGCGAGTGGACCCCATGCATGCTTTCAAGATGGCCGCGCGTTTACAATCGGCAATATCAGAAGAAAATCCTATCTTACTTCGTTTCGAAACTAAAGCTGGTCACGGCGTGGGGACACCTCTATCAAAGCTTATTGATGAATATACTGATGTTTGGAGTTTCATTTACTGGCAGCTTGGTGTAGAATACTGATGGCCTAGTTTTTACCTTCGATTTCTCATAAATCTAACTCAGGAGGAAAAATCATGGAAAAGATGATTGCCTTTTGTGGACTGGTTTGTAGCGAATGTCCGGCATACATTGCCACTCAAAAAGATGATGATAATGAGAGAAGAAAAGTGGCTGAGATGTGGTCCAAGGGATTCAAAGTGGAGCTGAAACCCGAAGACATTAACTGCGATGGATGTCTGGTTGATAGTGAGAATCTTTTCAGCCATTGCAAGGTATGTGAAATACGGAAATGTGGAAAAGAGACGAAAGTCGAAAACTGCGCCTACTGCGATGACTATGCCTGTGAAAAGCTGACCGACTTTTTCAAAATGGCTCCCGAGGCAAAGACCACTCTTGATGAGGTAAGAAAAAATCGGTAATTCCTCCAATTGCGGAGCTATCCTTAATCAAAGTGCGTTTCGACATTTTCTAAAGCCGGGGTGCCGTAACATTAAGCGGGCACCCTTGCCCGTCCGTGTCGTTGCTTTGTGCGACGAGAGAACGTGCGCCATAAATGGCGCCGCTACATCCGTAACGGTTTGATTCATGGTTCGACAAGCTCACCATCCTGTCTCGCACTGAGTGCGCGTCCTTCGACACTGAGTCTTCCCTCGACCCTGAGGTCTCGGGACCGAAGGGCAGGACGAAGTGCGGCATGAAGTGAGCCCGTCGAAGGATCAAACCCGATCTATACGTCCGTTTCAAATAATCTCTTGCGAAATTGCCACTCCCTCCTTATCCTAGGTGGAAAGTCCTAACTGGATAGCCGGCTTTTAATAAGCGAAAGAATGCGCAATTCACACCAAAAACACGATGATGCAAACATATCCTTAGGCTATCTCTTCTCTGGTATGTCTGCCTTCTTCGCTTCCGTCGCAATTGTAACCGGTAAATGGACGCTTCAAAGCATCTCCCCCCTAACATTGAATGCGCTGGTTTTTCCAATAGGCTCGGTTGTTTTAGGGCTGGGCATAATTCCCCAAAAACGATGGAAACGGATTCTTGATTTAACCGGAAAAGCATGGGCTTGGACTCTAACCTTCACCGTCTTGGCTTTCGTGGCGATCTGGACTTATTGGATCGGAATAAAGATGATGGATCCCACCTTAGCCTCATTTCTTAACCGCTCAGAAACGCTGGTTACAATTCTGTTGGGCGTTGTAATTTTAGGGGAGCGTTTTACGCGAGGGGAAGGATTTGGGGCTATTCTTGTTTTAGCCGGAATCGTGTTGATGAAGTTCACGCTCAGAATGGAATACTCCACCGGCTTTTGGGTAGTGTTGTTTAGCTCGGTCTGCTTCGGGACGGCGGAGTTTGTGGCCAAAATTGCTGTCCGTTATGCCGATCCACTGACTTTGAGTTTTGTGCGCAACCTGGTCAGCACTATGATGTTCTGGATGGTTGTGGCACTTGCGGGTACCTCGTTTGCCGGAGTCGGCTCAGTATTCTGGGGCGTAATAATAATTGCCTTTATGGGACCGATCTTAACCCGCCCCATTTATCTTGCCGCTTTGAAATATATCGAAGTATCCAAGGTCGCCTTGATTAACCAGAGCCAGCCTGTTTTCGTAGCAATCATGGCGCTTCTTGCTCTGAACCAGACACCTGCTTTGCGAGAGATCATAGGGGGACTGTTTGTTATTGGCGGTTGTTTGGTAATTATTATTAGCCGTAAAAAAGTTAAACCATTGAATGCTGAAAAACTTCCGGCAGATATAACGTAGGGCGAGCACCCTTGCCCGCCCAGCTTGTGCGGGGCTGGGAGCCCCGCCTACAGGGACTTTGTCTGGCAATCTATCAATTTCCTGGAGCAGATTTCTCGTGCTTTCCTCTTGTTATTTCACACAAAAGTATCCCGCCAGCTACTGAGGCGTTTAATGATTCAGCTTTGCCGTGAGTGGGAATTCGTATTATTTCATCTGAAAGGCCAAACAGTTTTTTATTCAAGCCCCTGGCTTCGCTCCCGATCAGAAGGCAAATCTTTCCCGAATAGTTCAATCTTTCAAAATCTTTACCGTTTTTTACATCAGTGCCACAAATTTTAAAATTTTTGTTTTTTAACTTGGGAAGGGTCTTTTCTAAATCAACGTCATCGAGAATCGGCAGATGAAAGATAGAACCCATGGTGGAGCGAACAACCTTAGGATTATATAATTCCACAGTATCTGAAGATAAGATTACCCCACCGATTCCAAATGCGTCTGCAGTTCTTATCAGTGTTCCCACATTTCCTGGATCTCTGATTGCATCTAAAGTTAATATTATATTGGAACGGCCTGACCAAAGTTCGCCCAAAGAGAATTTTCTGATTTTGACCACACAGATGATTCCCTGAGGAGTAACCGTGTCTGACAACTTTTTTACTACCTCAGACTTTACCGGAATGGTTTTAACGTTGCTCTTTTTGAATTTCTGTAGAAGCTTTTTTCCGGCAGGTGAGTTTTGAAATAAATTTGTGAAAAGAACCGATTCTATTTCCCAATTTGAATTAATTGCCTCTTCGCAAAGATGCAGTCCTTCAACCAAGAATCTTCCCTGAGTCTTTCGTCCCTTTTTTGTTTTGAGTTTTGCGAACTCTTTTAATTTTTCTTTGGAAAGCATAGTAAGGAAGGTTTGGCTGTCCGACAAAAAGAATAAGGAAACTAATCTATTTCATTAAATCCCTTATTCTTTTACTTGTTCTTTCAATTGGATGCTTGGAAGTCATTCTCTTCATCTTGAGATAATTCTTCATTCCAGTTTCACATTCCTTCATCCATGTTTTAACAAACGACCCATCCTCGATCTCTTTTAGGATTTTCTCCATCTCTTTTCTTACTCGATCATCGATTACTCTCTTCCCTGCTTGATATGAACCATATTCGGCGGTTTTGCTGATCCTGTCGAACATCCCCGCTATTCCATGGGATTTGATGGTATCAACAATGAAATCTAATTGATGCACGCATTCCAGATAAGCGTTTTCCGGAGAGAGCCCGGATTCCACTAAAACCTCAAACCCAACTTTCAACAGCTCGGTCAATCCTCCGCACAATACCGCCTGTTCTCCAAAAAGATCTCCGATTGCTTCATCCCTAAAAGTTGTCTGGATAGCACCGGCTTTGGTGCATCCAATTGCTTTGGCATAAGCCAAGGCTTTCTTTTTACCTTTTCCACTGTAATTTTGCTGGACCGCAAAAAAACATGGCACACCCTTTTTTTCCAAGAAAAACTTTCTCATCATCTCTCCCGGAGCATGAGGAGCGACCATGATCACGTCTACATCTTTGGGTGGAAGGACCAGCCTGAAATGTATTGAGAATCCGCAAGCAAAAAGCAGAGTCTTGCCTGCGGATAAGTTTTTTTTCATGTATTCATCATAGATCTTTTTATGTTGGTGATCGGGTGCCAGGACAGAAATGATTTCTCCCAACTTTACTGCCTCGTCACTGGGGTAAACTTCAAAACCATCTTTTCGGGCGGTCTTTATACTGTTGCTCTTTTTGGGCAAGCCAATTATTATCTGAAGTCCACTATCTCTCAAATTCAGAGCTTGTGCTCTTCCCTGACTCCCATAGCCGATTATGGCAATAGGGATTCCCCGCAAGTGTTTCAAATCCGCATCTCGATCTTTGTATATTTTCAGAGTTGGCTTGTTCGTCATCTTTATAGCGTCCGGGTATGTTGTTTTATGCCTTTATGGATACCGGAATCTATTTTGCGGACTTCTATTTCTTTGCCTTGATCAGAAGGATTGATCCTAAGATGAAAAAGAGGATGTTGGCGCTCCAAGAGGCTAAGATGGGTGATAATATGCCGTTGTGTCCAAGAGTTAACGCTCCTCTTATGATCACATAAGAACAGAAAGCTATGAACAAAGTTATTGCCACACCAACCGCCATGCCGCTGCGACGAGGATTCGCCGCAATTGGTGCACCAAAAAGCACAATGATGAAATTAATAAGAGGATAGGAAATTTTCGAATTCAAATCGGTGAGTTCTTTTGAAATCTCGGCGCCGGCACTTTTTCTAATCTTTACATATTTGGCCAGCTCAAAATACCCCATCTCTTCAGGGTCTTTTGGACGTTCTGCAAAAGCTTCCGGTTCTACTTTCAAATCAGCACGAAAAAGGTTGCCAAAGGTCCGATATTCTTCCCCTTGAGGCTGGCTCAGAGAATCGGAGAAGATTCGTTCCCTACCATTCTCAAGCAACCAACCATTCCCTCTCCAACTCATCTTTTTTGCCTCTATCTGTTCTACGAGTCTGTTCTTCACAATTTTCTGGACCAAAACACCATTTCCCGTCTTTGTTTTTATGTTGTAATCCTCCAAATGGAATATCCTCCCGTCATCACCCTGGACAAATAAATTGCGTCTAAGGATGTTTTTCTCTTTGCTTTCTCTTCCAATCTCGTAGTTTCTTATTTCTCTTTTCCTCTTGTTAGCGGCGGGAATCACTATTTCTCCAAAAACCATTGTTAAAAAGCTGATTACAATTGATAAGATCAGGAGAGGCAGCAGAATTCGATAAAGGCTGATACCTGCTGCCTTAATGGCGAGAAGCTCGTTGTGTTTGGCTAACTGTCCCACCGAAAAAATGCAGGCGAGCAGAACAGCTACCGGGATAGTCAGCCCAATCATGTAAGGAGACCAAAAAAGATAGTATTTGATTACTAAAAACAAGGAGGCATGCCTATCTATAAAAGTATCAAAATGCTCAACCAAGTCAACAATCAATGCAGTTAACCATACCCCGAATAGACTGAAGATCAAGGCGAATACGAATAGTCGAATGAAGTATTTATCCAGTATGCGCATTTGAGCCTTTACATCCTTAAACTTTGAACAACTTTATTCTTCAGTTTTTCTGAATTTTTTTGGGATAATTTTCTCCGTCCATTTCCAGGAGATGAAGGTGGCCTCTTTGGCAGACCTTATCAATATGTAGATTCCCGCTCCTCCGATTAGAATATTGGCAGACCACATGGCCCAAAAAGCGGGGATGAGTTGCCGGTCCGCTAACTCCTCTCCTCCGATCAAAAATGCCCAGTATAAAACAAAGAACCCCAGACTCAATCCCAAGCCGACCGCCATCCCTCCTTTTCTGGCCATCACTCCCAGAGGTGCCCCCACCAGGATGAAAACCACACACGCGGCCGGCAAAGCATACTTTTTGTGGACCTCAACCAATAGGCTATTTATCTGCCTTTTTTGACTGTTGATATTTTGCCCTTCGCTGGAAAGTTGACTAAAAAGATTCCGGTTTCTTTTGATCAGATATTGGACAGCTTCGTCTTTCTCTATGGAGGGTAAATCTTTTGAATGAATATCTCTTTTTCTTTCGAACTCACGGGATAAAGCCAAATTCACTGCTTTGATCATCTGGCTTTGTGACACCTTTAGGCTTGCCTCTAATTGCCTGATGTCTTTGAGCATCTGGGGTGCGCTTTTTTCCCGATCCGTGCGGTATTCGGAGGCGGTGCGCACCAGTTTGTCTCCCACGTCACGAATGTAGATGATCTGTTTGTTAAAACTTACCCGCCGATACTTATTGGGATCCTCTTCATCGGTCTCATGAATCTCCCCGTTGGAAAGACGAAAAATGAGCGTGTTACCGTCCGGGCTGAATTCAACCTTTCCTTCTTCAGCGATAATGGTACGAGGAAGACGCCTATTCTTCTGATCATATATGGTGATGCCTTCCACATCGGAGGAACGCGGGTCCACCTTCCTTATCAGGATATGATATCCAGGGATTTCGTCTATGAAAACATTTTCCTTCAGATTTACGGTGGGACGTTTTTGATGTATATCTGCCATCAAAAGGCGAGCTTGATGGTTGGCTTCGGGTAGTACCTGGTTGTTGAAGATCACCATGCCAAAAGCGACGATCGCAGAAGCAACCACAGCCGGCGTGACAACCCGGTAAAGGCTCACTCCGCTTGCCTTAAGTGCGGTGATCTCATTGTCCTGCGAAAGCCTTCCGAAAGCCATCAGGGTGGAGACCAAGACCGCCATGGGAACCGCCAAGGCTGCCATCCAGGCTAAGTTCAGAACGAATACTTGGAAGATGACGAAGGCATTTAAACCCTTGCCGATCACCAGATTCAATAACTCCAAAATGAAATCCATGATCAGAATAAAAAAGATCACAAAAAGTCCAAAGAAAAAAGGTCCCACATGTTCTTTGAAAATGTAAACATATAGTATTTTCATGTTTATCATCCTTGATTTAAAATATAAATCCGACATGTGGTTTTAACAAGTATTTTTATTCTTGACTTTGATCGACCTGTGATGGTATATTATTTAGTCGAAAATTTCTACTTTGCTTGGGTGAGATTACTGGACCAGGGAAAAAAGAAATGAAAACTCTGTTTGTCAAAGATCTGAAGCCCGGCTTGGAGGTGACTGAATTTTTTGTGCTCCGGAAGAAGGAACTCAAAGAATATGACGGGCAAAGATTTTTGAAACTGGAACTGGGGGATAGGTCCGGAAGAATCGATGCCGTAATATGGGATAATTTGGATCAGTTATATAATAAAGCCCAGGTGGGAGATATCGTGAAGGTGAAAGGTTGGGTGAGCACCTATAAGGAAATGCCTCAGGTTAAGGTGGATAACATGAGGAGGGCAAGAGAGGAAGAGATCGATTTGGTCGATTTCTTGCCCAAAACGGAAAGAGATTTCAATCTGCTTTATGATGATTTCAAAAATATCGTCCACACCATTAAGAATTCTCACTTGAAGAGATTGCTGGACCTTTTAATGGAGGATTCTTCTTTAATGGATAAACTCAGGCGCGCCCCAGGAGGCAAGCTGTGGCATCATGCCCGAGTCGGTGGACTTTTGGAGCACACCCTGAAAGTCGTTGCTATCTGTGAGAAGGCAGCGGAGATGTATGATTTGGCGGATCGTGATCTTTTGATCACTGGAGCTTTGCTACATGACATCGGAAAGATTAACTCCTATTCTGCTGGTGGATTTTTCGATTACACCGATGAAGGACGACTTTTGGGTCATATAGTCTCTGGAGATGAGCTGATCGACACAAAGATTCGGAAGATCCCTGACTTTCCCGAGGATCTGACTCTTAAGCTTAAGCATCTGATTTTGTCCCATCAGGGGCAACTGGAGCTTGCCTCGCCCGTGGTCCCTCAAACCATCGAGGCAATAATTTTGCATTATGCGGATGAGTTGGATGCCAAGGCAGATGCTTTTTCTCACATAATTAAGACTCAGAAAGTTAAAGGAAAAAGATGGAGCGATTGGGTGCACCTGATCAATAGATTCATCTATTTAGGAGAAGATGAAGAACAAGAGGAGTAAAGCGAGAATTAAAAATCGAAGTGATTGAAGTTTTGACTTTTTAATTGCAATTTTTAATTTTATTTTTTGCATTTTGATTTTGGAGGTATGATGGGCTTTCTTGATTTGATCTCTAATGATATCGGAATAGATTTAGGAACTGCAAATACCTTGGTCTTTGTGAGGGGACAGGGGATTAAGTTAAATGAACCTTCTGTGGTAGCCATTGAGGTAGCTTCGAAAAAGATCTTGGCTGTGGGAGCTGAAGCCAAGGAGATGCTGGGGAGAACGCCAGGGGAAATAATGTCCATAAGACCCCTTAAAGATGGCGTGATAGCTGATTTTGAGATCACCGAGAGACTTTTGTCGAATTTCATTCGGAGGGTGATAAGGCATCGTTACCTGATGAAACCCCGCATCGTCATTTCCGTCCCTTCAGGGATAACCGAAGTGGAAAAAAGGGCAGTGCGAGATTCGGCTGAAAATGCGGGAGCCCGGGAGGTCTTTTTGATCCAAGAACCCATGGCTGCCGCCATCGGGGTGGGATTGCCGGTTCATCTTCCTTCCGGCATTATGGTAATCGACGTGGGAGGAGGAACCTCAGAGATAGCGGTGATAGCCTTGAATGGTATCGTCAACAACATCTCCATTCGCATCGGGGGGGATGAGATGGATGAGGCGATAATGCTTTATCTGAAAAAGAATTACAATCTGCTTATAGGAGAGAGAACCGCAGAAGAGATCAAGATAAAGATCGGCTCTGCCTATCCGCTGGATGAGGAGGAAAGCATGGAGATAAAAGGAAGAGACCTGGTGGCAGGAATCCCCAAGACCATGAAGATAAGCTCGGTGCAGGTCCGAGAAGCTTTGAGCGAGCCAGTGGATGCCATCATCGAGGCAGTAAGGCAGGCTTTGGAAGAGACCCCACCCGAGTTGGCTGCAGATATTCTTGACAAAGGTATAGTCGTCACCGGGGGTGGAGCCCTTCTGAAAGGAATGGACAGAAGGTTGAGAGAGGAGACCAACCTTCCCATAAATGTAGCAGAAGATCCTTTAACCTGCGTGGTCAGAGGGACAGGAAAGGTCTTAGAAGACATGAATCATTTCTCAAAAGTTTTGATGAAGAGCAAAAGGGACTAAAATTGTAACCAAGGGGGTTCAGAAAACCGCACCCGCAGGCTAACACGAAAGCTGAAAAAATAAAAAGAAAAGATTATTCAATCTGGCGAAGATGAATTATCCGCTCCAGAGAAAAAACACGCTCAAACCAGCGAAGGGGACTTACCTCCCCATCCTCCAAGATTTTCTGATGACCATAGAAGGATGAACCCGGGTTTGCAGGATCGCTGTTCTTTTTACAGATAGCAAAACGCCAGCTCTCTTTAACGAGAAGGCTGGCGTTTTTCCTGTGAAGTCGGTTGATATCTGAGTTTAGAAGTTCAGCACCAGGCTAAATCTGTGGGCGTTTTGTAACCTACCCAGATCTGCCCAGGCATAACTGATTCCGAGGTTCCCAAAATCAGGGATCTCGAAATCATAGCCACCGCCAAACGCTACACTTTCTTCATCGACTCTTATTTTGTACCCGGCTCTTAGAGCCAGTCGTTCTTGCCAGCTGTACTCAAATCCCACACTTCCTTGTTGACCACGATCACGGGTATTGTATCCGTCAAGCGTGGCCAAAAGCTTGCTGTCTTCGTTAAATTCAAAATCGTAAGCAACGCCTAACCGGAAGGTCAGAGGGAGTGGATGAGATTCGGTGTTCAGCCTTACTTCAACCGGAGCGGTGGTAGCATCGTTGTCCTGATCAAAGGTAGTCTCCAGTTCGGTTCCGCCGAACTTGGTGTCGGTGCCAAAGTTTCGGGTGGACATGGCTATCCTGAGGGTTCTGAAGCCTGTATAGTAAACCGTGCCAAAGTCGAAAGCCATGGATCCGGAGGAAAGCTCGGAGATTTTCTCTCTTATGTATTTGGCCGTTACTCCAAAGGAAAACCGGCTTGTCAGCTGGTGCGCATTGCTTATTCCCACCACCCAGCTATTCGCACCGAACATCTCTCCGGTTCCATCCGGCTCCTCCAGAGTCGTTCTCTCCATATCATCCATGGTGAGGACCGCTAGGTGGAGTCCAACGTTTCCGAACCCGGGAAATGGTCTTGCGTATGCCAGATAATTGTATTTGATGTCCGCGATCCAGTCGGTATAACTGAAAGCAACGCTGTTTTCATCCAGGTTGGCTATGCCTGCTGGATTATAATAAAGAGCCATGGCTCCCCGGCTAACGGCAGCATTCGCTCCTCCTAAGCTCACCACCCGGGCGTCCACGTCCAGCTTCAGAAACTGCGCGCCCGAGGTTCCCAGATTGTCGAATTCCGTGGCCCAGACCGAACCAGCCAAACACAGGATCGATATCACCACCTTTAGTATAAGGAATTTTTTCATCGTAGTTTACCTCCTCTGCTTTTTTGCCAATTATCGCACCACCGCAAACTTCCCGATCTTCTCCCCATATTCCGAATCCACATGGTAGATGTAGATGCCTGCGGCAATCTTCTGGTTGTTCTTGGTTAGAAGGTCCCAGTTCTCATTCCCATCAAATGTTGCGCTCTCATGCTCGAGAGTTTGGAGGAGATCACCAGAAAGAGTATATATCCTTATTGTACACTTCTCAGGAAGATGGGTAAAGGCGATACGCGAATAATCGCGGCTGGGCTCCCAGGCGTTCCGCACAATGTAAGGGTTGGGTACCACCCTTATTTGTCCTAGATCCACCAGGTTCTCGTCCACGCGCTTCTTGTTGGTCTTGAAGGTGAACTTATCTGAGGCCAAGTTTATGAAGAACGGAGTGATTCTGAACACATCTCCTTCGGTCCAGGTGCGTGCATTGCCCTCCTCATCCGCTCGAGCAACGAACCAGCCGGCATAGAGCACGTCGAACTCTTCCGCATCGTGGTAAATCCTTCTGGTGGTGTAATACTCCAGAGGCGTTTCGCTGTAATCGCTCAAAAGGATGAAAAGATACTCTCGACCATTTGTGCTCAGACTTGGCCCCCAGGTGCTGTCATACTCAGGCTGCCCGTTGTTTTCCACAAAGGCGGCATTTATTTGTCGAGGGGGATCGGCGGTCATATCCCATACAGTGAATGGGACCTCAAAGTAGCCAATGTAGCCATAGCTGGGGTCGCCACCTCGCAGGTAGTCATATGCCTTCTGTCGCTCGGTGGCCGAGAATCTCACCTCGATGGTTACGTACTCGGCCGGCTCAATCGAGCTCCCAAAGAAGATGGATCCCAGATCAAGACCGCCGAAGAAGTAGCCTCCGCCCCAGTTAACACCGGTAATCCATCTATTTCCAGACGGTAGGTATTCCCAGGATGCAATTCCCAATTCGGGACCGGCGACCTTCACCACCATCCCGTTCACCACCGGGTAGTCGTCGTTGCCGCTCTGGTTGCTCATGTTGTCCAGAACGTTTTGACCCGTTTGCAAGTCCTTCAGGTACCATAGAAGCGGCGGATCACCTTCGTGAAAACCTACCTCATAATCGTGGCCAGTCACGCTATCGGGCTGCACCACCAGCACCTCCACCGAACCGTCGCTGGAGCCTGCAGCATGCTCAACATCGTAGGCGGTACCTTCAACCAGTCCTGCAGCGTGGGAGCGGGGAGTAACCGCTATGCCCGTTATTCCGTTCTCCAGACTTCGAGGAGAGGAGAAAGGTTGGAAATCATAGGCGATCACATCATAGTAATATGTGACGCCATTTATCAGCCCACTGTCGATATAAGAGTGTGACACCTCCTGGTTCTCCCCTTCGGCCTCTTCTAAGTGTGCCGTGATCCTGAAAACGACCTCCTCGCTGGGAACGTCTCCGCTGAACTGAATCGCCATTCCGCCGACCAGAAGCCAGCAGCCATCAAAATAGTCATCGTAGGTTCCGTCAGCCACGCGCTCGGCAGTGCTTCGGCTGGTAGGCAGGCTGTCTTCATCGTTCTCGCTAAATATGGGATTTACGTCCCAGGAGAAGACCTCAAACACGTAGGGAGGCTCTCCATGAAAGTACCAGTGCTCCTGTTCATCAGAGGCCGGAATGTCTGTTCCCAGCGTAAGGTTGCTGACGAAGAATGAACCATCTGTCTTCACCTGAACCAGATAATCCTGACCGGTAAAGAGCTCCGTTCCATAAACTGCCAAGAACCAGTTCTCAGTCCAGAATTCATCATAGGTGACGGAGCCCTCAAACCCAGGCCCTGACAGTTGCTCGATATCCACATGACGCGGGGTGACGCTGCTTTTGTCCCAGGAGGCCAAAAGCTCGAAGGTTCCGGGAAGTCCTGATCTGCTCCGGTAAAGCCTGTATCCCTCGAAATCTACCTCTTCATACAGGGGATCATATAGGGCATTCTCCGGATCGCTGGTAAATTTATAATAAGGATCTTGCGAATGCTCTGCCCTATCGTCCCAACTGATGAAAACCTTCCTGTCGTCCGGGACCAGCCAAACGTCAGGATGATCCGGAGGTCGCGGAAGAATGAAACCGATGTCGTAGATGGATTGAGCGATATCCGCAACCTGGGGAAGCTGTTCCTCATCCGGGGCCATCAGAACCGCTACAACCACTCTGACCGTGTCTCCCTCTATGGTCTCGATGCTGGCTATTTTAAGACTATCCCCTTTTGGATCATAGGCCCAAACGGTGTCGACCACAGTGTCACCCACCGCGGCCAAAAGAAATGGTCCGGTGTTCTGGAAGAATCTCTGATCGACGGGAGAGGTTCCGGTCCCAAGGTCGAAGGGGGCATAACGCTGATCTGCAACGTCCGGGTAATTGTGGCCAGCCATGATCAGGAATTTCTCAGCTTCCGTATCCGGATCGCCCGACTGCAGATTCGACGTCTTAAAAGAGGTCAATCCTAAGGGTTCTCCTCTCCTGACATCTTTTACCCATACACCGTCGCTGTTGACGTCTATAGAATCATCGCTAATTTGGTCATCACCGTTCAAGTCCACGTCATAGGTGGCAACGGGGCTTTCCAGGAACTTGTAGGCCAAAAAGCCAGGGATTCTCGCGAACCCTTGCTCGGCACGGTCGTAGTCATAGCAATATCCCAGATTCCGGCTGGCGTCGAAACCCACCAGATCATCATTGGCCGTGGGACCCACATCAGCATCACACATGATGGAAACATAGCAATTCCTTATGGGTGCCTTGTCCTCTCTTATGTTTACTATCTGGTAGACAAAGAAGTGGATGGTCTTGTTATTCTCGTAGTTCCAGGAGTGGGTGCGTTGAATGACTTTAATTCCCAAGCCGTATTTGGCGATGTCCACCCCGTCTCCGGCATTGGAAGCATCGCCGATGTCCCATCTCTCGATATCCTGATCATCGTACTCGGTATAGCTGTCTTGAATGCCAACGATAAGGGGGCTTCCGTCCTCATTCCGCAAGGGCCAGTAATCCGGATCGTCATAATCTTCCGGGTGACCGCTGATAAATATGTCAGTCAAGCCGGAAAACTCCTCTGCTCCCCCGCTGGGCTCATATCCGATGACCACTGTGGGGTAGGTTCCGCCGGGTGCAAGGGTGTCGATTACGGTCAGATAAAGAAGACTATCTCTTCTTATGCTGGACCTTGGATTTCCGAAAGCCAACGTTTGCAGGCTGGGCCTGTTCACGGTTCCGCCGACCCACAGACCTGCTCCGAAAATGTAGAACTCATTGCTCCCTTTGGGCCACTCCCCTCCCGCAGCTCCCAGCTCAACAAATTGCCCGAAAATGGAGTAGTTGGTCATGGGAACTCTGAAATCGTTGACGTCCAACCCGTGCCTTATGTACCTGGTCCCAAAATGATCGGACTGAGCCGTCTTTGCCAAAGGTGGGGAAGCCTGGTGAGTAGCCGTTCGAGCCCGGCCTTGCATCGGCAGCAGAAGGAGAAGAAGCAGGCACAGGAAGGCGAACCCACCTAAGAATACACGTTTCTTTTTGAACTTCTCCATATCAAATCTCCTTTTTTAAATTCATTCTTTGAATGAATTCCTGTTTCACATTGAATTGACCCTTAGAAGGCAACGTAGAATCCGACTTTGATCTGCCTGGGAGGTCCGTAGTTCATGGGATCATTAGCAAATATCTTGTACGCGTTTCGGTAAGCCACCAACTGTTCCTCTTCGCTGATCACGCCGTCCTCATCGGCGTCCTTCACCTTTATCCACTCCCAGTATTCGTGCCTGTCATCCTCTCCTGGGTCTGGCACAGACTCCCACACAAGGCCATCGTCGTCAGGACGGCCGGAGGCAGGATAGACGTTTAGAACGTTGATCTTATCAAACAGGTTGAACACCTGAACGAAGACGTTGACTTCCCTTCCGGCGATCTCAAAACTCTTGTCCACTGTCAGATCAGTGTTATAGGTCCAGGGCTTGCGGTACTGATTCTGAGTCCCCACCCGGTTACCCCGATAGTCTCTCTTGGTGTAAGGAAGGCCACTGCTGGCCTCCGAGATCACATTTATTCCAAAACTTCGCAGCGCGGCCAGTTTGAAATCCCCGGGGAATCTAAAGTCTGCCTGCAAGACGACGCTGTGCCTTCGGTCAAAATCCAGAGGATTGACGCTCTGGGGGAAGGTT
>Ga0209427_10003351_pt1 | contig 18844 bp, 16 predicted proteins | sample DeeMarSWOR136_30_FD_187465 | JGI IMG/M metagenome (GOLD analysis project Ga0209427, IMG submission 187465) | Marine sediment microbial communities from White Oak River estuary, North Carolina - WOR-1-36_30 (SPAdes) (version 2) | ecosystem: Environmental > Aquatic > Marine > Intertidal zone >...
GTAGTGATTATCAACATGCTCCTGGGCATTTTTCAAACGCCAGGAGTCTACATCACAAACTGCAACCACCTGTACATCATCAAATTGCAGTATATCTTTCATATCACCAAGGCCCATTCTTCCTACACCGATACATCCCACGTTGATGCTGTTGGCAGGACTGGAATTACCCTGTAATAGATTTGGAATTATACATGGTATCCCCAAAATGGCGCTTGTTATAGGAGCAGATTTTTTTAAAAAATTTCTGCGTGTAAGTTTTTCATTTATCAGGCCATTATTATTCATGGTCGGTATTTTCCTTATCTAAATACCATTCGATCTTTGCATTCGCTGGAGTAACGAAATTTTGCCAGAAATCCTCAGCTTGATCAAAGGTAATAGAGCCGTCATACCCAATAATGCGATATTTTCTTACATATATATTGCCCGGTTTCATTTTCCATGGGTTGTTAACCACGGGGCAAAATCCGAAAAATATATCTCCCTGCGGCCAAATCCTCATCGGTTCAGGATGCTCGTGATTATTCCTATGGCTTAAAAAGAGTATACCGGCCGGCCCTTTATCGGTTGTATCGAACACATTACACCAGCGCGCACGGGTACCATTGCCATCTTTACGTGTCTTTCCTTCTGATGTCAGACAATCGCTGTTTCCTTCGCTCCACTCTGAGGTCGCTCTAAATCCAAAGCCTCCATAATGATACTGTAAAATGTTAAAAGGACTTTGGTTAGCGCATGTTTGAGAGGTTGTAAAATCCCATATCCAGTATGACTGCTCAGGATGACCCCGGGCCCACAAACGGATAGAACATATTTCATAAAGCGCAACTTTTTCACCATTTTCTGCGGTCAGATGGACATATTCTTGTAAGGCTTCAAAACCGCCAAATACAGGCCCTGTTGTTATAGAAAGAAATTTAGCAAAACGCACAATGCCCTGTCCTTCGCCTAAATTCCAGAAATCGACAGGCCTCCCTTCGAATTCCGTTTTTGTCCAGGGATTCCAAAAACCCATGTGATGGATATGATCTGCAGGGTGAATACGGGTGAGCACTTTTCCATCGGGCGTCCAAATGGGATGGATGAAGGCACTGCGCATGTAGAGCGAATTCTGATTTGGTGCTGGCATCGGAGCATAGTGATAACTCAGAGCCGAGTGCCTAAGGTGTCCTAACTCCAGTGCATGATCATTCAGCTGGATTTGAACTAACGGTGCCGCTATGCTCTTATCGATAACAAGTTCATAATGCTGTGTTTCACCAGCCTTGAGATCAGCCGGAAGTATCCACCATAATAACGTTGAATTCCCGGATTCAATCTGACTGGAAACAGGAATACGCTGTGATCCGGTTATCATTTCTAATTGTAAGGAAGCTTTTAAGACTTTTTTTGACAACGTGTCAATCTGGATTGAGACGGGAGTATTTGCAACCATATTTTGTTCAGAATGAAGAGTTATTTTTGCCAGTAACTTTCCTGCGATGCCTGATCCAGGTAATAAAAGCGTATTACCTGCAATGAGAATAAAAATTAAGCTTGTATAAGAAAGATGGATTGTTTTAACCTTCACCTACCCGTACCTTTTCCAGGTTCGCTGAAACTACTCTTGGGAATTCTATACTCAAGATTCCAATTTCCCAGTAAAAAAGCAAGTTTTTCCATCATCATTTGGTTCTATGGCTGACGTCTCATAAGGATCATTTTTCATATCAGTCATTAAAAAGACAGCAGACATTGCCATATAAACATGTTTCCGAGAGCTTCAATATCCTCCCAGACGTTTTGTAAGATTTCTTTATCACCAGTGATTTGCGAGAGTTCTTGTATTTTGCTCTCCCATGGAATACATATACCGGTCTTTACTTTTGGATTTAACTTTTTTACCATTCCAGGATCACCTTCAGATGTATTAAATCCAGATGTTTTCTTGGTTGTATTCTCATTCATTACCTGGTGGGAAGCTGATGAATATACACCATATTCACGTGTGAAATCGGTAAGGACTTGAAGGTTTTCAATTTTCGTATCATTCTGCATGATTGCGCTGGCATCCATGATATAACCCCCGTCATAAGCCACCCTGTCAATTACCTTTTTACACCAGGTACGTACTTCTTCAGGTGAACCATAGGCAAGGATGTAATTGGGGATTCCGCCACTCAAACAGAACTTATGACCGAGCTTCTTGTGCACCTCTAAAACATCACCTTTATCCATATGATATACGATGCTCTGATCAGGCAATTCAGCAAAGCTATCAAGATGGTATTTCCAGTCGCCCTCGGCATAGAAAAGAGTCTGGTGTCCGTTTTTCCATAATTCTTCAATAATAGGTTTTACAGTCGGCCAGTAATGCGACTCAAACTGACCTGATGTAATGAATGGGATACACCCGCGATGCATCCAATACCCAATTGGAACCTGTTTATTCGGATCAGCTGAGGTAAGAGCTACATTATATAAATGTGGCATCAGGGCTTCACAGGCCTTAAGCACTTTCTCTGGCTGGTTGGCCATATCCATTGTGAGACCGATATATCCCCGCAGTTTGTCAGCAATAATATCGAAGGGCGCTTTGAATATTCCGGAAATAGCTGATACGGTGCCACACTCTGTTTTTAAAAGTTCGCACTGTGGTTCGAACGCCATAAAGTATTTCAACATTGCCATAGAGCCCTTTACCAGGGCCAGATTATTACGATAGGATGTAGTTTCACCCATAGAATTAATATCAGCGGAAACACGCGGAAGCCAAATGTTATAGAGAAATGCTGTGGGATCATCTATAAGTTGATCATATTCATCTGCTTTCATAAAGGCATTTTCTTCATCAGGCTCGCGATACTGAAATGCTGAATTTGGGGGAACGTCGATACCGGGAATGCCATAGTATTTTAACCCGATAGCCTGTGTTAAACCTGTCCAGACGTAAACCATATTAGCAACAACTGCATCCCAGTCGAAATCAGTAGCGCACTTTCGAACAGCTATAAATGCCTTGTCGAAATCGTGTGTTACCTCCTGGCTAGTGAATCCTGCATATTTGGCAGTAAATTCAGCGACGAACGGCCGGATCGGGACCATGTCGGGCTTTTCGTTGCGCATAGCACATAGATAACGATCGAGTCGTTCATTATACAACTGCTTAATATTTCTGGTCATAATAGGCATTAACAAGTATAATGAAAAATTGTATGCTAACCAGAGGTAGCAAACCGGCTTCAGATTTCTAAGTGCGATTCAGAAAAAAGGATATATAAGAAGACGCTATAGCGATTATTGATAGGATGATGCGGACATCCCTCCCAATATTGCCACAAAAATCAGGATATAAATCACGATAACAATAGCCAGCCATATGAGGGAAGCCTTTGCCCAATTTGCTTTACTCGGCTGAGTGCTTTTGCTAAATCCCCAGACAAACAGCATGATAATATTAACAATAGGAATCGCAGTCAATAAAATTGTTAACATCCATTCGCCCAATGAGACAGGCTTGTATTGGTTTGTTTGATTCTCCATAGTAACCTCCATCTTGTTTTAAATTGAACGGTATTAAAATATGTATGTTTATATTCTTAATCAAGATGGAAAAATAGTTTTTGAGTTTGTTAAGTTAGATGATTTAAAAAAGATTAGTCTTTTTTAATATGAAATTGAATTCGAGTAAACTGACGGATCACTTACATTACATTATTCATATCGCAGGCTTTCAACGATATTTGAACGCATAGCCCTTACAGCAGGCATAATACCGGCTAAAAAACCGGCACCTACCATAAAAATTACTGTAATTAATGAGACTGCCCAGGAATTCTGTGGTGCAAATAGCATCATAAGTTGCGTGTTTTGGCTGCGTAAAAATTCGATCAGGGCATTTAGACCTGAATTTAATCCCCAACCGATAAGAAATCCAATTACACCTCCTAAAAAAGTAACGGTAAGCGCTTCAAATAAGAATTGCTGAAAAATGTGTTTTCGCAAAGCCCCTACAGCACGTCGGATTCCGATTTCTCGCAATCGTTGTGTAACAATGAAAAACATTATATTCATAACTCCCACGGCACCGATCAATAGGGTGATTACGCCAACACCTCCGAGAAAAACCTGCAGTGCCAGTACAATTGGTCCAAGGAATTCCGTTCCTTCTAACATGCTGTTCATCCACATAGCGTCTTCATCTGCCGGATCGAAATTATGTAATATACCAAGCCGATGGCGTATTTGCTTTTCAGTCTGCTTATAGCGAATTTTGTAACGTGGAGTCACAAGCAATCTTGAGAAATATTTATCACCGCTAAAATCCTGCAGGGCAGTTGTGATGGGTATAAAAGATTTTTCGTCATCTACAGAATCAAATATCGACAATTGCATTCCTTTCGCTTTAGCGCTACCGATAACTTTATATCTGATACCGTTAATTTTTACATATTTACCCAAAACATCGACCGACCCACTGCCAAAAAGACGTTCCTTTATCGTAGCTCCCAGAAAGCAAACTCTTCGTTTTTCTATGATATCTCCTTCATTTATAAACCTTCCCTCTGCGATGGTGTAGTTCCTCAAGGATAAGGTTCTGGGTACAGCACCGAGTGTATGAACTGCGCGGTTTTCACTTGCATATTTATATACAGGGCGCTCACAGTTATATTCCGGGATGACATGCTCTATTTCAGGTGTGAATTCTGCAAGGGCTCTAAGGTCTTTTTGAGAAAATCGAACCTGTTTTCCTTCTCGGAATGTTCCTTTTTGGCTCTTTATTCGGCCGGGATAGACATAGATGGTTTTCTCACCAAGTTTACCGAATTCACGTTCAAAAAAGCCTTGAAATCCAGTTCCAAATCCCATAAGCATGATTATAGCCGCAATACCCCAGAATATGCCGAAGACGGTAAGAAAGGTCTGCGACTTACTCGTTCTTATCTCGAGAAACGCCTGGCCGATTAGTTCCCCTGTAAGTGTTTTTGAAACCCAAAGAGGTTCTGGTATTTTCTTACCTGCGCTTATCTCACCTCTTTCATATTGCAAGGCTTGAATCGGATTTAGATTTGCTGCATTTTTAGCAGGAATATATCCTGAAATTATACCTGTGAGCATTAATACAAATACAACTAAAAGTGATAATTCAACGGAGTTTTGAGGAATAGGGATTTGAGGTGGTAAAGGCAACAAATTAATAGCGCCCAACAGTGTAGAACCGAGTAAAAATCCGATGGCTCCTCCCATGGAAGTAATTACAAGGCTCTCTATAAGGAACTGCAAGCGAATGTCGTGCTTTCTGGCCCCTACAGATTTATGAACACCTATTTCGCGGGTTCGTTCTTTTACCGATAAAAACATTATATTCATCACTCCTACGCCGCCAATAAATAAAGTAACTACACCGATCAGGCCCAGTAGAATATTCAATCCCAGAGTTAACAAATTTAACATTTTTTCGAAGAACGCAAATTCTAATAAAAATATCGCTTCCTGATCTTCAGGATCGTAATGATGACGGTCGGCCATAACCTGGCGAATTTCCTTTGCTGCCTGACTGGAACTTTTTCCTTCCTTGGCTTTAGCAAAAATAAGGTCTAAATTTCTGCCACTTCCCCATAATTGCTGGGCTGTACTGAGAGGAACCAGTACCTGATCGTCATGACGTGAGTTGATGGTAGATGTTTGCATTTTTTTTTCAACAGCAACACCGATAATCTGAAACGACACTCCTCGTACTCTGACTACTTCTCCAACGGCTGTTGCATCCATACCAAAAAGCTGCTCTTTTACATTGTTACCTATGAAAGCAAAGCGTCTTCTGTCTTTAACATCCTGCTCCGTAATAAAACGGCCCCTGGCAACGGCCCAATTATTCATCTGTTTGGCGACGGGCAACACCCCCCGTATATTGTAACTGCGTGATTCGTTACCATATTTGACATGGTACCATCTGCCTATTTGGGGATTTATTTTGTCCACGGAAGGACATAATACAGAGATTGCCTCTATATCATCATTGTCTGGTGATATTGGGCGTCCTGCTTTAAAGCCGCCAATACCTGTAGAAGTATGTCCTCCCGCAAAGAAAATCAAATCCTCCCCAATTTTACTCATCCCTTCCTGCATCATATCGCGGAAGCCGAATCCCCACCCCAGTAATATCATGATCGCCATAATCCCCCAGACAATGCCGAACAGGGTCAATATACTTCTGAGTTTGTTGGCTTTAAGATCGAAAATGGCCTGCTTTATTATTTCCAGTAATTGCATTTTTTACCTGTTATTGTGCTAAAATAACAACATCTCCTTCTTTAACACCGGTTAATACCTCAGTGCGAATACCATCTGAAATTCCTTTTTCGATTTCTACCTCGTGAAATCCTTCTTCCAGTGACAGATCTTGAACATGAACCAGTATCTTATCATTTTCGTAGTGGATAGCACCTTCAGGAATTACTAAAACATTTGAATGCTCTTGAAGTATAATTTCCGCATCAGCTGACATTCCTACATTGAGTTTTCCCTCAGGATCTCTTATCATGGCCCTGATCTCAAAATTCACAATATCTTCTTGTTCTCTGCCCATGGGACTAATATGTGTAAGTTCTGCTGTAAAAGGTTGATCGGGAAAGGATTCCACGAAAATGCGCGTCGGTAAACCGAGGGATACTTTACCGATATCCGCCTCATCTACATCACCCCGAAAATGTTTTTCCGATATATCAGCCAAAGTCATTATAACCGTACCACCATAAGCAGATGTCATTGGGATAACAGCACTTCCTTTATCAGTATCTCGGGACAGGACGATACCCTCGATCGGGGCGATAATCGTCATGCTGGCAAGTGCTTCTCGTGTTTCTCTTTCGATTTCCTTTTTGTCTTCTTGTGTTAACTCAATTTCATCTGCAAGAGCAGAAATATTAGATCCCTGTTCCAGCACCCGCATTTGGGCCATCGCGGCATAAAATCGAGCCTTCGCGGAATAATAATTAACAGCAATCTCATCAAACTCTTTCGGTGAAATAAGATTTTTTTGCAAGAGTTCCTTTTCACGCTGGTATCGTTTTTCAGCCACTTCTTTTTCATAAGCGGCGATTTTAACACTACTCCGTGCCTGTACCATTTCCACCGGAGTGGTACCTGGAATAACTTCTACTAATTTTTGCCCAAATACAACACGATCACCTTCTTCTACAAAAAACTGTTTGACTAAGCCACCAATTTTTGATTTGACTTCTGCTTTGTACAGAGGTTCTATCTTACCGGTAGCAACAACTGTTCTGGCAATATTTCCTATCTCAACTTTGGCAGTATTTGATAAATCATTTACATCATCCTTTAAACAACCTTTGATTGATATGAAGATAAGAGCTAAAATAACAATGACCACAATTGTTATAATTATAACCTTTTTCATTATTCTAATTCTCCATATTGTAGATAAAGATGTTCATCAACTGTTGAGCGGATAAAGGCTTCTTGGTACATACATGGGATAGATTTTTACTAATTTAATAGTGTCATTCCCAGGAAATAAAACGTGCATCCGGTTTTAAAGCTGCTCTTTGTTGTAGATACGTTTATTCTGTCTTAATGGTTTTTATATTTTTTAAGAATATGATGAAAACTATAACGCTAATTATAGCAAGGATAACACGCTTATATTTTTTAACTGTTTATTTGCCATATTATTTCCTATTCAAACGCCTGTTGCATGAGGGATGTATCATAATATAAAATTTGAAAAACCTACTCCGACAAATATTCTATTTTGATTGTTGATGTTATCATTATTTGACCAGATTAAGCCGTATTTAGCCTGTATACTAATTCCGAAGTTACCCGCAACATGATATAAAACACCAGCACCTAAATCCAATTCGCCACCATCAAAATCATCTCCTACTAGAAATAAGTAATCAGCCAGTATGAATGGACGAAATTTATCCTCACCAAAATATACCTTAGCCACAGGACCAATACTAATCTGGTCAATTGATATTGCGTCATTCGACGACTCATAATCTGTTTTATGATAGAAGTATGATAAGATCAATCCAAAAGAGATATTATCAAAAAAGAAATATGAAAATCCGGGTTCAACGTGAATTGTTTGTTCTTTGAGGCTTTCATTATAATCATATTCCGTTTTAAGATAATTATAAGAGAGAAATCCAGATAATTCTATAACATTCTTTTTGGTCAGCAGAGCAGAATTGATGGCAGTGGTTACGTCTGTGTAAATTTTTTTTATATCTTTTTCTTGAGCGTATATTAGATTTGAAAATGTTGCCAAAATTAAAATAAAACCCAGTAAGGCGTGCATTAGAATTTTCCTCCTAAAATTAATTCACGATCTAAAATTTTCTATGTTATTAAAGTATGCGCTTTAAGGTATATTACCTTAGATTATATGTACCTTGCTTGGTGGTAACCACTTGAGCAGCGGTTATGTAAAGCATAATATTTTAAATTAGATCCTCGTAGGCCAGGGTATTATTCTTCAAATTCAACTACATCGGCGTGTAGATATAATTCAGTTTGTGTATAAACAAAAAGATTAAGTATATCGGTATCGTAACGCATGTTTACCAGTACTAATTTTTTCCCTTCAGTCTCTCCGTATTTTTCCTCGTAATTTTTCCAGAGATTCTTTATGGCATCATCGTACAATGTGGCTGATCCTCCAATCCTGACAAGCGCCATCGTGTTAGCCATAAAACCGTAAGATACGCTAAAACCGATGAGATATTCAGCCTTAGAATAACCTTCCAGATCTTTGGCCACAATTTTAAATTTAGAATCCGATAATTGTACATTAGTAACATTGTGGGATAAGAGTGCTCCTCCTGTAGAACAACCGGATAAGAAAACCAAGAGGGCGGGAATTAACATCAGAAGAATTGCTTTTTGTTTCATGCTAACATCTCCTTTGTACAGGTTTACTGGTAAAGATAAAAATTAATATGTAAAAGATTTCTTGGTAAAGATATTTTCCAAATTAGTTTATGCCTAACCATGCCTTGTACTGTTTTAGTATATACAATTTATAGACCTGCAAAAATATAATCAATTAGTTATTGTTTTATCAATTCCTTGCTAAAATACTCGTCTACCTCTTTAGCATCATTAAATTGCTTTCATGCACGACCTTCATAGAAAGGTTTGAATTTTGCGAACATTTGTGAGGTGATAAATCCCTCCACCCCTTGGCATTTCTGAAACATTTCTACTGGCTCCAGGTATATATACACTTGTTACATCCCCAAAGCAGACATTAGGTTGAAAATGGAAATAGTAGGTTGTGCTGTCTCGCAAAAGCATAAGAGGAGAATCTATTACATCAAAGCCAACTGGATTATGATTACGTGTTGCCATTATCCTTTCTATAAAGTTACTCATCTTGGATTCTGGTCCCTTTATATCCCAATATTCTTTGCCGCCCCAACTCTGCCAGGGTTGATTTCTTGCTATCTTTAACGCCAGTTCTTGATCGTATTCAGATGCAGTTATCAATTGCTCGATGATTTCATTATCTTCATGGGTACACACTTCAAGTGCTAGGCATCTAACACCTGCATCATGATACAACGCCGGAATGATTTCATGAATAAATTGTACTTATCTTTGAATAAAATGGTATTCCCCAAAAATGACGATTTGGTGTTGTAACGCTTTTTCTATTGCATAATCTACGGGGGATTTTCCATTTTGATTAAGCCATTGCCCATACTCCCAATCCTGAGCTTGAGTTAGTGAAGAAATTTCTAGCAAGGAAGAAGAGTCTCTATCTTGATACTCTGTTTTCGCGGTAGCATAGGATGACATTTCATTTACCACATTGAAAAGAGATATGAATTGAATCACCTTTATGCCGATTAAAACTGCACCAGTTACTATAATAAGACTAATGATTAAACGTGTGCGATTTCTTAATTTTATGTTTTGTAGTACGATTGTACGGGAAATATAATCGTACCAGGTTCGCTTTGTTATCAGGTATTGAATCAGAAAAATAATTAGTATTAGAATCATAAAAATGACATCGAGCACTGGAATAAGTTTTTCTTTTCCTGAGCGACTGAGGATGATCCATGCAATTCCTGATGGTAGAATTATAGCAACTGTAAATTTACCGATGAACTCACGAACAAATGAGGTGAGATAGCCGATTGGTAAACCGTTTTTCTTTTGAACATTTAGACCACATATTAATTTTCCGGGAGTATGACCTCTCCAGCCGAGAAAAATAACAGAGTAAAAAAGGGCCAATATGATAAAGGTCAACTCAAATGGAATATACTCATTGAAGAAACGACCTAAAATTATAATACAAAGGGTGACAATAAAGATTAAAAAAGAATCAATCCAAATTGCTGCAAAGCGTGCCCAGAACCCTGCTCTCATATTATTATTGTCATCATTAATAGTAACAGATTCGTTCATAAATATTTCCTGTTTAAATATTGCCCAACCGTCGTCTGGTGTCTTTTAAATAACTCATGTATGGGGATTTAAGAAACTATTGATACCTTAATAATAAGCACTTACTAAAGGAATTGCAAAGGAAAATATTACATCTTTTGATACTTAAAAGATCAAGGATTGCAGCAATAATCAGGTTTAATGCGCTTTTTTAATGTACCCTGAATGACTGGGAAGGCCAAAAAAGCGCAAAAAATGCGCTTGTAAATATTTTGCTAAATTTAGTATTATACTGAAATATTGATATAGTAGATGTTGCGATAATTGCACTAAATACAGTGAGTTACGATATAAAAATATAGAGAATATTTATAGGAAACACATGGTTGTTTAGTCCGTTTACAATTGAATTATCTTGTAAAAACCACTCCTGATATTTAACTTCTATGAAATATGTTAAACTGATAAAGATAACATTTTAAAAAATGTAATGAAGAAAATTACCATTCTTAAATTAACCGATTCGGACGAAGAGAAAGAAATTCTATTTGAGTTAGATTATATATTTTCTCTTTCCATTTATGAAAGATTTCAATTAATGTTGAATCGAAATCGAGAATTATTAGACATTTTGGAAAAAAATGGTCATCGAAGATCTCCTGAGATTATTAAAAGAACATAAGGTTGATTTTGTTATTATCGGAGCAACTGCTTTCCCTGTTTATGGATATGTGAGGGCGACACTTGATACAGATATTTTTATCAGACCTGAAAGATCCAACGCTGAGAAGACGCTAGCCGCATTGAAAGAATTTGGATATGACATGAGTGATGTAACTTTGGATGATCTGTTAACAAAGAAACTATTAATCAGACAATATGTTGTTGAGGCGGATATTCACCCCTATGTTAAAGGGACTGATTTTGAAACAGTTTGGCGACGAAAAGTGGAAGCTGAATTTGGTAGAACGAAAGTATATTTTGCCTCACTTGATGATCTGATCGAAATGAAAAGGGCAGCCGGTCGTATGAAAGACTTAGAGGATTTGAAATTTTTGACAAAGATACGAGAACAAGTAAAAAACAAGAATGGTACTATCCGGAACAGCTAAATGATAAGTAAGTATGAAATTATTATATATTGGAGTGAGGAAGACTCTGCCTATATCGCAGAGGTACCGGAATTACCCGGATGTGCAGCTGATGGTGAAACATATCAAATGGTTCTTGGAAACGCCGAGGTGATAATAAAGGAGTGATTGAGACCGTAAAAGAACTCGGTAGACCCATTCCGGCATCCTTTACACAGGCAAAGCTATATTTTACCGCTATTAATATAAGCCAATTTTTATAAAATGAATACTCACTAGATAAATCCAACATACCAGATGGTATATGAAGCTCATATTTCTCTCGCTGTTGCTCTCCATACTTTGATTCTACGTGAGGAAGAATCCCACCCGCTGCCAGTCCTATATAGACAATATATTTATTTTGCCAAATATGCCCTACTTTTATAGGATAAGCCAACGTGATTAAAAGATGATTAAAACCATGGGACATTTCTTATTTCATAATAGTTGTCGTTCAAATTCAGTTTCATTGCAGCGTTTCAAAAAACTTAATACTCATAACCCATAGCAGGAGTATATCTTATCTTTTAGAGTTACTCAATATTGTCAATCTCGCTTTAGCATCAATAAGTTCTGGTAAATCTTCATCTGCATCTTTCCAGATTTTAAGGCATTTTTCATATTGTTCAATTGCCTTGTCTTTCAATCCTTTTTCCTCATAAAGTTTGGCCAGACGATAATGATATTTAGGGTGTATCAAACGTCTATCCTGACTGTTGGGATCAAAGGTAATGATACGTACGTATTCGGTGATGGTCTTATCTAGTTCTCCGGCCTGCTGATAGGCACGGGCCAGATAATCCTTCATATAATGTACATTGTAAGCTATCAATGTTACTGTTAACATCGCAGTTAATTTAGGAGGTGTAACTTTTTCTAAGATTATAATAGCTTCGTCATCAGCACCTTCAGCCAATAATAGTAATGCATTGAGTATATCATAAGCGCGGGTAACATCCATTTTATATGCTGCTGAAATTCCAGTCAGACAGGACTTAATCGTGTCCAGCCTTGACCTTGCCAAATCGAATCGTCCCTGTGCTAGATTCACAAGTCCCTGAGAATTATGATAATTTGCAACGATCGTCTTACGTTCTGGGAGAAAATTAATGAAATAATCAAATCCTCGTTGTAAATATTCTTTTCCTTGTTCATACTCCCCCAAATTATAATAAATCCATCCTTTGGTGTAGTCGATCATGGCTTTATTAAATGAATCCGATATATCTTCCGCATCGCCAAGAAGGATAAATGAGCTGTCTGATCTGCCCAGCCATGCAAAATAGAAGCCTTTTAACAAGTATCCGTCTGCTTTGAGTCCCGGGGACGTCATCATTGCTATGAATTGATCTATCCATTGAATAGCTTTTTCATAGTCTTCCTTAAGGGCATATATATAGCTGATCTTCATATCCGAACCAAAATCCGGTTTAATCTCCAGTGCTTCTTTGTATTTTGCCAGTGCATCATCAAGTCTCCCCATCTGGAAATAGATCTCAGCCATGGAATCTATCGGATTGGCATCACCCGGAGAAACGGAAGCATATTTTTTGAAATATTCGATTGCCTTTGTAAAATCACCCAAGTCAATATAAGTGTATGCCAGATCGTTTAATGCCACACCATAACCGGGATCGAGTTCCAGGGCTTTTGTATACGCTTCAATGGCCTCTGAGTATAATCTTTTCGAATTTTGATAAATTTGACCCAGATCATAGAATATTTGTTTTTCCTTTGGGAATTTCACCGCCATATCCATTAGAATCCGATATTTTTTTTCAATATCCCTCTCTATTGCACCTGCATAACAAGCTTCAATATACAGTTCCTCCTTGTCCGTTGCTTTTCCAGATAATGCTTTTGCTTTTTTGTAGAATCGCTCGCTTTCATCTATATCTCCTAGCGCAGAGTGAGTTTTAGCCAGATAAAGATATGCAACAGTAAACTGTGGGTCAAGTTCTAGCGCCTTTTCTAAAAAGCGGCGGGCGTCTTCATAATAAAACTTATCATAATCCTCCCATCCTCTTCTAAAATAATTATAGGCCTCATAGGAGCTGGTAGTAACATCTTCAATTTTTATTGCCTGATCTGCGGTCCCAACGGATCTCAATCCTAATCTACTTACTACCTTTTCAGTCAAATCATCTACCATGTTAAAAACATCTTCTAAACTTTCGCTTTCAACATATTCAGAGCCAATATTACTACCGGTTTGCACATCGCAGAGTTCTGTAGAGATACGGGTTTTATTACCGATTTTAATAATGTTTCCGAGCAACATTGTTTTTACCTGAGCACGTGTGGCTATCTCAGTTGCTACACTCCTGTCAATAATTTCCACATCCTTTTTTCCGATGCTTTTTAAAATATCAAACAATCGCTGGCTGCTTACAACTTCAAGCTCATCATAGCGGGAAAGATTGGTCGTAAGTAATGCAACAATATTCTTCTCCAGGTCTTGTTCACCGGAACGATTTTCAAAATACATAACAGCAATTGAATTTTCTTTGTCTGGAATAAAGTCAGGATGGTCCTGGAAAATTTTTTGGTTAAAGATCCAAATAACAAGAACTAGCAACACGGCTATAGCCCCAACACCAATCAAAATAAACTTTTGCCTTGATTTTGCAACTGATTTTAGTTTTTCGGAAATACCTGAAACAGGAATCTCTCTTGGTGATTCTCTAAAAATCCTCGATGTATCCCGTTTCAACCGTTTCAAGTCAATCAGCATTTCAGTTACCGATTGATATCGTTCCTCAGGTTTCTTTTCCAGCGCCCTGTTTAACACATGCAGGAATTCTGATGAAAGTTCAACCCTGTATTTTTGCACCGGTTCAGGATCTTCATTTATAATGGAATACATCAATGATGATTCATAATCGCCTTTAAATGGTAACTTTCCTGTTAATAGTTCATAAAGCACAATACCAAAGGAGAAAATATCAGAACGGGAATCCGGCTCCGAGCCTTGAAGGTGTTCCGGTGCCATATAGGCTAAGGTACCTGTAGTGCTAATGGATTTTGTCAATTTTACAGTACCCTTCAGTTTGGCCAGACCAAAATCCATCACCTTCACCTGGTTTTTGGTATTCACCATGATGTTCTCGGACTTTATATCGCGGTGAATAATATCTTTATTGTGTGCCTCTTGCAAGGCATCCCCGATTTGGATCGCGTAATCAATTACCGCATTTATTGACATTTGTGAATGGCCGGAATAATTTGCATCGATCACATCCCGTAAAGTTTTTCCCTCTATATATTCCATAACAATGAATTGCTGCTTGTCCCCGGTTTCAGGCTGGTCGTATTCCTGAATATCATGGATTATACAGACATTGGGATGATTAATAGCAGCTGCGGCTTGCGCTTCTTGCAGGAACCGTGCCTTATCCGTTTCATTTACATCTATTCGGGACGGCAGGAATTTGATAGCCACCTGGCGATTGAGTTTGGTATCCTCTGCAAGATAGACCTCACCCATTCCGCCTTTGCCGAGTATCTTGATGATTTTATAGTGTAATATAGTTTTACCAATCACTGTAAAATTGCCTTTGATATTTTAAAATCAACTAATGATCATTGTTACCCGATTCAGAGGGACATAAAGTACGAAGAATATTTAAGAATATAGGGCAATAAACTACATATACATATGGGAGATTGCAACAGAAATAATATATTTTGATGGCCTAATAGGTTAGCGATGGCAATAAAAATCGGATCTAATGCGCTTTTTTGAAGGCACCCCGAATGATGGGGCAGGCCAAAAAAGCGCTAAAAAAGTGCTTGTGCACCCTTCTGCAAGCTCAGGGCGCCACAACAAGGCCATGCTGAGCTCGCCAAAGAATTTTTATGATTAATGTAATAATCCTTTGTTCACTTGAAGGTAGACTTGTCGAATTTTTGTTTACACTTTGTGAACTATACTTCACACTAATTGATAGCGGTTATAAATGGTCTGTTGTCTATAATAACTTTAATACTTGTTCTGCCCTTGGAGTACTTTTAAGTATAGTGCAATTTGACCTCTATGATGGATTTCATGATCAATATTTCCTCTGACTATAATCCACCATTTAGTAACCTTTCCATCAAAACGATCGTCAAAGATCACATAATTAAAGTCTTGTGCTTTCATAGAAGCAATTAATTCTGCACGTTTTTTACCGGAATCGCTTAACTCATCAAGTAATAAATTGAATTCATTACGATCTGCTATAAAAAAAGAATTTAACTCCGGTGTGATTGAGGGTAGGGCTTCATTATCAAATTTTTCAAATAACCAATTATCTGAATCTAATATATGTTTCGCTATCTCAGCAATACTTAACGAGTCGGTTACAATTTTCCAGTTTTCAAACCCGGGGGGGACCTGTTTCAACCTTTTGAGCGTAGATTCTCTGACAGTGTTTGAAAATCTGATTAATTCTTGATTACTCATATTTAACGTTAATTGTTCATCATTCAAAGATACAAGGTTGTAAGGTGTAAAGTCAAGATCATACTGGGTATGGCTTGGTTTTATAGTTTGTATCAAATGATACTTTGTTACATCAGTCGTACTGATATACAAGTGCAAAGTAATAATTAAAATTTTAAGTCTTCCTATCCCTAACGGGACAATAAATATGAGCTTAAATAGTACTTCCTTTTTGCCTACTTTAAAATCTTTAAAGTCCCTTCTCAGGGAATCGTATGATACTATTTGAGCAGTACAAGCTTCCTGGTTTGTGTAAATACTTGCCCTGAGCCTGTCGAAGGGCTTTTATCAATAGTAAGCTGGTACAAATACACGCCACTTGCAAGGTCCGATGCATCCCATTCCACTTGGTACCTTCCTGCTTTCTGCTTCTCTGATACCAGGGTACATAATTTTTGTCCGAGGATATTGTAAATGTTTAACTCCACATGGACGGGCGACGTGGGAGTCGCCCCTACACGCCAACTGATGACTGTTTTCGGATTAAAGGGATTGGGGTAATTCTGATACAAAGCAAAGCTGGCCGGATTGACGGCATTTTTTTCATCAACCGTCGTGGGATCGAATTCATAGGCACCTATATCAGGGGCACTACCCACAAATCCGATGGCAGGGATTAGCAATGTATCCGATTTATTGTTATAAACGATTAATGCATTCTGAATTCCGGTATCGATGCAAGGTGAATATTTTTGTAGACCGAAGTTGCCCTGCGCAGGATTCACAAACTTGGGATCGGTATCAATGTTACCTTCAAGCCAGTAAATGGTGCCGTTACCATTGGTCAAGATGCTGTCCAGACCGCACTGAATATCAGAATAAGCAATCGTAATTGAATTAGTCTCCCCAGCCTCCGCAAAGGTGACTTTCTGCAGCGTATCGCTCCAGATGATCGTATTGATCAGGCTCGGGTTGGAATTACCGCAACAATAAATACCATCATAATTTTCGCTGATTGTTACGTTCATTAATATCGGATTGGAATTATTGTGGCATCGAATACCACCATAATTTTCTGAAATCGTCATATTGATTATGGTTGGATGGGAATTATTTTCACAATAAACTCCGTACCCCCAGCCAAATTCAAGACCCAGAGAGGGGTGAACTAAACAATGACTGATGGTTAAATTCTCCAGTCGTGGACTGGAATTATTACAATAAATTCCATAGCAGCTGACTTGGTATAAGATACCGAGAGGAGACATCGGCCCAATTAATCCATAAATAGTCAGATTCTCTATGGAACTTAATGGATTGTGAGTCAGATATACACCTATATGGGATTTTCCTTCTGCATCGAGAATCACCCTATCTTGCTTTGTACCGGAAAGTGAAACATAATCCGGAATATAAAGTGGATATACCTCACCATTTTCAGACGGCCCATAGCGTCCCTCAGCAAGATGGACCGTATGCGGATTCATACTATCGGCAGTGATTTTAATGAGCGCCTGTCTTATTGTGCGCAGCGGAGCTTCAAAACGCAATCCGCTATTATTATCATTTCCGGAGGGGTTTACATACAGGTCAGCATGGACTTGCTTCACCTTTCCATTAAGGATGTCAAAAATTAATTTTCCGACAGAGTAAGCATGGTAGGCATTGGGTTTAAGTACTGTAAAAGTATCAGCGAAGATGGTCGTGGTCTCTTTTTCTGTTGTGTACAAGTCGAATCCGGTTATGGCCTGATTTAGAAAAATATTGCTACGCATTGTTTTACTGAAGACCAGCTTGGAATTGTCGCTGTAAATACCGCCACCGTATGTTTGCGCCGAATTATTATTTATCGTTACATGCTCAAGATAGATAGATGAATGCGTACAGTAAATTCCCCCTCCACGGAAAGCCGAATGGCCGTAGATGGTAACATTCTTTAAATTCAGAGAGGATAAACTACAATAGATACCGCCACCCCTTTCTTCTCCACCACCCCAGTTGCATACACCTAAGAAATTATCAAAAATTTTTACGTCATTTAATTTTAATTGGGATTGTTCTACATAGATTCCAGCTCCGCGTTTGCGATCAGCACCGGCACAATTCCAAATGGTTTTGTTTCTGGTTATGGTTACATTTTCAATGACCGCATGGGAATTTATCAAAAAAATACCGCCACCTAAGGCATTCTGATGTACTGGACACCTATAATGATTATCGATTATGAGTAATCTCTTTAATTTTGGGCTGGCACTGTAGCAGCGGATTCCGCCATTGCCATTGGTCAAAGTAAAACCGCATAAAACGGCCGTAGTATCCTCCTCATTTTTAAATACCGCGCAGGTTTTAGAGGTGTCACCGTCTATGATGGTTGCTGATATAAAGGAAGTATCACCGCTTACAAGATACCGGCTTCCAACGACAATGTTCTTACCATTAAAATTAATAGATTCTTTATACACACCCGGCTGCACTAGAATTGTATCATGCTCAGCCGCCAGGGAAATAGCGTCTTGGATAGTTTGTGCATCATCAGGAACGCGAATGGTTTTTGCCTGTAGAAAATGAAAGGTACAGATCAGGGTAAAAAACAAAGTAGTTATTTTCATAACATATCCACCCAAAAAACCAGGAATTTATTTCAGCAGGAGCATCTTCTTCACGGTTACAAATCCAGCTTCACTAACTATCCGATAATAATAGACACCGCTGGCAAGGCCTGATGCATCCCATTCCACCTGGTACCTTCCTGCTTTCTGCTTTTCTGATACCAGCGTACTGACTTTCTGACCCAGAATGTTATAGACGCTCAACTCCACATGGACGGGCGACCGGCCGGTCGCCCCTACAGTGTAACGAATAATTGTCTTGG
>Ga0209427_10003352_pt1 | contig 18840 bp, 16 predicted proteins | sample DeeMarSWOR136_30_FD_187465 | JGI IMG/M metagenome (GOLD analysis project Ga0209427, IMG submission 187465) | Marine sediment microbial communities from White Oak River estuary, North Carolina - WOR-1-36_30 (SPAdes) (version 2) | ecosystem: Environmental > Aquatic > Marine > Intertidal zone >...
ATCTGCCCCCCCACGGTTCTGCCATCGATGGCGTTGATATCGATATCGTAGACGATATAGTAAGTCTGAGGGGAGCCCGTTAAGGAAATGGGGGTCGTGGGGTTGAGGGTTACCGTATCCCCGGAAAAAGCTCCCGTAGCCCCGGGCACCTCCGCATCACCGCTATCGAAGCTTCCCTGGGTTGCCCCACTATCGTCGTATAAGCTCACCGTCTCCACATCTAAGCTCAGAGCCGTTCCCGTTCGGGTCACCGTTATTCCATAGATGGGTATAGGATCGCCGTTGGGGTCCAAATCCAATTTCACCATACCCACATCCTGCTGGCCGTTGGTGACCGTAACCGGGGCGATACCGGTACCCGTCAGGGTCAACGTCCTGGGATCCATGCCTCCCTGGATGGTGGCGTTGTCCTCAATCGGTGGCTCCGGGAAACCCCCTCCTCCGGGTAGGACAATATCGGCGTCACAGTCGACATCGGTGCTTGAATTAATCTGAGCTCCCAGTGTTCTGCCGTTTACCGCACTGAGGGGGATATCGTAGACGATGTAGTACGTCTCAGAAGATCCGCTCAGGGTTATGGGAGTCGTCGGCACAAGGGTAACGGTTGTTCCGACAAACATCCCCGATGCCCCAGGGATCTCCATATCCCCCGCATCAAAGCTACCGGGAATGCTTCCGCTGTCATCGTAGAGGCTCACGGTGCCAACATCGGACGATTGTGCTGTCCCCGTTCGGGTAACCGTGATGCTGTTGACCGTGATCGTATCCGTCCCCGGATCCAAAACAATCCTTTCCATACCCACATTCTGATCACCGCCGTTCACCGTCGCGGGCGCGGTCCCCATCCCCGTGAGGGTCACTTTTACGGATATCGTGTACTGAACCCGCATCTCTACAGCATCCACAAACCACCTGAAGACATCTTCGCCGAGGACTCGTCCCTTTCCTATAATCCGAAATTGCGCGCTATCCACCTTGGTCCAACTGTCTATGACTGGCGCTGGAAAAGGCCCTTCGGTAGTGAGGCTCAGGGGTGGAGGATCCAATTCAGTGTATCTTTTTAAGAGGTACCAGTTCTCACCGTTATCCGGGGAATACTCGAGGTCGATGTAGTCGTCAAAGTAACCATTACCAACATAGTGGGTGAAATAGAACTCGGCCGATTGGAAGACTTCCGTCGTATTCCCGCTATCGGCCATAGTGAATGTCCAGTGTTGCAGAAACACCCCCCACTTCTCCTTGTCAGTCGATTCAGCCATATTCCCATCAGGAGCACCATAGGCATTGGACGGATTCGTGATATCGACACTGCTTGAATAACCTTCCGCATAGAGATTTTCAATATCCGCAAAGGATATTCCCGGGAGAAGGAGAACGAGCAGGACAATAGATAGGGGAAGGACAATTCGTTCGAGGATCGGTAAACCGCTGTAGATTCTTCTCGCCATTATGACCAAATCCATTTAAGAAATCGAATAAAATCGTTAAAACACCTTGACAGAAGCTATAATCCGGCAAAATCCGTACCAAAGTGGTTTTTTTGAGAACACATTGATACATCCGATTCACAGAAAAGATTTATTCTAAGATATTAAAATAATTAAAGTATTTTGATTTCCACTCTTTTCCAAAGACACGCCTGTCGATCTCCCTCTTTTGAGGGGATACTTTAGCCAAAAAACTACGAATTTTTGTCAATTTTTGAAAAAATTTCCGCCTCCGGTTTGACTTTTGGGCCCTGATCCCATAGATTTAGGGGAAATGTGTTAAGGGGCTCTGCAATGGTGCAGCCATCACCTGGAGGTTAATCTTTGGTTATCAAGGCCATACGGGGATTCAACGACATCCTCCCGAGCGAAATCGAGGGGTGGCAATTTATCGAGAAAATAGCCCGGGAGGTCTTCGAGAACTTCGGGTTCTCGGAGATTAAAATCCCTATCCTGGAAAAAACAGAGCTCTTCGCGCGGAGCATCGGGGAGACAACGGATATTGTGGAAAAGGAGATGTATACCTTCCAGGATCGGAGCGGCGACTCCCTCACCCTTCGCCCCGAGGCAACAGCCTCCATGGCCAGGGCCTATATCGAACATCACCTCTACGCAAGAGACCCAGCGGCCAAACTCTATTTCATCGGGCCCATGTTCCGACACGAACGCCCCCAAAAGGGGAGGTACCGCCAGTTTTATCAGATCGATGCCGAAATCTTCGGCGTCGCCCATCCCATGGCCGATGCGGAAGTCATGGTTATGCTGATGGAATTCTTCAAACGGGTTGGCCTTGAGGACGTGGAACTCCAGATTAACACCTTGGGGTGTGAGGAGTGTAGGCCACGGTACAAGAAGGAGTTGACCCAGTTCCTCGCAAAGAAGGTTTCGCAGTTGTGCCCCGATTGCAAGAGAAGGCTCGAAACCAATCCGCTACGAATCCTCGACTGCAAGGTTGAAACCTGCCGGGAGGTGATCGGTGGGGCACCACTGGTCATGGATTTCGTCTGTGATCGATGCACCGGACACTTCGAGAGGGTTCGAGGATACCTCAAAATCCTCAATGCCCCCTTTGTGCTCAACCCGAGGATGGTGAGGGGATTGGACTACTATACGAGGACTGTCTTCGAGGCCATGAGCCCAAAGCTCGGAGCGCAGAATGCCGTGACCGCTGGAGGAAGATATGATCACTTGATGAGGGATATCGGTGGGCCTGACATCCCCGGAATTGGTTTTGCCATGGGTATCGAACGGGTTGTCCTCTTGGTTCCGGACAAAAGGGAAACAGCCCGATCCCCGTATCTTTTCATCGCTGCCTTGGGGAAAGAGGCACAGTTGAGAGCCTTCGAGTTGGTCAATCAACTTCACCTGCAAGGGATCAAAGCGGAGATCGATTATGAGGGGAGGAGCCTCAAGGCACAGATGCGGCGGGCGAATAAATTCAATTCTCGATACGTGCTTATTATAGGGGAAGAAGAATTAAAAAGGGGAAGGGTGATAATGAGGGATATGGAGGAGAAGGTTCAGGAGGAAATCAGCCTGAATGAGGCCATTGAGGAAATTAAGGGGAGGATTTATTAGGAGTCAGCAAGTCGATAAAGGGTAAGTCGAGCTCTATGCTCGGCTTTTTTCTAAAACACACCGAGCAACTCCGCTATCTAACTTTTTCTATAGACAGCCATTATGAATCGAGCATTTTCCGGTTCGTATGTAACGGGTTCAATTCGAATCGGAGCCAGGAATTGGGATAGCAACTGATAGTAATACCTCGTCTCCATATCTTCGGGAAGGTAATCAATAACGAGCAAAATTCCCCCATTGATCAAGGCTTCCGAGAGTTTTCTTGCTACCTTCTTCATTGAAAGGAAAGGGACATAGTAGAGCATGTCTTCGCAAATGATAAGGCTATTTTCGCCCATCAAGGGATCTCGCTCAAGGTTGTGGACGTAGAACATGAGATTGCTATTTTCATATTCTTTTGCGCGTTTGATCGCCTCTATGGAAATATCCAGTCCTATAACGTCCCTTGAATTTTTAGATAGCCTGGAGGTCAATGCCCCATCGCCACATCCTATCTCTACTGTCCTTCCTTCAGGGGATAGAGCTACTATTTCCTCTCTCAGTTTTGACAGCCAATCATAGAGCTCATCGGAATTTTCACACCAAGGAGCCAAACCCTTTTTGTATCTTCGGTTGAATAGGTAGGCATTATATTGATGATAAAAAGGCAAGAAACTTGCCGCGTTCTTCCTCACGTCCAATAGAGCCCTCAATATTCTCTTCATCCTCATATGAAATCTGGTCAGTCTCGGTTTTTGACCTAAATGCGAAACATTGACTTAGATAGGGTTATCTGTTATATAGGATTGAATAATTGGAATCGACTAGGGACGGGGTAGGAGATTCTGAATCTCCTTACCGAACTTCCAATCCTCATTTACCAACCAATTTTTGTTGGTCCCATCGTCTAGTGGCCTAGGACATCGGCCTCTCACGCCGAAAACACGGGTTCGACTCCCGTTGGGACCACCAAATTCCTTTCGTAAAAGGTTATTCTCTTTCCTCGGGGAAAATCTGTCTATAAACCTTATTTTTTAACCCACCAGAACTAATGCACAGGAGGACGGCTAAAAAGCTCTATTCCTATCTCTATCTAACGAATTCAGCTCGCTCCGATCAGAAGCCAGGCTCGTCTCTTTCCTCCGCCTGAGTTATGGTTAGGCAATGTCTTTATTAAATCCCCTGACCAATGATAATCACAGGGTTCTCTGTTCCAATACTCTCAAAATAAATTCTGCATATTTCTGGTGACCAGAATTGTTGAAGTGATCATTCGGTAGTTTCGCATAATCTCGACTGGTTAAAAAATCAGGTACTAAGGGATTGAACTCTTCAAACATATGGAGGTTATCCTCGATGCTGTTGTTCTTGTTTCTTAATCCCGGGTGAGATGGTATAAGAAATAATATAAATCGAGCACCATTTTTTTCGGAAATGGTTTTGATTCTCTGTAAAGATCTCCTGGTACAATTCATAACCTCGATCAAGTCTTTTCCAAGATGATCATTATCTCTGTCCCAAAAGTCATCAGATTCATTATTACTAGAGCTTGAATCTTCGAGGCTGTGATCAATAAAATCCATGAGCTGCCACTTTACTCGGGATAACCAAACCCAAAAATAGGTTCCTATGACCGATTTCGTTAAAATCCTCCTAATTATGGACTTCAACGTCTTGTTTGTATCCCTGGCATACACTGCACGATAAGCCGCGTTAAATTTTACAAAAAGATGATCATAAGCATTTTGGGGAGTCATATAATTGCCATTTTCATCAAAAGCATAAAGCCACCCTGCATTTGTTATATGAAATAGGTTTCTGTGGGGTAACATTGGAAGAGGGAGGGTAAAGTCATTTCCCATATAGAACATGGTTATCACAATGTCTGGTTTAAGTAACGGTACGTATTTTTCTGCAAGATATGCATATTGGTTTGGGGAGGTTCCTGGGATCCCGGTATTAAAAGCTAAGTAACCATGTCTTGCAACTAAATCAACAAAACAGTTCGTTATTGGCTTTGCGGTGCCGCCCCATGTGAACGAATCGCCGAGAAAAAGTATTTTTGTTTGAGTACTCTCATACTCTTCAAACTCTATACTTCGAAAACCATCCGAGTTGATCTGATATTCCGTTGACCATTCATAATTTGGGTTGGCTTTGAATACCCCCTCCTCGTCTGTGAGGAAACTTTGGCGAACCTCTAACTGATTTACAAATTTGAATGCCCGGTTTGAATATCGAGGGACATACCCTGGTATTTTCCCAATGAGCCTCAGGCCAAGTTCACCAACAAAAAGAGTAAAGAAAGCAGCAATAATGAAAACTATCAGATTGCAAAAAAATGGGTAGATCCGTAACCAGCTCTGCTGTTTGCTATGATGCATTTTGTGGTGAAGGATTTCCTTCTACAACAATATAGCTAGGAGCCTTTTCAGAACAGCGCATAGATAAACGGAGCAATGACACTACCTTCTGTAAGAATGATCAACGCTCCCAACAGGAACATGATCAAAACGATGGGGCCCAACCAGTACTTTTTTCTAACCTTCAAAAATTGCCAAAACTCAGAGGCAATAGCGATCTTGCTCATCTTCGTCTCCCTCCCTATCAAAACATCTTTTCATATCTCTCCTTCGTAAATTCCCTCCGGGGCCTCTCTATCCAGTACGATGTGGCATTGCGATCATGCTTGAGCCGAAGCAGATCCTTACCCAATGCCCTCATGATGAGGGCCAACGGGGTAAAAATGAGATAGTACATCAGCGCCAATACAAGATGAGTCATAAAAATACCCATGAGGGATGATACTCCCATCCATCCCTTGTGGATTGGCCCCAGCAATCTCGGTTTCAACAAACCCACCGAGAGGATCGCCATGCCAGTGAACCACAAGAGGAATCCCACATCCCCCTTTCGCCATAGGACAAGCCCTCCCAGAAATCCCAGAGCACCCGTTAGGGTAAAAGCGAAGGTCCGAAGTTCCTTATCCGGTCTGTTGCTATTTATCATCATTTCTCCTTTTCCATGGGTGTGGCTCAATCCAATTCGAATTCCCTTCTCCAATCTATATCCGTCCCGAGGGGCTTTTGCTCCCTTTTGTCCAGGATATGATTTCCCATCACCAGGTAGTCCATCTCTGTTCGCATGAAGCATGTATATGCATCTAGCGGTGAACAAACGATGGGCTCTCCTCGAACATTGAACGAGGTGTTCACAATTACCGGACACCCCGTCAGTTCGTAGAAAGCATTTATCATCTTATGGTAGAGGGGATTGGTGTTCTCGTGAACCGTCTGTAGGCGAGCGGAATAGTCCACGTGCGTGATGGCTGGAATCTCTGACCGAACAATGTTCAATTTATCGATACCCCAGAGATGTTGCTCGGCTGCGGACATTTCTCTCCTTTTCTCTGGTCTTACGAAGGCAACCAAAAGCATATAAGGGCTGGGGTGATCGATTTCAAAGTAATCAGACACGTATTCGTTGAGAACCGACGGGGCAAAGGGGCGGAAGCTTTCGCGGAATTTGATTTTGAGGTTCATCACCGATTGCATCTTGGGGGAACGGGCGTCCCCAATGATGCTGCGAGAGCCCAAGGCCCTGGGACCAAACTCCATCCGGCTTTGAAACCACCCAACGACTTTCTCCTGAGCGATCAGATTGGCAACACTGCTGGGAAGTTCTTTGGAGTGGACCTCCTTGTGAGGGATACTTTTACTTTCCAAGAATTCCTTGATCTCGTCGGATGTATATGAAGGCCCCAGGAAGGAACCTTTTTGGAAGTCCTGATTCCTATTTACAACCCGCTCTTTATCGAGATACTGGTACCATGTTAGAAGCGCAACTCCCAAGGCTCCTCCTGCATCACCGGAAGCCGGCTGAATCCATATATCTTCAAAAGGGCCTTCCCTTAGAATTCTTCCATTTGCCACACAGTTCAAAGCTACACCGCCAGCAAGACATAAATATTTTTCACCCGTTACTTTATAAACATGCTGGGCCGTGCGGAGCATAACCTCCTCCGTTACTACCTGGATTGAACGCGCAAGGTCCATCTCTTTCTGGGTGAGTTGAGACTCTGGTTTCCTTGGCGGACCATTAAATAACCGAGCGAATTTTCCATTGGTCATTGTAAGGCCCACACAATAATCGAAATATTCCATATTAAGGCTATATGAACCGTCTTCCTTGAGATCTATCAGCTCATTCAAAATGATATCGACGTATTTTGGCTCGCCATAGGGAGCCAAGCCCATTACCTTGTATTCTGCCGAATTGACTTTGAACCCCGTATAGTAGGTAAAGGCAGAATAAAGGAGGCCGAGCGAATGTGGGAAGTGGAGTTCGGAATCGATCTCCAACTTATTGTCATGTCCCACTCCGAAGCTCGTGGTTGTCCATTCTCCGACTCCATCCATGGTCAGGAAAGCAGCCCGTTTGAAAGGCGAAGGAAAGAAGGCGCTTGCTGCATGAGATTCGTGATGTTCTGGATATATGATTCGTCCCTGATAGCCCGTCTCCTCTTTAATCAAATCTGGTATCCACAGTTTCTGTTTGATCCAGACGGGGATAGACTTCCAGAATGACCTGATCCCAATGGGCGCATAACAGAGATACGTTTCCAATAAACGCTCAAATTTAATGAAGGGTTTATCATAGAATGCGACGTAATCCAGATCTCGACCTTCGATGCCGACTGAGTCGAGGCAATATCGAATAGCATTTGACGGAAAACGATAATCGTGCTTCTTCCTCGTGAACCGCTCCTCTTGGACCGCGGATAAGATTTCTCCATCCCTAACAAGGCACGCCGCACTGTCATGATAGAACGCTGAAATACCAAGAATATACATTTTACTCCCCCCCCAATTCCGCACACAGGTTATTGAGGAGTTCAATGGGGCCCGTTCTCATTCAGTATGGTTGTGTATGGCTGCCACTCTATGATTACCAGGTCCCATCGTCTAGTGGCCTAGGACATCGGCCTCTCACGCCGAAAACACGGGCTCGACTCCCGTTGGGACCACCAAACCCTGAAATAACTAGCTTTGTTAAGCACAACTTAGGCTTTAAGGACATCATCCTCGTCTCCGCTAATAAGGCTCTGAGGATCATGCTTTACCACTGGCACTTATTGAGATTCATATTTTCTCTTGCCGTGGTTTCCTTTTTATAGCTTCCATGAGATTATCGAGTTGACCTTGGCCAAATATCAAAATTATCCGCATATCAGATTAATCCCGTCACATCAGTTCTTTGAACCCATTCAAAATGTAAAAGATATCCAGGATATTTAGATAGATATTTGCAAAAGATAGCGAGATAACTAGGTAAACTCACTATGCTCCATATATGGATCATTGTTTAGATTTGTTTAAAACATATCTTCCTTTCAATCGGTATTCAAGTTTTTGCCAAGGTCTAAGGTGAGTCTGTATATTCCGTAAACAATATTCATAAGCCCACACTAAAGCGTACGATGCGAAAATACATAAAAATGGTATTAGTGGCACAGAATATCTAAACCCAGAATGCACTATTACATGAACTCCCCATATCGCAATAATATAGAAGTAAATAAATATGAGTTTATTCCACCTTTTAACTGATAGAAAAACACCGATAATTGACAAAATTACGTATAAAAAATGTTGCTTGATGCTTTTCGGTTTCCCAACGGGCCACATATTCCAAAACTGATGTGATTTGATAAATATTAATTTAATAAATTCTTTTGGATAATTTTTTATAAAATTCATTCCCTCGTTGTAACCAATTTTGTTCGCCTCAACCTCATCCTTCAATGTATATAAAGGATTACTCTGATCCTCTGGGAAATGATAATCTCCAGTTGCCCCTGGATGTAGACCAATCCAAAACATATAGCCGCCATTAGTGGAAATGAGAACAAACTGCTTATGAATAAGGTAATTTCTGATCGTCCAAGGAAATATGACTAAAAAAGATACAAAAATCATAATTATGGAAAAAAACCAAAGGTTTTTAATTCTATTGGTAATAAATAAGCCCATGAAAATAAATGGAATAAAGGCCAATATGGTAGGTCGGCATAGTGCAGAGAGGCCTAAGAAAATGCCGCTGAAAATAAAATAAACAATTTTTTTATATTTGACACCTCTTATCAAGTAAATGAGAAATAGTAAGCTTAAGAAAATATAAAGAATTTCAGATCCAAATAAACCCGTGTGTATAATAAGTGTAAAACTGAAACAACCAATTAGCCCAGCAATAAAGGCAACTTTCTTATCAAAGATTTCTTTAGTGAAATAATATAGAAAAATAATTGAAAAAGACGTAATTATTGTTTGGGCTATGCGAGCTAATAAGAAATTCTGGCCGCAAATCGCGTAAATCCCCGAGAGAAAAAAAGGATAGAGAGGAGGCCTATAAGACCATGGAGCGTTTATTCCATAAAATCCTTTTTCTAAGATATTCATTGCCAAGTAATTATAAGTTCGGAAATCGGATATTACCAATTCATTTAAACGCTGGCCCCATACCAATATGTAAACAATTCGAATAAAAAAACTAGTTAAGAATAAAGCAAAAATAGTTAACCATTCCTTCTTTGTAAATGAAAGGCTAGAAATTTTATTCCCCATGAATCTTACATAGTGGATAAGCTTTTACGTTCGGAAACGCGTGAAACAATTATGAATGTAACAAGGTCCAACCATAAACTATAGTTAAAGAAATTTAGCTTCTCCTTGAACTTTAGACTTTTCCATAAATTTTGAATCGCTTCACTCCCCAGAAGACAAGAACTCCCAGAAAGGCAAGAATAATTCCTATCTCCATACTGGAGCCTACAGTCAAGAGAACAGCCAAAGAACCAAGAACAATACAAAAACCATATAACATCAATGCCGCCCTTCGATGGGAAAGCCCGTATTTAATAAGTTTATGATGGATGTGCTCTTTATCCGCCGTAGGGATAGGCCGCCCCCTGTAAATTCTTCTCGCAATCGCCAGCAACGTGTCAATTATCGGTAAACCCAATGCTACGATGGGAATGAGGATGGCCACGGCAGCATGGGCCTTTGCAGAACCATGGATGGATATTGCGCCGATGGTAAATCCCAGGAAAAGGCTTCCTGAGTCGCCCATAAAAATCTTCGCGGGGTTAAAGTTATAACGCAGAAAACCCAGTGTCGCTCCCGCAAGGCCAGCGGCAAACAGCGAAGGCACGATGTTGTCATAAAACAGCGCAACTGCCAAAAGGGCGGATGCGGCAAAAAAAGCCACGCCAGAGGCCAAACCATCGATACCATCGATGAGGTTGAAGGCGTTGGAAAGGCCAACGAGCCAGAAGACGGTGACGGGAAGGCTCAACCACCCCAAATAAATCGCTTCACCAACGGGGTTACTGAGCTTCTGTATTTCAAACCCAAAAAGGAAAAGGATTATTGCCGCTATGGTCTGAACAATTAATTTTTTCTGCGCATTCGCCCCCTTTATGTCGTCATATATACCCAAGCCCAATATTATGGTGCTACAGATCAATAACCCAAGAAACTGACGGATATCTGCAAAGAGAAAATGCGAAATCCGATTTTGATAGAAGAGAAAACCTAAAAAGGGAAGGTAAAAAGCAAGATAAATACCAACCCCTCCAAGGCGTGGAATGGAACCATTGTGGATCTTTCTCATATCATTATCACTATCCATTACCCCGTTGAGGATAGCGTACCTTCGAACAAATGGAATCACGAAGTAACAGATGAGGAAGGAGCACAGAAAGATGACGATGTAGGTTTTCAAGCTGAAATCCCCAAAAGATCTGTTTTAACGAACACGAAACACGGGTCCGAATCACAAGCCGACACGGACAAAGAACACGGACTCTGACGAAGGCACCTCAACTGAGGAATCACTTAAGAGGAGTCCTTATGGCGTTGATCAGGTAGAGTATGGGGTGGAGGATATAGTAAGAGTAAATCCAATGTGTACTCTGGAGCGAATACTGTTTTTTCATCCATTCCCTTGTCGGCAATAAGAACCACAGCGCTGCTTCCAACCAGTTATCGATGCACAATATCTTGAGAAAGAATCGACTGATGAGGCTAGACCGGGATTTTGCAGGAAAAAGGATGTTTCTCCTTACCAGGTAATGCCCGATCTTCTTTTTCCACCGCGATTGCGAAAGATTCTTCAAAACCCCCTCCGGTATGGGTATTTGAAACAATTCTTGGCATAAGCTGAAACTATGGTAAAGGGGACTTCTTATTTTCATCCTCGGACAAAGATCTTTTAGCGTTTCCCAGTCAATTTCTTCTCCATGCCGATGGATAAGTAGGGCTATATCATAGGCCCAGATCAATCGGCTAAAATGATGCTCACCGAAATGGGTACAGAGATAGATGATGTTATACGTGGGGGATAACTGGAAAAAGGGAAATCCAGCGATGGATTTCATTTGGGTACCCTTCCAGATAGACTTCATTTGCGTGCCATTCCAGAATTCATCCATATCTACGCCAAATGATTTGTTCAGCCTAATAGGAGCCTGGAAATTAGAGTGAACTTCAATGAATATCGGTTTATGCGTGTTCTTCTCCTTTCCTTTGATGACCCCTCTAATGAAGAATCTGTTGCAACTATCGCCTGGTTCATACAGGTTAAAGCCCATTTCCAACATGAGCCTGATAATCCTCGACTGATCGGACCTCTTTACGAAAAGATCTATATCTCCCATTGGCCGCAGGAAGACATGGGGATAATCGGCATACGCGAGTTGGGCGCCTTTGAGCAGGATGACGTCAATTTGGTTGTCATAGAATCCTCTGAGGATTTTCTTGATGATCTCCTGATAGTCCTCCCATAGGTTCGAATAAGACTCGTGAATATCATATAGGTCTTTATAAGCATCTGTTGGAAGGTTGCTTTCAAGCCTCAGTCTCTTTAGCCAATAGAGCAATAATCCCCCTACACCATGATAGATGGCTAAGGATATGAACTTATCCCAATTGAGATGGCCTAGAATAGGATTTGGTTTAATATGGGAATGATGAGGCTTTAGACTTAAAGCCAAGATGTTCGATATGAATTGCAATTCCGCGAATAACCGCAATATTTCCTCCTTACCTGCTTAAGACTTCATCGTATAACTTGAGGGTTTCACGGGCCATCCTTTCCTTGGTGAATTCCCTTTCTACTCTTCTCCTCCCCTCAACGCCCATGCGATTTCTCAAACTCTCGTCTTCCAACAATCGATTGATAGCTTCTGCAAGCGCCCATGAGTCCCTCGGTGGCACGATAAATCCTGTTACTCCGTTTCGATTCACGAATGGCACACCGGTCTCCAAGTCGGTGCTGACGACGGGCTTATAACAAGCCATGGCCTCTAACTGGACCAATCCAAAGGCCTCGTTTCTGGATATGGAAGGCAAGACCAATAAGTCGCAAGCATGAAAGAAAGGAACCATTTTATCTTCTCCCAATTCGCCAAGGAAGTTCACTTTTGTCAAAAGACCATTTTGGGCGGCTTGGTTTTTGAGCTTTCCTTCTAAATCACCTTTTCCGATAATCAAAAGCTGCCCGGATATCCCCTTCATGGCCTCCAGGAGATAGGAAACGCCTTTGTAGTGCGTTAAGCGGCCGACGAAGAGGATGATCCTGTCACCGTAGTGAGACCGGATTGAGGCTATTTCGCCCTCATTCCCTTCCCTTTTAAATCTTCGGAGGTCGATTCCAAGGGGGATGAGCACGCATTTTCCCTTGAATCTAGCCAGCAAGGGGGAGCTTTCCAGGTAATTCGTCGAGGTGACGATGATTCGATGAGCCCTTTGCAACATCTTCATCAAAAAAGGGGTATATAGGGCGTAGCTCATTTTCTGGCGAATGATGTCGCTTTGGTATAGCACAATGAGTTTACCTGGTTCATTGGACAATAGGTACGAAATATTAGCCATGGGGTTGGGATGGTGAATCTGCACAACGTCAGGCTGAAATCTTCTTATCCAATACGCCATGGTGGGACAGATCGAGGTCGCAAAAACTGTACCAAGGCTTCCAACTCTTATCACCTTGAACCCGTCCTTAACCTCTATCCGTGTAGGCCATCTACCATTTGCTACTAATACCCGAAGATCAACCTTGTCCTTCAATCCTTCACAAAGGTCATATAGTGATGATTCCATTCCCCCCCGATGAGGAGGATAAAATTTTCCAACCTGCAGGACCTTTATCCTATGAGATTTTACGGGATTCAATGACAGTTACTGTGAAAAAGACAAGGGCTTTTGATGGATAAAGTATTAATTCAAGGGATCATAGGGAACCAATACTCTTGGCGACTTTATAGAGAATCAATGAATTTTCACTTGCTTCTTCTAGCCCAATTACTTTCAGCTGATTTCTGAGAGAGGGATCCCAATTCCTTTCATTCTTAAGATTGATCATTATGTGTGTTATGTGATATTTTCTAATGAGTCTTATCCGATCTTCAGTGGAGAGCCAACTTTTGAAGAATTTTGCGACATCTCTTTTTCGCAGGTTTGACTCTTCCACCATCAAAGGGTTCAATTTCTGCGGCGCTACGACTCTTGCGCCGGTAATTGCTGGAACAACCCATCCCTCATGGGCATTGACCAACAGAACATCGCCATAGGACAAATGTTTAGAAAGAAACAAATAGGGTTTCACAGGGCTATTATAACCGTTGATTTGTGAAGGGCCATTTTGGAACCGAAATATATGTTTTTTCATTTCTTTTACTCTATAAATCCCAGAGGGCGCCAAAAGCATGAAGATAACAATTATTGCTAAGCCATCTGTTCGAAACGAGTCCCATATCTTTTTTAAACTGAGAATCTTGTTCTGTTTAATATAAACGGCGATAGCTAAATGAAGGAAGAACGCCAAAAAGAAAATAAACCGACCACCTATTAGTATGTCTGCAACCCTCGAAATTATGTAAATGAAGGAACAAAGCAGGATCCCATAGAGGAGAAACAAATACTTTCCCCTCAATGCATATATAGCTGCAATAGAGAAACCCATTACTGACGATCCTAAAGCTCCTATTGTGCCAGAAAACAATGGGGATTCAAACCAATCTTGCGCCGCTCCGTTCGTAAAAGTATCCCAATAATTGAAATACGGCCAGATCAACGAACTACCAAATGCGAGGAGAACAACTCCTTGTAAAAAAACCGCTCTCTTGAAATTTTCGTACGTGACCAAGAGGGCTAAAGCAGCAACAAAGCAGAATGCTCCTGTTATCGGGTGAGTAACAAAGGAAATCACCGAAAGCAAAGAATAGAAAAACAAATGGCGCCACTTATTTCCTTCGCAATAACAATTAAGGTAATAGAGCGCATTTAGACTCAGTCCAAAAGCGAAGAATCCTACGTAAGGGAGGGTTACAAAAAACATCTCGAGATGATAAGCATTTGCCCAAGTATATCCTGATCCCCAAATGAGAAGCATAGTGCCAAGGGTGTATGTAGGCAAAGAATCAATTCTGAATTGCTTGGATATGAACCGGTAAAGTCCGAATATAAAAATAAAGTAATTTGTTACTCCGGCAATCCCCATTGTAGCGAAAATTCCCAAGTGAGTAATTTTATTGAAGAGCCCCCAGAACATTGTGTAAGGCACAAATCTTGGAGACGTATCCCCAGGCAACATAAGGATTGGGTTGGAAGGATGAAAGAAGTTAACGGATAATTCTCTCACAGTTGCCGCGGTTTCCCAGAAATCATAATCAACTCCCCAAGGCTTGGAGAATGAAAAGAAAACAACAAGAGGGAGCAAGAGCAAAAACAAAACTAAAAAATCTTTATCCCATCCAGTCTTTTGAACTATGCACCTTATCATGGACACCATGGCTAGGACCTGATATCAATATTGTATGTAATTTAGGCCGTCCTCTTGGTCAGGACAATCATTTCATGTCCTTTGTGCACGTCATCTCTAAAAAATGCAAACTGTATATTGTACACTGCCCTCCAGAAAATAGAGTCCTGCGATAGAAAATTTGAAAAAAGAGGAATATCCCACGCATTGGCTGAAGAACTCACGGTCGTACGAAGGTGTTTATCCTGGTCAATGTTCTTGGGAAACGACTTTAGCCGAGTATAGATCCTGCGCATCATCCAAAATACGGGATATGTAAAATCCCAGCAGACCAACGGTTTGAGATTAGCATCCATTGATTTTTTCTTAATCTCCTCAGCTGTGTACCGCCGGTAGTGACCATAGTAATCATCATCCCAGCGCCACTCTTTTGGATTACTCGGAACTCCAATTAGAGCATGTCCTCCTACAGTCAAGAGTGAGGATATCTTCTTCAATGCAGCGTTATCATTCTCAACATGTTCAAGAACATCCAAAAGAAAGATGGTCTTAAAAGTCCCCGTTTCCTGGAATAAGGATTTTTTCTCTGTGCCTACGTCTCTAAACATTGCCAAATTCTGTTTCGTCTTCTCAATGGCAATATCTGAAAAATCGATGGCTTTACCATACCATCCTTTCGATGCGACATACTGACTTATGTCACCAATACCGCTGCCAATGTCCAGAAACGGTGGAGAAAGGTAATATTGATCAATGAGCTGATTTATGCAGTAGAATATATATTTTTTCAATGGGGGAAAATTTGCCGTATTACCATCTCCTTGTACGGGGATTCAAAGAGCTTGAAATGCAAAATTCCTCTTTTTTGTAACATGTACTTCAGCATGACCCACATGGTTTGAATCCCATATTTCAGGCTTCTTTTAAAATTGATCGAGGACGCTTCAGGAAAATAACGGGTGGGGATAGGAATATCACTGACACGAAACCCACAAAAAACGGCTTGTGTAAGGAACTGCGTATCAAATACAAAATCATTTGAATTTTGATGATAGTCAATTTTTTCTAGCACCTCTCTTTTATAGACTCGAAACCCCGAGTGGAAATCGCCGAGATTTTGACCTAAGATTATATTCTCTATCGTAGTTAAAATACGGTTGCTGACGTATTTGTACAATGGCATGCCACCTTCAAGGGTTTCACGTCGAGTTCTAATTCGTGAACCAACAATAACATCGCAAATGTCAATAGTTAAAAAACCTACGGCGAAAGGTATTACTCGGGGGTCGTATTGATAATCTGGATGAATCATAACAACCACATCTGCACCCCTTTCCAATGCCGCATCATAGCAGGTCTTTTGATTTGCGCCGTACCCCTTGTTCTCGTTATGACGAATGACCGTCATTCCGATATCCTCGGCAATTTCAGCAGTTCTATCTGAGCTGTTATCATCTGTGAGTATCACCTCGTCCACGCTTCCTTTTGGTATGTCAAGAAATGTTTTCTGAAGAGTTAGTTCAGCGTTGTAAGCAGGCATAATGGCGATTACCTTTGGGGATTTTTGTTCCATACTATCATCTCTATAAACGTATGATTCTTCTGTTTTCATTTACTCCAAACCTGATTTTCGGTGATTAAAGAACCGCTATGGCAATAATGGTGTGATTTTTTGGTAAATGGAGGATAAGCTCACGAGAGCATCGGTTAAATCTATACCATCGAGAGAATATCCCTGTATATCATTTCAATCTTTTGCACATGGACCTGAAGGGTAAAATGTTCCTCCACCCTTCTTCTTCCCTCTCGGCCCATAGATTCCCTTAGCGGTGGATTATTCAACAGTCTCATGATGGCATGAGATAGGGCTTTTGAGTTTCCAGGCGGCACCAAAATCCCTGTAACTCCATCCACGACAACCTCTGGAATTCCCCCGACGTTGGTTGAGATCACCGGTTTCCCCATAGCCATCGCTTCAAGATTGACCCTTCCGAAGCCTTCGGATCGGGATGGAAGAACAAAAAGATCAAAGGATGCAAGGAGCTCCGGGATATCCTCCCTAAAGCCTGTAAAAATAACTTTGTCTTTCAACCCAGTGGAATCTACAAGGGATAAGAGCTTTTCCTTGTAGCCCTTTGAATGTGGATAGATGCACTCCCCCACCATCGCCAACTTAACATTGAACCCTGCTCTAAGCACCTCACTCACAGCACCCAAGAGTTCCTCGTAGCCCTTCAGGGGAGCGAAATGACCTATTGTCCCAATCAGTTTGGCATCCTTCCTTAGCTTAAGCTCTGAGCGTATCCTTCCTCCGTCTATCTCTGAATCAAATCGGGCTAAATCGACTCCATTATAGACGGTCTCCGTTCGCCCGCTGTTAACAAAAAAGCTTCCGACTGCATCTGAATTGGTTATAATCCTGTCCGGGAAAAATCTTCCCATGGACATCAGCAAAAACCTCGCGAAGCCCGTCTCCATGAAATCCCTCACGTGCCAGATGAGCTTGGCCCCTGTCATCGAGGAGACTATGGATCCGATGACGTGGCACTTAATTCCATTCGTCACGATCAAATCGATATGCTTACTCCGAACGAAGCCCGCAGTCTTTGTGATAGTCGGGAAAATACGCCAGGGGATTGATAGGATATGGAGAAGGCGCCGATTCCCGTTTTGCCTGCTCAACTGGAAGATCTCCTTATGAAGGGGGATCATCTTCATCTCGATTCCCATGCCGCTCAGTTTCCCCGCCAACTTACCCTCTGACGGAAAGCAGACAATGGGTTGGTACTGTTTTTTATTGAGGTGTTCCAGAAGGTCGAGCAAGCTCCTCTCGGCCCCTCCAACCTCGGAGGTTGGATTGAGGTAGAGAATCCTCGCAACCCTCGGCAGATTGGAAATCCTCACCTTTTCAAATTCATCTAAGATCGTTGAGCCTCAATCAGAATGCCACTGCCCTCCCTGTTTATTCCCAGGCTATCCATATAGCCCAGAAGCAAGATGAGGGGAAAGCAGAAAACGAATAACGGCTTAATCTTCTCCAAGGCCCTCGACAGCTCCCAAGCCAACGATCCGAGGTAACCAAACGTGTATCGAAAGCTCGTTACCCTAAACCCGCAGGTTTCCAGCTTGTCCTTTAGCTCCGCCTCGGGGTAACCTTCTCGTGCGTGGGCGGCTTTTTCCACAGGGTCGCACGTGAAATACCTCTCGAGAAAACGCAGGCATCGTTTCGAGTTCAAACGGGGCGTGTGCAGAATCAGCCTCCCGTTTTCGGCGAGCCCACTTCGGAGGTTGGCCAAGACAGTCTCATCTTCCTCGATGTATTCCAAGACGTCTGAGCAGATGATCAGGTCGAAATGTCCATTCAGGTCCAATTGCCTCAGGTCGCAGACCTCAAACCTCACATTCGCAAACCCTTTCTCCCCTTTGATACGATCACAGATGGAGATATTCTTTCCATCCATATCTACCGCTAAAATCGTGCTTTTCGGGCATCTTCCTGCGATGAAAAACGTGTGCCTCCCCAATCCACAACCGGCATCTAAGATCCGACAACCCCCATCAAGGTATCTCGAGGCCATGGGGAGAATATGAAATGCCCTTATCCTCGCACCTGTGTGCCATGATCCAAAAACCCTGAGAAAGAGTTTTTCGATCACATTTTGCCGAAGCAGATGTATCTCACTACCGAACAAACCAGTGCTCCGGGTTTAGACGAAAACGCCGGCAATCTTCTTCTTAAAATCGAAAAGTGAATCGCTCGGGGCAATAAGGGTCCTCTTGAGGGCGTAGGGGTCGTCTCCCGGTCTTATGGTGCCGGGAATTGTGGTGAAAGCCGCCTCAAATCCCGCCTTTTTCACAAATCGCAGAGTTTTCCCGTCATATCTTCCGTAGGGGTAAGAGAAATAGCGAATCCTTCCGGATAGGTTTTTCTTTATCAATTCCTTGGATAGGAGAATCTCTTGAAGGGATTTATCCG
>Ga0209427_10003356_pt1 | contig 18824 bp, 18 predicted proteins | sample DeeMarSWOR136_30_FD_187465 | JGI IMG/M metagenome (GOLD analysis project Ga0209427, IMG submission 187465) | Marine sediment microbial communities from White Oak River estuary, North Carolina - WOR-1-36_30 (SPAdes) (version 2) | ecosystem: Environmental > Aquatic > Marine > Intertidal zone >...
CCTGTTGAGATAGTGAATAAAGTATCATATAGGGTAAAGCGCGGGCATTTAGAATGTAGTGCCGTTTACATTAAATAAGTTTCAGTTTTTGACGGTTGTCATTCCGGGCTTGACCCGGAATCAAGGATACTAAACTATAGATTTCTGCTTCCGCAGGAATGACAAAATGTGAAAGTCTCTTTTTGAAACGGCAGTAGAATTGGGATTGGAGAATTTATATTCCGCGTTTCAGATTTCAGGATAGTGGATTTTTAGTACCTTTTTCCGGATTTTCCTCTACGCCTGATACCAAAATCGTTACGGTCTTCTCCTCCATAGATGCCACGCTTTTTTTTGTTTCTTTTTCTTGTTCGTTTTCTGCTTTTTCTGCGTCGTTCGGCCTTCGGTTTTGCCACGCTGACAGTCAGGGCACGATCTTTGAGTTCCTGGCCGTTGGTTTCCTCGATGGCCTTTTTTGCCTGCTCATCGGAAGGCATTGTTATAAAGGCGAAGCCTTTGAATTTTCCACGGAACCTGTCCTTTATCAAACGGACCTCAGTTACTTCGCCGAACTTGTCAAAAATCTCTGTCAAGTCGTCTTTGCCGACGTCAGGCGACAAATTACCGACATAAACATCCATTTCTTTTTTCCTTACTATTTACGAAAGCTCCTGTTGGAACAACCGGCTGTCAATATTTTTCATATCCGGCTATCCTACCCTGCCTGTTCGAGAGAATCAACAATCAAGTATAAAAGATTATAATTAAGTTGAGGTGAGCTGCCGGTGACCGAGGATGAGAGGTGAAATATTTTGATGTGAAGACCGGTTTTTTAGTGATTTATGAGCTTTCTTTACGTGTTATAAACAGGTAAAAATTTTTTATTATTTTCCTTGCCTAACCGCCGACAGAGACGTAAAATTTCATTACTTTCACCGATGGTGAAAAAGAATATTGGGGGTAAATATGGTGCAGTTTCCCGCAAAGAAGAGACCACTTTTTATTTTTGTTAATGGGCACCGCTCCAGGCGGTCTGCATACACGTGTGGGCCTTACATACGCACAGGTAGCGGTGCTCTTTTTTAAGATTGGAGAGCAAATAAAGGGAGAGAGATATGGATATCACACAAGAGCATGAACGCAAAATACGGGAAATCATGAGCAGAATGCAATGCTCAAAGGATTTCGAGTGTTACAAATCTCGATTTGAGAACCTGTGTGAAGTAAGGATTATTTGTGACGGCAAATTGGTCAAGTGCTTAGAGGAAAATGGGCAAATTTGTGAGTTTGGATTTTCTTTTGGATCGGGGCTTTTTTGTAAATGTCCGCTTCGCAAATACATTGCCGAGAACTTTAAACTATAATAACCATCCCGTCATTTACTTATTTTGCATACACAAGCTTGGCGAGATGAAGGATACTCGACGTCCGAGGATGGGTGATTGGGGAAGGGATTTCAAGAGGCGTAGTATTTGATTGATTTGAAACATGTTTTTTGTTATTGTATTGTTTCTGATTATAAGGCTGGGCAAGTTAGAATGTGGAATTTTGGATTTTGCTTTTCTTTGGAGATTATAGAATGAAGAAACTGCTGAGTTTATTGTTGGCCTTTTTTGTACTTTTCACCGGCTGTGCCGAGCCTGAACCTACACCTGTTCCTGTGATTGTATCGGCCGACGAGAGCGATGGTTTGCAAGTGCCTGAGGATTTTATCAGCGAGGACGGCGGGAAGCAGCCGCCAGGGGCGGAGGTTCGTATATTCACAAACGAGAAGGGGGATGCAGTCGATGTTATTGAGAAAGTTGAGAGAGAGCCTGATGTTATCTATGTGCCCACGCCCAACGATGTGGTTGAGAGGATGCTGGAGTTGGCAAATGTACAAAAGGACGATTTGCTCTATGACCTTGGCTGCCGTGACGGCAGGATCGTGGTGACCGCTGCTAAGCGGTTCGGGTGCAAAGCTGTGGGTTATGATATTGACCCCAAGCGGATCAGGGAATCGCTGGAAAATGTGGCCAAAAACAACGTCGGACACCTGGTAACCATTGAGCAGAAAGACATCTTCACCCTGGACCTTAGCAATGCGAGCGTAATCACGCTTTATCTGCTTCCGAGCCTGAATGTGAAGCTTATCCCGCAGTTGAAGAAGCTCAAGCCCGGTTCGCGGATTGTATCTCACGACTTTAGGATGCGAGGAGTCAAGCCGGACAGGATTGTTAATCTGACCTCAAGCGAGGACAATGCCCAACACAAGATATTTCTGTGGACCGCGCCCATCAAGAGGAGAAAGAAGATAAAGCAGGCTGGCGACGATGTGATTTCTCGGGCCGAATTCGAATCCACGCGCACGGCTATTGGTGCCTTCTCAATGCGGTGAATTTGCCCTTTATGCTTCACAAAATTATTGATGTTTGATAATTCATTTTATATACTCAGGCATAAAGACTATATCGAATACTAATTCGCTTTGCAGGGGCCGCAGAATGGCCGAATTTGAAACCGTTGAGGAGATTCTGGAACTGGCAGTGGCCAGGGAAGAAGACGCCCATATTTTTTTGATGGCGCTGGCGGCAAGGATGGGCAATCCGGAAATGCGAAAGGTCTTTGAGGAGCTGGCGGCCGAAGAATTAGAGCACAAGGCCAGGCTCGAACTGGAGATTATCAAGACTGGAAAGGTGGTAACTGAAAGCAAGAAAAAGCTGTATTTTGAACCTAATGATTATGCTGAAGATGTTGGGTCCGAGATAGATATGGATTACAAGGACATGCTCACTATGGCGATGCAAAAGGAAGAATCATCGTTTCGATTTTACGTGGATTTGGCGTCGAGAGTTAAAGATGAAGATGCATACGAGACACTTCTGGCCCTTGCCGAGGAGGAGGTCAGGCACAAGATGCGATTTGAGATGGAATACGATAATATATTGAGGACAGGGTAAAAAACGGCCGGTTGTTGTTGGTTGGAGAATTAGAGTTTAGATAATTAAGGATACACGACATTAACAATGAGGTGGGGGCGGGATTGTCGTGCAAAGGTCGAGTTGAAAATTACACGGAAAGGCGGAGAATGGCAGATTCTATTCCTAACGAGGAGATTTTAGAACTGGCAATTACCAGAGAAGAAGTCGCCAACAGGCTTTTTTTGGAGCTGGCGTCGCGCACGAAAAATCCGGAAATACGCAAGGTTTTTGAGGAACTGGCCGATGAAGAATTAGAACACAAGGCCAGGCTGGAACTGGAAATTCTGAAGACGGGTAAGGTCGTGAAAGCAACGCAAAAGCCGGCATTTGAAGAGCAGATTGATACGGGAGAACCAGCCACCTGGATTGATATGGATTACAAGGACATGCTGCTTTTGGGTATACAAAAGGAGGATGCAGCCTTTAGATTTTATGTGAAACTGGCGGCAAATGTTGACGACGAAGATTCATACGAGACACTTATGGCAATAGCCGAGCAGGAGATCAAGCATAAGCTGCGTTTCGAGATGGAATATGAAAAACTGTTGAAGACAAAATGAAGGGGTCCCCGCCCCCCGAAACAAGCAAGAGAAATCTTGGCGGGAACTGATTTAATGAGGAAGATCTGATGCAAACGATAAAGGGATTTTGGCAGCACGAGAATGGCAAGGTTTACGCTATCAAAAGCACGGCCATGGGTGAGATTTTGGGAGCGGCAGGGCCGTTTGATCCGGATGATATCGGCGATCTGGAGAATTACGATTACAGGCCTGCCATAGTGGACTGGATCAAAAGGGCGCTGGCCGAAAAGAAACTGCACAGGTATAAGTAAGGTTTGGTTTTTCCGGTCTTCGGTATTTAGTCTCCAATAACAGGTATAGCCGGATTAAGTTTATCATCCCACCGCCTTTCGCGACATTAAGTTCGTTGTTTACTTGACATGACTTTAGCCTTGACATGGCTGGGTTACATAAGTAGGTTATGATTAAGCGATGTCGAACAAACAGAGCATAGGGTGGTGTCGGTGGCTTTTTTCGACGGACGAAGTTGAGTATAAAGGTAAATAGTCATGGAGGGAAAAATGAATAACCGGACAGAACTGTCCAATAGGATAACGCAATTGGTGGAAAGCCTGCCCCTTTTCCCTACCGATATCGACAGATTGCTTTCGGCCGCGGTGAAGCCGAGCACAGATGGCGCAGAACTGATGCGCCTGATAGAAAGCGATCCCAAACTCCGTGACGAGCTGTTGAATCTGTCTCGTTCTTATTTTGGCAAAGACAGGGATTTTCAGACTATCGCCGATGCTGTGAGAGACGTTGGTATCCAGCCTTTGGTGCAGTTGATTGGGATATCTTATGCCCGACACGTTATACAGGATGAATTCGCCTCGCTAAAATATCTGAATGAATACGTTGATCACTCTGAAGAGGTTTCGGTCGGGTGCCGTATTCTCGCTGAGATTATGGATATGCCGCGGGATGAGTGTGAAGTCTATGCCCTTGCCGGCCTGATTCATGATGTAGGCCGATTGGCCATCCTGGTTGCGAGTGATAAGACAGGATCGCATGTTTTAGGAACGTTATGGGACAAGATGGCAACGATTGTGCAGGAGGAAAAGGCGGCGCTGGGGACCAATCACTGCGAAGTGGGAAGTCAAATCTGCCGCAAGTGGAAGCTTTTACCGGACATTCAGGAGGGTGTATTGAGACATCATACCCCGCTTGTTGACGGAGACTTCAGCTTTCAGGGAGGTATAATATTTGTGTCGCACTTTGTTTCGGCCAGCGATCCGAGCGGCGAGATTATTTCAACTGTATTGCCTGACGAGCTTTTTGAAAAGCTGAATTTAAGCAGGGCGGATTTTAACAGGGCAACACAAATATACAGAAATCGCCTTCGGATAGACAAATTATAAAGCGGAGGAGGGAGGGGCGTATTATCAATGTTGTTGCCATGTATCTTATAGCCGCGAAAGTGAGTATTTAGGCACCACACTTAAGCGAATTTACACATTCAGTTATCAACTCATAAGCTTTAGCCGGTGATTCTTTTTATCATCGAAGTTCTTAATATAAGCAGTAAGAACATCGCGCCGGGGAAGCATAATTTTTCGGCGGTTGACAGGTGTTCAACCGGTTTTATTTGTGTTTGCATGTGCACTTGCAGTTGCGTTGCCAGTGATGTCAGGCCGGATGCTATTTGCTTTGGCTGTAAGTCCAGGTATTTTGCGACTCCTAATACAGATACAATTACAACCACAATCATTGTAAGAAACGCCAATGTTTTAATCTTATTCCGCATTTGTTCCCCCATAAATTTGTTTTCATATGTTCATAGAATTATAACAAAAACGGCTTCTGGTTTCAAAAGAATATTGGCAGGAGGTGTCTTTAAAGGGCAATTTCGGGTGGCAGGCGGAAAGACGAGCGGTTTTATCGGGCAGGGGCGAAAAGTTTTTTTGAATTTGTTATCAATATTTTTGTGTTCGGTGTCGGCATATATATGCGGAGGAGGGGAGAAAGATTGTCGCCTATGGTCTTTATTGACTAAAGGGGAAATAATGTTGTGCCGATGGCCGGGAACGGTTAAAATCCAATCAAGAATGGGACGCGAATCGGATGCAACTTTCAAGGGAAAAGCAACAACCAGGTGAGCATGAAATCATGCAGATAAAACATATCAAAATACTGATGGCCGGATTACTTGGTATATTGATATCAAGTTTGTTGCTGGTCACTTCTAAATTGTACAATATTCCTGTGGAGGGCCTTAAATGGAATACTGTGACGGCAATTATCATAATTAGTTTTCTGCTTGCAACTATACTCATAATTGCAGGATATCGTGCCATCTGGTTTGTGTATATCATGAGAAGCTTTTGGTTTATCTTCGGGGCAAACAAGAAAACAGGCGACGATGCTAAGAAGTTGTTTGCAAAGTCATTCAAGAATGTTGAAAGAGGAATAAAGCTTATACCTAAAGATGGAAATCCCTTATATCCATGGTGTGAATTTGTATTAGAATGTGCAATGAAAAAGACCGGAGTGGAATCGGACTGGTTTTTTAGAGAACTATATGGGAAATACGAGTGGGCTTTGGGGATCAAGCCTAATGACTTTTCAACTTTAAGATGGTGGGGATATACACTTTCAGAACATGCGGAGAAAAAGAGTGGAATAGAGGCACTAAATCTGCTCAAAGAAGCTTGTGAAAAATATGAAGAGGCTCTGAAAATCAAGCCTAATGACCATTATGCCTTGAAACACTGCGGCTCTGCGTTCGTTTCGCAACTTAGGATAGAAGGGATTGAAGGAAGGGATGAGGTTTATACTAAAGCATGTGAAAAATATCAGAAGGCGTTTGATATAAAACCCAACGATCTCCCTACGTTAGTAGGCTGGTCTTTAGCAATTGTGAGCCAGGCGCAAACAAAAACCGGCGATGAAGCGGTCAGACTTTGGGATGAAGCCCGCAAAAAATATGAAAAGTTTCTTAGCATCAAGCCTAATGATACGGTGGCTTTATGCATTTTGGCAGAAATCCTTGTAGAACAGGCTGAAGATAAAGACGAGAATGAGGCGGACAAGCTCTTTGAAAAAGCCTATGAAAAATTCGAGCAAGCTGTAAAAATAGACCCTGATTGCAACGATGCATTGGAGTGCTGGAGTCAGGCATTGATACGTCAGGCTGACGTAAAGGATAAAGGCGAAGCAGAAGAACTCCTATGGAAAGCTTGTGAAAAACTAGAGCAAGCGATACAAAACAATCCCGACAATCCCGAAGCATATTTTGGCTATGGTTATACTCTTTCTCTTCTTGCAATATTGAAAGATAATAACGAGGCAGAAGAACTATTAATGAAGGCATGTGGACAGTATGAAAAGGTATTGAGCTTAGATACAAAAAATTATAAGGCCCTCGACAACTTGGGTAATGCTCTTTCGAGGAGGGCAGAACTAAGAGATGGCAAAGAGGCAAAAGAGCTATTTTCGAAAGCATATGAAAAATTTGAACAAGCCACAAAAATCAAACCTGACGACTTTATGACTTTCGGTTTTTGGGGGAGTTCACTTCTGGAACAAGCAGATAAGGAAACAGGTATAGAGAGGGAAGGTTTGTTAGATAAAGCTAAGGAGAAATTTCTGGAGGCTGAAGAGATTAAGCGAGGACCTGAAGCTTATAATCTGGCCTGTGTGTGTGCTCTGCAAGGGGATGAGGAGGAGTGTCAAAAATGGTTGAAGGTAGCCAAAGAATTGGGATCACTTCCTCCTAAAGACCGTGTCATGGCAGATGACGATTTGAAAGGCATTCGTTCAAAGGAATGGTTTATGAGAATAGTCACATAACATAAGAGGTCTGGCCTGAAATTCTATTTTCGAACAATGAATCATGCCCTGATTATGTCGGTTATTTTCATAAGGCGGGAGGTGTTGTCTCTTTCTGCTTCTGCAAGTTTGTCGAAGATGAACCTGATGGTCTCGTCGAGTTCGGGGATGACGACGTGCTCCAATACGTTTACCCTTCGGCGTGTCATCTGAAGCTCGGTGGCCAGCAGGCGGGCCTGCTTTTCCTTCTCGGCCAATTCAATTAAGGAATCGAAGGCACTCTCCAAAGCCAATAGTGCAACATCTAATTCGCCGGATGTTGTTGCGTAACCGTAACAGATAATCTCGCCTTCCATCTCCTTTGTCAGATGCGGGACCTTTACGTTCATTACGCTGGCGAATTCTATAGCCAGTGAAAACTTCTTTGTGGGAACCTCGAGTGCGGCTTTTATGTATTCCGGCTCCATCGTCGCACGGGCGAGCATAAACCGGCGGCAGGTCTCCAAAAGCTGGGCTTCGACCTTCTTTCGCAACGGCCGAATCTGGCGGGCTATGCGAATTAACTGTCGCGATATCTCATCCCGTTTTTCGCTTAGCAGGTGATGGCCTCGGCGGGCCAGGGCCACCCGCTTGCGAAGGTATAAGAGCTGCATTCTTGTTGCGTTTACATTGGCCAGCACAAGGATTACCCTTCTTAAAATCCTAAATATCTAATGTTCAAAACCTCATTGATTTTGAGTTTTACGCTATGGTTTTTAGCTTTGGATTTTCAGTTTTCGGCTTTCTGTTTCGTTTCACGAAACTTCGGCATATACTTTTCTATGAGTTTTATGTCGATTCGTTTTAGCTCGACGTTTTCGAACATGCTGAGCAGCTCCCAGCCGAGGTCCAGTGTCTGTTCGACGGGTCGGTTATCGTAATAATCCTGAGAGACATACTCGGCCTCGAATTTGTCGGCGAAGGTCATGTATTTTTTATCTTCCTCGGAGAGGGCGGCTTCGCCCATAATCGCTGCCAGCTCCTGCGATTCTTTACCGCGTGCGTATGCGGCGTAAAGCTGGTTGTAAAGGTCGGCGTGGTCTTCACGGGTTCTTCCTTCGCCGATACCTTTATCTTTCAGGCGGGAGAGGCTCGGCAAAACGTCCACCGGCGGAGAGACGGCCTTTCTGTGCAGCGAGCGGGAGAGGATAATCTGGCCCTCGGTGATATAGCCGGTCAGGTCGGGGACGGGATGCGTCTTGTCGTCCTCGGGCATTGTCAATACGGGGACCATCGTGATAGAGCCCTTTTTGTCTTTGATTCTGCCGGCCCTTTCGTAAACTGTCGCAAGGTCGGTGTATAGATAGCCGGGATAGCCTCGCCGGCCGGGGACCTCTTTTCTTGCTGCACTGATTTCGCGGAGTGCTTCGCAGTAGTTGGTCATATCATTTAGGATTACCAGGACGTGCATGTCCAGCTCGAACGCGAGGTATTCGGCCGCCGTTAGGGCGAAGCGCGGGGTGGCGATTCGTTCGATGGCCGGATCGTTGGCGAGATTTACGAACATCACAGCACGCTCGATGGCGCCTGTTTCGTGCAGGTCGTTGATGAAGAACTGGGCGGCTTCAAATGTTATACCCATTGCCGCGAAGACAACGGCGAAAGCTTCGGCCTTGCCGAGAACAGTTGCCTGGCGGGCAAGCTGTGCGGTTATCTGGTCGTGTGGCAGGCCCGCACCTGAAAAGACCGGCAGCTTTTGTCCGCGGACGAGGGGATTTAAGCCGTCGATTGTGGATATGCCTGTCTGGATGAATTCGTTCGGATAGTCCCGCGCGTAGGGATTGATTGGTCTGCTGTTAATGTCCAGACGCTTTTCGGGTATGATGGCCGGGCCATCGTCTTTTGGCTCTCCGAGTCCTGAGAATACGCGGCCGAGGATTTCGGGGGAGACAGCCAGTTCGAGGGGCTTTGCTAAAAAGCGAACGGTGCTTTTGTCGACGTCAATGCCCCGGGTTCCCTCGAAGACCTGTACGAGGACTTTGTCGTTTTCGACCTGCAGGATTTGGCCGTGACGTATTGAGCCGTCGGCAAGTTCGATGTCGACGATGTGACCGTATTTGGCCTCGTCGACCATCTCGACCAGCATCAGAGGGCCGGCAATACTTGAAACCGTTTGATATTCTTTTATTGATAACATTCAAAACTCCTGTTTCGTTAAGCGCAAAGCGTGTCTCGTATTTCACCCGACGCTATTTAAGTTGCCACTGAAGCATGTAGTTTCTTCATTTGGTCTTCGATAGTTTTCCTTATGTCTGCAATTTTATTTATTTCCGCCTGCGGGATGTATTTTGCCCTTGCAATATCTTCACGAACGGCCAGCTTGAAGATATCTGCGGTTTCGACATCAGCCTTGATTGCCACCAGTGCCTGCTTGTGGAAGTGCAGGATTGTTTTTAGCATTTCGTACTGCTTGGGCATCGAAGTGTGAGTGTCGACTTCGTGAAAGGCATTCTGGTGGAGGTAGTCCTCACGAATTGACCTTGCGGTTTCGAGAGACACTCTGTCCGTCGGTGATAGGGCCTCGGCCCCAACGAGGCGAACAATCTCAAGTAGTTCGGACTCCTGTTCCAAAAGGGCCATTGCCTCGACGGTCATTTGTTCCATCACTCTGCCCTGGTCTTTATCTTCAAAGGATTCTTTGAGTGAATCCTTATAGAAGGAATATGAAGTTAACCAGCTTATGGCTGGGAAGTGTCTTTGGTAGGCAAGTCTTCCCTCCAGCGACCAAAAGACCTTCACGACGTGCAAAGTTGCCTGTACGACGGAATCTGAGAGGTCACCGCCGGGCGGGCTTACGGCGCCGATAATTGATAGTGCGCCTTCTCTCTCAGGTGTTCCGGTACACTGTACCCGGCCGGCCCTTTCGTAGAATGCGGCAATACGAGCGGCAAGGTAGGCGGGGTAACCTTCTTCAGCGGGCATCTCCTCCAGGCGGGTGGATATCTCACGCATCGCTTCGGCCCACCGGCTTGTGCTGTCCGCCATCAGGGCGACGGTGTAGCCCATATCGCGGAAGTACTCGGCGATTGTAATGCCGGTGTAGACGGAGGCTTCTCTGGCAGCGACGGGCATGTTGGATGTGTTGGCAATAAGTACGGAACGCTTCATTAAGGGCTCGCCGCTTCGGGGGTCTTTCAGCTCTGGGAACTCCATCAGGACGTCGGTCATTTCATTTCCACGTTCGCCACAGCCGACATATACGACTACATCGGCATCCACCCATTTTGCCAACTGGTGTTGAACGACGGTTTTTCCAGTTCCAAATGGCCCGGGGACACAAGCGGTGCCGCCCTTGGTGACTGGGAAGAAGCTGTCTATTACACGCTGACCCGTGACGAGGAGGGTGTCGGGGGTCAGGCGGGCTTTTAGCTGCCTTGCGTTGCGGACGGGCCATTTTTGCATCAGTTTAAGCTCGGTTTCTGTTCCGTCTTCGTCGGTGCAAACGGCGACGGGCTGGTCGACCGTATAATCACCTTCAGAAATTTTATGGACAGTTCCTGAAATTCCAAAGGGGACCATAATCTTATGCAGGATTTGCGTTGTTTCCTGTACCTGCCCAATGATGTCACCGGGGCCTGCTTTTTTACCGTCTTTAATTAAAGGTTGAAAGTGCCATTTCTTTTCGCGGTCCAGGCCGGGGAGCATATTGCCTCTGCTCATGAATTCACCTTCGGCTTCCACGAGAGAGTTCAAGGGTCTTTGTATGCCGTCGTAAATGCTTTCAATCAGGCCCGGTCCCAATTCGACGCTCAACGGAGCCTGCGTATCGGTGACGGGTTCTCCGGGGCCTATGCCGGTGGTCTCTTCGTAGACCTGGATGGAAGCCCGGTCCTCGTGCAATTCGACAATTTCACCAATTAAATTCAGATTGCCGACCCGAACAACATCGTACATTCGCACGCCGGTCATACCTTCGGCAATAACAACAGGACCTGCAACTTTAATTATCCTGCCAACTTTTTTTTCTGCCATTATTTCATCCCTTGTCTAAAGTACTTCGCAACCCTGACAACAGAATAAGGGCGAAGCCCAAAAAAATTTTAACTGTCCTCTAAAATATTTATACCTGTAGCCAGCCTGAGCGCCTCTCCCAAAGCCTGTGTTGCAAAGCCCTTTGATTCGGTTGTAAAGGGCACAACCACAATACAGGGAGTGGGTGTCTTTTGATAATCTGAAAAGGCCTCATCAGTCATCGGAGCAATATTTTCGGCAACTACGACCAGGGCGTATTTGCCTTCGATAATTTTGTTGGCGTTTTCTTTGATATCGTCGACTGTATCGGCCGTGGCGTATGTATCGAGGCCCAGTGCCGAAAACGGCATGACAAAATCAGTATCACCTAAAACTGCTATTTTACCTTCCATACTTCGTCGTTCGTAAAACATGAAGCGTATTGAGTATTTCGCTTGCTGTGATTGTCATTCTTTTGCTCCCTGTTTGCGCAAGAGTTCGGCGTGTTCAGGATTGGCATCTGGGTCGAAAGAATATAAACTTTTCAAATATCGGCCAAAGGAAAAACCTCCAGAGAGGTAAACCTTGCCATTATATTTAGCCAAACCAGCGGCCCTTGCGGCATAAGGAGCGTCGGGACCAGCAGTCCAGGTATTAGCGGCTATATCATATATTTCCATCCTTGGAGTATGGTGGTTTATAGATTCGGTTGCCCCGGAAATAACGTAGAGTCGGCCGTTTAGCTCTTCAACCTCTTTATAACAACTTGGGGTCGGTATGTCCGCTCTGCGAGTCCAGGTATTGTCGGCAGGATTGTATTGATCGACTCTTGTTCTCGGGTACAGGTGTGCTCCGTAGCCTTTCATAGTATCAGTGCCGCTTACGAGGAAAACTGTTCCGTTATATGCACAGCCGAAGTCGCCAAGACATCTTGGATTCGGCATTTTGGTCTTGATTTGCCAGGTATCCGTAACAGGGTCGTAAATTTCCACGGTGTCTGTAATATTACTGCCCGGATTAGTTATTCCTCCGAAAACGTAAATCTTGCCATCCAAGACTGCTGAGGCCATATCTTCCCTTGCTGTTGGCATGTTTGACTTCCTTGTCCATGCGTCGGCGGCGGGGTCGTATTCAAAAGTTGTGTTGTATTTCAAAGGAATGGTGCTATCGAAACCGCCGATTAGATACAGCTTGCCATTAACCGCCCTCAGGACAGGACTTTGCAGTGCTATTGGAGCGGGCGCTCTGGTTGTCCAGGTATTGGTATTTATGTTGTAAGCGTAGACATCGCGCTTGTGGGTGCGTGGGGCGCTCTGGCCGCAGACGACGTACAAGATTCCATTCAGCGCTTCAAAACCGTGCTGCTCTCTCGGTTCCGGCATGTCTTTCAATCGTCGCCATGAACCGCCGGCGCCTGTTCTCACAGTTTCGGCAGGCGAATCAATATGTTTTTTCTCCATGGCGGGTTTGGAGCTGATCCTGCGATTGTAAATAACATCGTTGTCATAGGTTCTTCCAACTCCATCGTGTGGACAGTGGAAAAAAGAGCGGCCGGGCCAGACCCGGGGCAGAGTTGTCGATTTCCCATGCAATACGGCATCAAGATGAAGGAGGACGAGCGGGGCAACCGTATCGAATTTGCAGAAGAAGTGTTGGCCGCTTTTTACGAAGAATCCTTTATGGAACCGGTTTGCGACGATGTTATCGCCGATACTTTCCGCTATCTTTAAGTAAGGGATTTTTTTTGTTTTTTTATAGAGTTCGAGGAAAGCGAGGAGAAGCTCCGGTGAGGGGCTATTTGTATGTGTGTTTAATTTAGGCTTATCGTTTACTGTTTTGCCGATATCGCCATAGTCATTGCCACGCGCGATGTTACGTGCCATTTCCCACATGAACTTATCGCCTGTTAGGCGGTAAGCGAGGGTATAAGTCCAGAAATCAATTGGCCCGGCCCGTCCTGCTTTCAGGACCCTGCCTTTGGGACCGAAGTACCCATCTTTTTTGCAGACATATCCCTCCATTGAAGTTCCATCGGTGAGCATGGGGATGAATGAGTTGTCTTTTTTTCGATAAGCGACTTTTCCCCATGCGGTCAATTCTTCGAAGGCCCATTGTTTGAATTCCCTGCCATCAGGTCCCAACATTTCTGAGAGTAAGAACTGGCAAATTCTCGGTTTGACGACTGGGGTGCTTCCATAGCATGGGAACAACGTGCCTTCGACGACGAAGTGTCCTTTGAAATCATCGCCGTACTGATATTTCGCGCGGTCTCCACGGATATTTGGACCGTTACAATATGCTGTTTTGCTCTGGCTGAACTGGTATCCTCCGATACCTGTCTTGGGATTTCTGGTCTCGACATATCGATAAGCCAGTCGCTTCGCCCAGATTAGGGGTTGTTTTTGGCCAGACAGTTTAGAGTGCATTGCTCCGGCGTAGAAGAGGTCCGAGCCGGTGTTTATAAAAGACAGACCCGTGCCCCAGAAGAAAACGGGGCCGCCTTTATATTCGTTCTGCCAGGAATCATCGAGTGGTTTTTTCGTGCTCCCGTGGCGGTTCATTTCCAGGTTTGACCAATTGAGTATATGTGCTGCCCAAAATGAATCGAGGAACTTTTTCGTAGCCTTTGGATTCACCTGCCACATGAGCTCGTAGTAGGGATAGTGACATTTCAATTCGTGCTGATATTGTTCCGTACAGAGTTCATCCGCCTGTGCATCGTAGGCTATGTGTCCGCCCCAGTAGAGGAGGCCGTTTGGACTGGTTAGGTTTTCGAATGCAAATTCAATGGCCTGTTCGGCTTCCCGGCGGTACTTTGCATCTCCTGTAATATTGGTAAGGGCGACGAGAGTGCGAAAAAGATTCTGGTGGCTGGCGAGGTTGGAAAGGACCCAGACTTTTCCTCCCCTTTTCCACCTTGGTGGTTCGTGGGTGTGTATGTTCAAGCCGTCTACGAACATTGGTGTATGCTTTTGACCATATACATCTTTGCCGTGCTTTATTGCGTTATCGGCATAGGTGCGTACAGTGTCCAAATACTTGCTTTCGGTGTCCGCCAGGGCATTATGAGAATTGAGAGAAGCAATGCCCAAAAAGACGAAAGCTAAGCAAATAAAATGATGTAATCCTATATTGTATTTTTTATTACGGTTCATGAGATACGGTCTAAAATAAGTTTCGTATCCAGGTTGTTTTTCTTGGCGGTCAGTATTAAACGTACGGTACGGATTTCATTTTCCTTCAAAAGTAAATACGCGATAATAGGCTGAGGTCCGGCCGTAATTTGTACCGTTGATTTCAGGAATCCGGTCAGGTGTTCTTCGTACTGCTGCTCAATTCTTAAAAAAGATTTGTCCGAGGTAAGATAAGCGGCACCCGCCTCAACAAGGTGGTAGTAAGGGGTTACAAAGAACAACGGGGCAAGGGCTTCGTATCCGAGTTCTGCGCCGCGTTCCAAACGTTCCAATTCTATGAAGCCGCCTTTTAAAAATACGTTACGCTGTTCGGACTCGGTAAATTTGAGGCGGAGCATCGTGCGAATGTTAGTCAGGTCAATCTGTGTTCTGAACAGTGAGAGCAGGAAGATGCTGTTTAGCCGGCGTGCCTGTTTTAGGTTATACTCGGCCTGAGCGCTGTCGATAGCGTTATCAATCTGGCGAATATCCTTGTTTCGATAGTAGGCCAGGACCGCGCGGTCTGCGGCTTCGGCCATGTAATCAGGAAACTCGGTATAGTTTTCCTCAGCGAAAACTTGTTCAAACTGCTCCGGAGGGAAATTGCCATCGGCGCTGTAATCTGTGCCTATAGGTTTGTCTGTTAACGTTCGCCTGACTGCCAAACGGAGATTTGCGAAATCATCCCGTGTTTTAAACAGTTTAACAATTGGCTTGTCGAGGATTAAATCGGCGAACAGCTCCCGGACGGCCGCCCTCCTAAGGAGCAGGTTATTCTCCATTTCCACAGAGCTTTTTTCTGAATGCGGCATGGCGTATTCGGTGGCGGACAACAGGTCGACAGCGGCCAAAAAGTTTTCAGCGTTGGCCATGTCAAGAAAAGCCGCCCTTGTGAGCATCTGCAATTCAAGGACTCGTACCTGAGCAGACTGGTACACATATCGCCAGTCGTCGGTGCCTACCGGCGGGTACGTGTAAAAATCCAAAACGGCAGTACGTTGTTCATTGTTCATAGTTCGTAGTTATTACCCCATACCGAAAATCGCCGGTTAAGAGAAGAGTTCCTTTGCCAAATCGATTTCCAAGTCTTTTCGGGCCCGGGCCAGGAGCACGTCCAGTGAGACGTTGTTTTTTATTTTTCCTCGTTTTAATATGAAGCCGGCCCCAATTGGCTGTTTTTGATTTGAGAGTTTGAGATTTCCTTTGCGTTCAGGGCCTAATTTATGGTTAATCTGCCTGATAAATTTCTCGTCGATTCTATTTTCGTTGGTGTCGATGATGACCTCTTCGTCACCTGTTTCGACGGCTTCGAGCATCAGGTTGGTACAGAAAGTTCTGTATTGGTCGTCGGAAAGTTTTAGCAATTGTTGACGTGCCTGTTCGAAGACTTCGTCGAGGATTTTGCTTTTTTCGGCGAGGTGTTCTTTTGAAATCTCCATTCTTGCGGCCGCCAGGAGGTGGAGTTTTTTCTCTCTGCCGAGCTTTTCGGCGAGCGCGTTTGTCTGCTTTTTGTGCTCGTCCAATTGCTCTTTAAATTTTTCCTGCTCGGCGGCCTCTTTTTCCGCGGCCTGTTTTTTTATCTTCTTAGCCTCGGCCTTTGCTTCAGCTAAGATCTTTTCGACAACTTCTTCTGCGCCCATTCTACTATCCGTTCTACTCAACTAATTGTAGTTTATACGGCCGTTGAGGTTTTTGCCATTTCGATGATTGCTCCCGTGGCGAGCGTAGACACCAGCCAACCCAAAACGGCGTATAGCTCGACCATAACGGCATAGATAACACCGGCTTTGAAGGCCATTTCCGGTTTTTTGGCAGCCATGAGGATACCGCCTGCACCCACGCGTCCCTGATGAATACCCGAAGCCAATCCGCCGATGGCGACCGGCAGGCAGGCCGCAAGTATTGCGATGCCCGACCAAAGGGTTAGCTGCGGTGCTTGAGGACCGATGAGAGCGCCGACGAGATTATATCCGACGAGGAAACCGTAGACACCCTGTGTGCTGGGCAGTACGACCATCAGGAAGAGTTTTCCGTATAGTTCGGGTTTTTCACTGAGCACTCCTGTGGCGGTCCTGGCAGAGGTGGCGATTCCGATAGCGGAGCCGATACCGGCCATGAAGACCGCCATTGCTGTTCCAATCATTGCAATTGCCAATCCAATTAAACCTTCCATTTTCCAAGTTCTCCTAAATTACACTTAATTTTTGCTAATGTATATATGATTGTACTTCTTTGTGAACGGTTGGAAGAGTCTTCCACCATCTTCAAAAAATTTTGGGAAGAACTCGACGTATTGAAGCCGGAGTGTATGGACAAACGCTCCAAGCGCGGAGATTCCCATGTTAAATGCATGTCCACCAACAAGTACTAAAGCGGCTAAAACCGGGCCCACATACTTAACATCACTGGCCATTACCCCAAACTGATTGATGGCGACCGCGAGTCCCGCCGTAACCATACCCAGCGCCATGAGTCTGACATAGCTGAGAATATCACCTATGTAGAAGATTGCGCTGAATAGATTGAAAACTCCCATTCCGAGCCTTCCAAGGATACCACCTTCATTATGGCTGAAAAGCACAATCAAGAGAGCAGGGAGGATTGCGAATTTCAGAAAGAACCGGCCGTATTCTTCGGGAACGAACAGTTGCTTTGTGCTGAAGAAGTATGCGGCAAAACAGTTCAACATGACAAACCAGGTCAAGTGGGCACATATAGCCTCGATGAAGCGCTTTTGACGCAGCTTATAGAAGAATGCAACGAGTATGCCGCTGAGAAGTTGTATATATCCAATGCCAAGGGCAAGGCGGAAGAATATCTCTGGATTTTGGGCAGGATCAAAACCGAAACGGAGTATTGCATCCCTTGCCTTCGAGAATGGAGATATGCCAAGAATTTGTACTGCGTCTCCGAACCATCCGCCGGTTAAAGCACCACATAAGATGGTGCTTAGGGAACAGATTACCATGAGGGACGCAAATTTTTTGTCACCCTGAAGTTTTCTCAAGAGGTATATTGATAAGGCAACCATTATGAGTCCATAACCGGCATCTGTAAGACACAGACCAAAGAACAGTGCGAAGAATGGGGCGAGAAATACTGTGGGATCAACTTCAATACGCTGGGGCATGCCGTAGAGGCGGGTAATGACTTCGAATGGTCTGATTCCGGATTTGTTTTCGATTTCTACGGGAATTTCTTCGTCCTCGGCGGGTTCGATTTTGCTAAGACTCGAAGCCCCAAAAGTGGAAACAATTTTTTCAAGCAAGGGATATTGTCTTTTCTTTACCCAGCCTTCGAGCAGGACTGTGTGTTCGGTTGCGGGGGCGGTGCCTTTTGTCTGCTCCCTGTTTAACAGGTTTGTGTAATGGTCGTGAAGGATTTGCAGGTTGAGTAAATTTTCAGATAGTGAAGATGCCTTATCGTATTTGTCCTGCAGTTGTTTTTTTGCCTGGTCCAGTTCCTTTTTGTGGCGGTCTGTTAGTTCTGCAACGGTCCCGGTCATGCGTTCGAAGTTGACAGGTTCAAACTCGGCTGAACGGAGCAGCTTCTGGACGTCGGCGATGTTTTCATTCATAGCGGCAATTATGCAGGCGCCTCTGTTGGCGATGGTTCCGAGTGGCTGGAAAGCTGCGCCGAGTTCTGTTAACTGTTCGGCGGCCTGCTCAAGGTGCTGGGAGGGGATAAGACCAAGGAGACATGTTGCCTGTTGAAGTCCGCCGATTTCCTCCACGGGTGTTTCCAGGGGTGCCCAGGGAGCGAGCATATTTATGGTTGCGGTGAGGTTCTCGCATTCGGAGTTTAGCTGTTCTATCGCCGCGTGAGTCTGCTCGGCCTGATCGATAACATTGATAAGATGTCGGTCTGAAACGACGCTGTCATAAGATTGGGCGTCAATAACGGCTCGCGGGGCGAGTACGGAGGCGAGACCTTTTTGTGGTTTTGCGTAAGTTTTGAGGAATTCGATGCTCCTTGTGAGGCGGTTTAGCAGGTTTTCAATATCTCTGGGCTTTTCTGCTTTGGCGGCAAGTTCGGGAGCGTCCCTGCTGACTACGGCCTCGTCGGCGTTTAGTATGTGGCAAATTCCCTCGTGCTGGAGGGCCTCGAGAAGGTCGGAGGCCTGCGAGCGGTGGGTGACAATAATAACTTTTTCCATTTGAGCAATGGCCATGTTTATCCTCTTATGGGAGACCCATTGGCATTTATCATGCAGAATGGGAACGCAAGTACTCCATTACCTTTGCCACTGCCGGGGGCATTTTATTATTTGCTTTTTCGCGTAACTGTTGGCGTTCGTTTGCTGCTTTGGTTTTGAGACTTTCAACTTTGGTAGAGGCCTCTTTCTGTGCGGCGGCAACGGCGGCTTCGGTCGCTTTCTTTCTTTGCTGCTCGGC